>Ga0105050_10004029_pt1 | contig 19844 bp, 20 predicted proteins | sample FRY01_FD_78088 | JGI IMG/M metagenome (GOLD analysis project Ga0105050, IMG submission 78088) | Freshwater microbial communities from Lake Fryxell liftoff mats and glacier meltwater in Antarctica - FRY-01 | ecosystem: Environmental > Aquatic > Freshwater > Ice > Glacier meltwater ...
CAAGCTCGATGTGCCCGGCAATATCAGCATCATCGCGCTGCCCGCCAAATGTCCCGAGCTGAACCCGGTCGAGAACATCTGGCAGTTCATGCGCGATAACTGGCTCTCCAACCGCGTCTTCACGTCCCACGACAACATCATCGACCAGTGCTGCGAGGCGTGGAACAAGCTCATCGATCAGCCATGGCACATCATGACCATAGGACGCCGCAAATGGGCCCGTGGGTCATGACCAATGCAGGTTGGTATTAGGTTCTCGATGCCACGTCCCTGTAGGGAAATCGTGCGGTAGTCATCGCGCATGAACGAAGCGGGGGTTTGGTCGTCCGCATTGTTGAAAAACCACGCCCTCCAATGCCCGCCCTCGAAGCCGAGCCGCTCAGGCTGAAGCGCGGGCGATGCGGCAGGAACAGGTAGGACAAGGCAAGCCCCTGAATCTGCACTACCACAGTGCTGATCACCAGCGCCCAGTAACTCCGGTAGAAATAGGCAATAGTCACTGCGACGAGGAAGCCGACCAGCTTGCCCGAAACGCCGAACGCAAAATTCTGCCAGAATATCAGCCGCCGCGTGAAGATCGCCATCCGCGGGTTGTTGAATCCCGTTATCGACATGCTGGCGGCGATCACCAGCAGCACCGGAAGGAGGCGCGGTTCGTCATAGAGCGCGGCCACCGGCCACGCGAGCGCGGCGACCGATAGACCCAGCAGGATCGAGCGCGCCGCGCTCAGCGTAAACGCAGTATCGTAATGCGCTTCGCTGGGGTCTTCGTGCTGGACCAGAGCCGCACCGAGCGAAATTTGAGTGATCGAACCGACGATCGTCACGAAGGTCATCGCGATGGCGACCAGACCGAAGTCTGCGGGCATCAGGAAGCGCGCCAGCAGCAGCGTGCTCGCCAGCCCGATCAGGTTGATCAGCACGCGCGCGCTGCCAACCCAAACGACTCCGCGCGCCAGCTTACCCTTCATTGTCCGAAACTTCACCCGATGGCCGCGGCGGTCTCCTACTGCGCTGCAGCAGATCGCACAATGTTTTCAGCCGGGGCAACCTTCAGCGCGCGGGCTTGGGTTTGTCGATCGGTGTCGCTGGTCGGATCAAGTCGGCGGTCCGTCGAGGCTTGACTACCAATGGGTTAAAAGTGCGGGGCCGGGCCGCTAGGCCGCGAAGCCATGATCCAGCATGGTTTCAACAGCGACTTGTCCGGTCCGCGGGCCGCGCTTCTGGCCAGTGCCGCGTTGATCGTTGGCTTGCCCCAGCTCGCGACCGCACAGGTCGTTGCCGAACCGGTCCCGGCCGCTGCTCCGATCGATGCCCCGATCGCTGCCCCCGTGTCCAGCGACACCGCGAACGCCCGGACCACCACTTGCCCGGCCGCGTTTTTCACGGCCTTCGCGCCCGATCGCGCGGTCCACCTCAACGCCCGCCATGCGCCGGGCAGCTTCAGGCTAAAGCAGACCAACCGCGGCGGCGCTAAAGCGGGGTAGCGCGGAGCACGTCGGTCAGTACGAGGGCGAGGATGCCCGCCCACTTCCCGACCGCTGCGGCATCGCCCAGCAGATCCTGGCGGACCTCGAACTCAACGTAAGCGCGCCCCGTCCTCTCGGCTGCCGCAAAGCAGTGGTGCGGGACGGTGTGGTCGATCCCGTCCATCGCATAGGGCTGGTTGTCCCCCACCGGCGCATCGAGCGCCGCCGTGAGCCGGACCAGCGCGGCGCGGGCAAAGCGCTCGTCACCCCCGCCATACAGCACGCCAGCGTGCCACGGGCGGGCGAGCCCGTCCATAACGGGGGTGAAACTGTGGAGCGCGACCACCACGGTTTGCGCGCCGGCAGCGTCGCGGCGGGCCAGCTCGGCGGCGATGGCAGCATGATAGGGGGCGTGAATTTCGGCGACCCGCGCCGCGCGTTCGATCGCGGTCAGCGCGGTATTGGCCGGAACCGGGGTACCGTCGCTGACCTCGGGAATCGCGTCGGGGCGGGCGGGATTGCGGTTGCAATCGATCACCAGCCGCGAATAGCGCTGGCGGATCAGCATGGCGTCGAGCCGTGCGGCCAGTGCTTCGCCCAGCGCCGCGACGCCGATGTCCCAGGCGATGTGGCGGCGCGAATCGACTTCGCTCAGCCCCAAATTGCCCAGCTTTTCCGGCACCAGCCGCCCCGCGTGGTCGGCTACCAGGAGGAACGATGCGCTCCCACGACGGTTTAGCGCCTCGACGGGGGCGGGATCGCCTGCCCCCAGCAGGCCCGGCCCCAGCAGACCTGCGCCTGCTCCTTCCTCGCCAACCGAACCAGACTCGCCAGATGCCATTGCTTCAACTCTCCCACGTCACGACCTACCGTTATCGCCAGCCGGTCAGCTTCGGCGAGCATCGGCTGATGGTGCGCCCGCGCGAGAGCTACGACCAGCATCTGCTCGACGCCACCCTGGAGATCCATCCGACGCCCGCCGACCTGCGCTGGTTGCAGGATGTGTTCGGCAATTCGGTAGCGGTCGCCGGGTTCGACCGGCGCGGGCGCGAATTGCGTTTCGCCTCGCACGCACGGGTGCTGCACGATCCTTCGATGGTGGATGGCATCGCGGTCGAGGACTATGCGCGCGATTATCCGTTCACCTATTCGTCGGAGGAAATGCCCGACCTGCTGCGCTCGATCGAGCGCCAGCACCCCGATCCGCTGCGCGAGGTCGACAAGTGGGCACGGCGTTTCGTCTCGCCCAACGGCAAGACCGCCACGCTCGGCCTGCTGACCGCGATGACCAAGACGATCCGCGACGATTTCACTTATGTCGGGCGGCCCGAAAAGGGCACCCAGACCCCGCGCGAAACGCTCGCCCGCCAGCGCGGCACCTGCCGCGATTTCGCCATGCTGATGATCGAGGCGGTACGCGCGCTGGGCTTCGCCGCGCGGTTCTGCTCGGGCTATCTGTATAACCCGACATCGCAGGAACGCCGCCGCGGCGGCGGCAACACCCATGCCTGGGTGCGGGTCTACCTGCCCGGTTCGGGCTGGATCGAGTTCGACCCGACCAACGGCATCGTCGGCAACCGCGGACTGATCCGGGTGGCGGTGGCGCGCGACATCTATCAGGCGGTGCCGGTTTCGGGCACCTGGACCGGCGCACCGGGCAGTTTCATCGATATGGACGTGAGCGTGGACGTGCGCGTCATCGAACCGTCGATCACGGTTCCGGGAACGTCAGTGGAACCGCCGACCCCACTCCCCGTTTACGCGAACGCAATGCCCGCGATACCCCGATGAGAGACCGGAGCCAATGCTGATCCGCTGCGGATACGAGATCGCCTTCGAGGCACCCGTGGCGGTGCCCATGCTGGCGATGCTGACGATCCGGCCCGAACGCGCCTTCGATCTGCGCAGCCCGCACCGTATCGTGCTGTCGCCCGATGTGCCCTCGTTCGATTACGAGGATGGCTTCGGTAATGTCTGCACCCGCTTCACGATGCCCGCCGGGGGCATGAGCCTGTCGTGCGACTTCACCGTCGAGGACGATGGCGCACCCGATCCGGTGGTGCCCGATGCGGTTCAGCACCGGATCGAGGATCTGCCCAACGAGGCGCTGCCGTTCCTCCTCGCCAGCCGGTATTGCGAGACCGACCTGCTGCTCGACACAGCCTGGAGCCTGTTCGGCAAGACCGGGCCCGGCTGGGCGCGGGTCCAGGCCATCGTCGAGTTCGTCCACGGCCATATCCGCTTCGGCTATCCCGATGCCGACGTGCGGCGCACCGCATGGCGCGGGTTTCAGGAACAGCGGGGCGTATGCCGCGATTTCGCGCATCTCGCGGTCGCGCTGTGCCGCTGCATGAACATCCCGGCGCGTTATTGCACGGGATACCTCGGCGATATCGGCGTGCCCTATGATGATGCGCCGATGGACTTTTCGGCGTGGTTTCAGGCGTACCTGGGCGGCGCGTGGCACACTTTCGATGCGCGCCACAACGCACCCCGGATCGGCCGCGTGTTGATGGCCTGGGGTCGCGATGCCGCCGACACCGCATTGACCACTGCGTTCGGCGGCACGACGCTGGCCCGGTTCGAAGTGACGTGCGAGGAAGTGGTCGAGGTCTCGGCCTAAGCTCGGAAAAACTCCGGGAGCCCGAAGTCATTACAGCCGCGCCGCGATGGCCCTTGCCGCGCGGTCGTGCAGGACCACCGAGACGATCAGCAACAGGCTCAGCCAGACTATGCCGAACCCGAAATAGGCCAGCGGGCTGGCGGTCAGCAGCATCGACACACCCAGGGCAATCGCGCGCTGATTGGGGCCGAGCCACTTCTCGAAGCCCAGCAGCGGGGTCCATTGCTCGCGGATCATGGCGCGCAACGCGGCCAGCCGCGCCGGATCGTCCGCCGCCGCGCTCACCGCCGCATCGATGGCCAGCGCATGGGGGCTGAGCCCCACCGCAACCCGCAGATACAGCGACACCAGCCAGCCGATCGGGCCGCCGGTCTCGGGCCGCGCGTTGATCAACCACGGTTTGCCGTAAACCCAGTGGAGATAGAACCGCCGCTGGACCTCGACGTGGTTCGATTGCACCGCGTGCGCTGCCCCCGCCACCAGCATGATCGCCCAGGCCCATCCGCCCCACCACCCCCAGCCGACCAGCGACCGCGTCAGCACCGTCGCCAGCAGGGTATAAAGCGCGACGTGGCTGAAATAATCGCACAGCCCGTCGATCAGTTCGCCGCGCGGGCTGGTCCGCCCGGTCATCCGCGCCAGATCGCCGTCGGCCCCGTCGATCACATGCCACGCCATGTGCAGTGCGAGGCCGAGTATCGCAGCCCCGGTGGTCGGTTGCAGATAGGCGATTCCCGCTGCCACGACCGACAATCCGCCGAATACCGAGACCATGTTGGGGGTTATCGGGGTCCGCGCCAGTACCCGCGCCAGCTGCCATGCGAGCGGGTGGTAGAGATAGTGGTTGAGCGGGTCTTCCAGCTCGCGCGGGCGAACCGGGCGCGCGAACGGCGGTGCGGCAGCGTTCATCCTTCGACAGCCTCGCCGTGTTCGAGCCGGTACAGCGTACGCCGCGCGAAGAACCCCATCGCCAGATAGCCGACCGCGCCACCGATGGCGACGGCCCAGGCGATCCCTTCGGCGTCGAACCCGATGAAGGCGTACAATGCTCCACCCAGCGCGACCAGCGCCAGCGCCCGCGCGACCAGCGCATGGCGCGCGAGGCCGGTCGAATGAAGCACCGGCTCGAACGCGACGCTGGCCAGATCGAAGCTGCCGGCGATGGCCAGCGGGATCAGGATCGCAGCACCGCGCGCAAATTCGTCGCCGCCCAGCAGCGCCAGCAATGGGCCGCCCGCGAGCAGCGCGACGGTCACCACCACCGCGCCCGCGCCGCCCGCCAGCAGGCTGGTCTGGACCGCCAGCTTGCGGAATTCGGCGGCCGCCGAGGCAACCCGCGCGCGCGATATTTCGGCATAGACGGCGCGGGTCAGGAGGATCGAGAGCTTGCTCAGCGCCTGGCTGAGCTGGCTGGCGAGGCGATAGAGCCCCGCTGCCCGGGTGCCGACCAGCGCACCGACCAGCAGCAGCGGGCCATAGCGAAACGCCGCGTCGAGCGAGGCGGTGACGTAGGTGATTCCGAAGAACCGGCCCAGTCCGGGGTTGTCGCGGAATGCCAGGCGCCAATCGCGCAAGTGGCCGGGCCTGACCGCCTGCGGGCACAACCAGCGCGCCATCGCCCAATAGGCCGCCGCCTCGAGCAAATCGACGATCGCCCAGGCGACGAGAAACTTGACGACGGTCGGCCCGGTCGTTGCGATATAGAGGGCCGCCGCCAGCCGCCCGATCGGCACCAGCGCCTCGACATAAACCGCCATGTCGAACCGGTCGAGCGCGCGGACGATCCCGGTGGGCGCGGAAACGACCGCCCACAACATCGCGCAGCAGAACCAGAAGGCCGGATCCATGTAAGTCGGATTGATCCGGATCAACCCGCCCGAATGGTAGATCAATATCCAGGCAACCAGGCAGCCGAAGATCGCGCCTGCCACATCGAGCAGGCCGCACAGCATCGCCAGCCGACCGAACCCGCGCCAGTCGCCCACATGAACGTGCGGCGCGCCATAGCGCACCACCACTCGCCAGGTCTGGAAACCCGCGATGGCGATCAGCGCCTGCGCGGTCCCGAAGATCAGCGAGAAATGGCCGAACCCTTTCAGGCCCAGGCTGCGGGTCAGGATCGCCAGATAAAGGAGGCCGCAAATCGCGCCGAAGCCCTTGCCGCCGATCAGCCAGGCCGTGTTGCCCAGGATCCGCCCGATCGGGGTCTTGGCCTGTACTTTTGGCTTGGGGGGTTGGGAGCGGGCACCGACGGGCATCGCCGCGCCGTTTGAACGACCCGCGCGGCGCGCGCAAGCTTGCTCGTTTTCACGGGCGGCGGCGCTTAGGTGTGGCACCGGCCGCTCCCCCCAAGGCGCAAGACAGCGCGCCGCTTTCACGGCAGGCGAAAAGACTCTAGACGGCGCGCATGATCGAACATGCCATTCTGCTCAGCGCGGGGCAGGGCAGCCGGATGCTGCCGCTGACCACCGAACGCCCCAAGTGCCTGATCGACTTTTCGAACCGCTCGCTGCTCGCGTGGCAGATCGAAATGCTGGCACGGGGAGGCGTAAGGCGGATCGACGTGGTCACCGGGTTCATGACCGATATGGTCGATGCCGAGTTGCAGGCGATCCAGGACGCCCGGGTCGAGGTGCGCGCGGTGTTCAACCCGTTCTACAAGGTCGCCGACAATCTCGGCTCATGCTGGATCGCGCGCGCTGCGATGGAGGGCGATTTTCTCATCCTCAACGGCGATACGCTGGTGAGCGAAGAGCTGGTGGCCCGGGTTCAGGCCGGGAGCGGCCACAATGGACAGGATTGGCCGATTGCCGTGACGGTCGATGTCAAACCCGCTTACGACAGCGACGACATGAAAGTCAGCCGCGAGCCCGACGGGCGGCTCACCAGGATCGGCAAGACGCTGACGGCAGCGCAAAGCAACGCCGAATCGATCGGCTTCCTGGCATTTCGCGGCGAAGGCCCGGCGCTGTTCCGCGAAGCGGTGCGCGCAGCGATGCGGACGCCCGAGGGAGTCCAGCACTGGTACCTCAAGGTCATCGACAGCCTCGCCGTCACCGGCAAGGTCGGCACGGTGAATATTGCCGGGCTGGGCTGGGCCGAGGTCGATTTTCTCAACGACATCGAAATCGCGACGAAGCTGACCGACGTCTGGGCCTAGTTCAGCCCCCGAACGCTGCCTTCAGCCAGTCCGTCAGCGCCGCCAGTTCAGCGCCATCGAGCGCAACCGCGTGGCCGAGATCGGGCACTTTGGGCCACCCGACATCGACGAATTCGCGCGCACCCGGTTCGCCCTTCGGCCATTCGCGCGCGCCCTCGTAGCGCGGGATGACGTGGAAGTGGACATGCGGATCGACCATCATCAGCATCAGGTAATTAAGTTTTTCAAAGCCGACGGCCCCGGTCAGCGCCGTTTCGATGGCAGCGGTGACCGGTGCCAGTTCGGCATGGGCGGCGGGATCGAGCGCGCCGAACGCGGTGGCCTGGCTTTTGGCCGCCAGCACCAGGGAGCCCAGCGTCGGCTGCGCCGGGCGGGTCAGCACCACCCAGTGCTTGAACTCGGCGACGAGCGTCGCGGGCCAGCCGAACTTTTCGAGCGTTGCGTTCATGCGCCTTCCTCCGAAAGCCACGACGTCAGCGGCTTGGGCGCGGCCGTCGCCTGAACCACCCGCACCGCATGGACCGCGCAGGAAATCAACGTCCACACCGCCACCGCAATCAGGCCGAGGTCGGGCCGCGCGAACAGCATCGAGACGAACAGGATCACCATGTTGGGATTGCGCCGCGCGGTTATTAGCCGGAACCGGCTGTCGAAGCGCCGCCAGACATGAATGTGCATCATGCCGTTGCGGCGCATGAACACCCCTTCGATCAGCCGCTGGAGGAGGTATCCGCCCTGGATCGCGCCCTGCACCAACCAGAAGGTCGCAGTGTCGTAAGCCAGCCCCCAGTACGAAAGACCCGTGGCCCAGAACCACCACCAGAACGGCGGGTGGACCAGATCGAGCCCGTGATCGGCCACATTGCCCCATTTCGACGAAGTGATCGTGCAGCGCGCCAACTTGCCGTCGACCGTGTCGAGCACCATGAAGCCGAGGCCAGCGGCCATGCCGAGCCAGTAATGCCCGAAGGCAAACAGCACGGTGGCGGCGATGCACAGCGCCCCGCCCACGAACGTCACCTGATTGGGGCTGATTCCGAAGCGTGCCGCGATCCGGGTCAGCACCAGGGCCCATTCGGGCCACAGGTATTTGGTCAGGAGGTCGGTGACGCCCTTGTAGGCTCCGAAATAGCTCGCCCGCTCGAGGCTGCGAACGGTTTCGGGCTGGAGCGGGCCGAGAAACGGAGTCTCGCGCTTGCGAAGCGCCTTGTTTGCGATCGTTGGCCCGCTTTCGAACGCGACGATCGAAAGCCCGGTGCCCGAAGCGAGCGGTTTGCTGTGCTCCATCGCGGCGCGCAGGGCCGAGGCCTCGCCCGCGTCGCGCGCATTGCCGAGCACCGGGACGTCGCCCAGCGTCACCACCAGACCGGGCTGCGTGGCGAGATGGCGCAGCCAGGCCGGGTCCCAGGCATAACCGTTGTGAGTCAACAGCCGGGCGCCCGAACCATGGGCGTCCGCGTCCGCGTCGGCTTCCAGCCCAGCCGCGCGCGCAATCCGCGCGGTCCGCTCCGCCATCGTCAGCCCCCACAGACGCACCGGATTGGCCCCGATCGAGGCAGCCGCGAGGGCGATCGCTGGAAGTTTCTCGCTCATGGCTGCGTGACCTAAGGCGCGGTCCGCGCGGTGGCAATGCCGCAACAAGGCCTCGTTCAGGCGGGCAGGTGTAAAAAAACTGTAGTGATTCGTGCGCGCCGCGCGGGTAAGGCGGAAGAATTGTGCACGGAACAATCTATGAATTCGAGGCCTCGCCGCCCATAGCCGTTCCGGTGGCGTCAGCCCGTTCGCGCGTGCGTGGGCTTTCGACTGGCACCCGCGCGCCGTTGATCGGGATCATCCGCAACCCGCGCAGCCACCGCAACAAGGGCCATTCCCCCGAATTTGCCGAACGTCCCGAGGTGCTCACCCGCACCCCGCGCACCCGCGCCGCGTTGCGCGCCGAATTGGCAGACTTTGCCGCGCGCGGGATCGAGTATCTCGCGGTCGATGGCGGTGACGGCACCGTGCGCGACGTGCTGACTTGCGGCGAGGACATTTTTGCAGGCCACTGGCCGAAACTGATCGTGCTGCCCAAGGGCAAGACCAATGCACTGGCCGTCGCGCTCGGCCTGCCCAATCACTGGTCGCTGGCCGAGGCACTGGATGCGGTGGCGCAAGGCAGGACGACCGAGCGCAGTCCGCTGGTGGTCGAACTGCCCGCTGAAGCCGGAGCAGCCGCCGATGCTCCCGCCTTGAGCGTACAGGGCTTCATTCTGGGCGCGGGTATTTTCACGCTGTGCACCCAGGCGGCGCAGCAGGCGCATCGTTATGGCGCGTTCAACAGCTTTGCGGTGCTGCTGACGATCGTCTGGGGGTTGCTCAAGTCGTTTTTCGGCACTCCCGGCAACCGCTGGCGCACGGGCACTGCGATGCAGCTGGGTGCGGGACCGGAGCGGGTCCCGCTGCCCGATAGCGGACGCGGCGGCGCGGGCCGGCGCTACTTGCTGTTTGCCTCGACGCTCGATCGGTTTCCGCTGGGGATCGAGCCGTTCGGCTCTGCCCGGGGCGGGCTGAAGATCGTACTGGTGGACGCACCGCTGCGGCGCATCCTCGCGCTCGTGCCGCTGCTGGCGACCGGGGCGCATTGGGCCGGACTGGCCGGGTTGGGGGCCCATCGCCTCGCGCTGGACGAGGAAGTCGCGCTGGACCTGGGTGACCGCTTCATCCTCGATGGCGAATATTTTCCCGCCGGGCGCTATGTCCTGCGTCAGGGAGCGCCGCTCCGCTTCGTTGTTCCCTGAAGAAGCTGACCCTGAGGGGCCTTTCCTTGAGTGAGCTGGCCGTGATCGAACAAGTCGCGCTGAACGACCGCGTCCGCGCGATGCTGGCCGCCCCGATGGCCGAGCCGGTGTGCGCTTTCGCGGCGCGGCTGGCGACAGCCTCCGGGGCGCGCGCCGCGCTGTTCTATGGCTCCAACCTGCGAACCGGGTCGCTCGACGGAGTGCTCGATTTCTACCTGCTGCGCGATGGGCCGCCCGAGCGCGGGATCTGGCCCCGCGTCAGCTATCACGAATGGACGACGCCCGCCGGGGATGAGCTGCGCGCCAAGGTCGCGTCGATGACGCTGGGCACCTTCGCCGCGGCGGCGGCGGGCGATCTGGTCGATACCACGATCTGGGCGCGGTTCGTGCAGCCGAGCGGGCTGGTCTGGGCGGCAGATGACCGCGCCGGTGAAGCGGTCATCGCGGCAGTTGCGGCGGCGGCAGTCACCGCCGCGCGATTTGCCGTGGCGCTCGGACCGGTGAGCGGGACGGCGGAGGATTTCTGGCGCGCCCTGTTTCGCGCGACCTATCGCGCCGAATTCCGGGTCGAGAAGGCCGGGCGCGAGGATTCGATCCTGGAGGTCAATCGTGAACACTTCGCCGGGCTGCTCCCCGCCTCGCTCGATGCCGCAGCCATCGACTGGACGCGTGACGGCGATGTCCTCAGCCCGGTCCTCGCCGCGCCCGAGCGCACCCGCCTGCGCCGCGCCTGGGCCCGGCGGCGGCGGCTGGGAAAGCCCTACAACCTCGTCCGGCTGGTCCGCGCCAGCACCACCTTCGAAGGTGCGGCGCGCTATGCCGCGTGGAAGGTCGAACGCCATACCGGGGTGCAGATAACCCTTACCCCCTGGCGCGAGCGCCATCCACTGCTCGCCGCACCCGGCGTGCTGTGGCGGGTGTGGCGCGCGCGCCGCGCGGCGGAGCGGGCGGAGCGGCTCACTTGAGCGTTCCTCCTCCAGCGGCGCTGATCCTGGCCGGTTCGCGCCCGGGCGCGCCCGATCCGGTCGCCCTGTCCGAAGGCGTCGCGCACAAGGCGCTGGCGAAGGCGGGCGGAGTGGCGCTGCTCGAACGGGTCGCACGGGCGCTGCAGGCCGCCGGCATCACGCGAATCGCGGTGAGTGCCGATGCGCCCGAAGTCGTCGCGCTGGCCGGGCGGCTGGGTCTTCAAATCATCGCCCCCGCCGCGGGCCCCGCACAAAGCGTTGCGCTTGGCCTCGCCGTGCTTGGTGCACCGCTGCTGGTCACGACTGCCGATCATGCGCTGCTCGATCCGGCCTGGGTCCGCGATTTCGTTGCCGATACGCCGCCGGGCAGCGACGTGGCGGTGCTGCTGGCGCGGCGCGAAGCGGTCGAGGTGGCCGCACCGGGCAGCCGCCGCACCTGGCTGCGCTTCGCCGACGGGCAATGGTCCGGCTGCAACCTGTTCCTGCTCGCCACCCCGCGCGCCGAAGCGGCGCTGGTGCTGTGGCGGCGGGTCGAGACCGAGCGCAAGCGCCCATGGCGGCTGGCCGCGCGGATCGGCGCGGGCACGCTCGCGCAATATGTGCTTGGCCGACTGGGCCTGGGCGAGGCGGTGGCGCGGCTCGGGCGGCGCAACGGGCTGAATGCGGCGGTCGTGGCGGCGCGCGACGGACTGGCGGCAGTGGATGTCGACCGGCCCGGCGATCTCGTCCAGGTCCGCTCTATCCTCGCGGCACGACAAGTCGCGAAGCCATGACCTGAACGAAACTCATTGCATTTATGTGACGGACTGCGAAATGGGGCGCTTTGCGGCGGCGCGTGGCGCAGGAGAGCCATCGCACTTTTGAGGAACCCGCACGAATGACCCCGATCAAGACAGCCGTCATCGGCGTCGGCAACTGTGCCAGCTCGCTCGTTCAGGGCGTGGCGCATTATGCCCAGTCGAACAGCCCCGAGGGCCTGATTCACGACCGCATCGGCGGCTATGGCGCGGGTGACTTGGAATTCGTCCTCGCGATCGACGTCGATGCGCGCAAGGTCGGCATGGACCTGGCCGAGGCGATCTTCGCTGCCCCCAATTGCACCGCCGTGTTCCATCCCAATGTTCCCGCCAGCGGGGTCAAGGTGCTTATGGGCAAGGTGCTCGACGGCGTGGCCGAGCACATGACCGATCACGGCGACAAGGGTTTCGTCGTGGCCGATGCGGCCCAGCCGACCCAGGCCGACGTGGTCAAGGCGCTGCGCGACAGCGGCACCGAAGTCCTGCTCAACTTCCTGCCCGTGGGTTCGGAGGAGGCGACCGAATTCTACATGGAATGCGCGCTCGAAGCAGGCGTTGCGGTGGTCAACTGCATGCCGGTGTTCATCGCCAGCCGCCCCGAATGGGAACGCCGCTTCGCCAAAAAGCGCATCCCCATCGTCGGCGACGACGTGAAGGCGCAGCTCGGCGCCACCATCGTCCACCGTGTGCTGTCCAGCCTGTTCGGCGCACGCGGGGTCAAGGTCAGCCGGACTTACCAGCTCAATACCGGCGGCAACACCGACTTCATGAACATGCTCGACCGCCAGCGGCTGGGCAGCAAGAAAACTTCCAAGACCGAAGCGGTCCAGTCGATGCTGGCCGAACGGCTGGCTGACGAGAACATCCACGTCGGCCCGTCGGACTATGTGGCGTGGCAGAAGGACAACAAGCTGTGCTTCCTGCGGATGGAAGGCGAGCTGTTCGGCGGGGTTCCGATGAACCTGGAACTGCGTCTGTCGGTCGAGGACAGCCCCAACAGCGCGGCCGTGGTGATCGATGCGATCCGCTGCTGCAAGCTGGCGCTCGAGCGCGGCGAGGGCGGGGCGCTGATCGGGCCGAGCGCGTACTTCTGCAAGCACCCGCCACAGCAGTTCAACGACGATCTCGCCGCGCAGATGGTCGATACCTTCATCGCCGGCTCGGCCCTGGCGGCCGAGTAATGAGCTCTTTGTCCAGCCTGACGGCTGGATGCGGCACCGGCCCGCTCCCCCGCCCGGCCACCCGGATAGGGTATTCTCATGGGTGGCCGGGCGGGGGAGCGGGCCGGTGCCGCGCAAGCGATCGGTTTGCCGATTGCGGTCCATGCTCATGACCGACGCCCTGATAATCGCAGCGGGCTTCGGTAGCCGCCTTGCTTCGCTCTCGCCGTCCAAGCCGCTCACTCCGGTCTGCGGGGTACCGCTGATCGAGATCGGGATTCGCCAGCTTGCCGGGGTGGGCGTGACCCGGGTGGTGGTGGCCACGGGGCACGAAGCGGCTCGGCTGGAAGCGTTTCTTGCGGAATTGTCGACCCGGCTGGGAATCGCCATCGAGCCTGCGCGGGTCGATGACTGGAGCCGTCCCAACGGGTTCTCGGTGCTGGCCGGGGCGGAGCGGATCGCGGGCGAGTACCTGCTGGTGATGGCCGATCACATGTTCGAGGCGGCGATCCTGGCGCGGTTGCGGAGCGAAGGCGGTCCGACGCGCGGGGTCACGCTTGCCATCGACCACCGTGTCGCCAGTCCGCTGGTCGATCCCGATGACGCGACCTGGGTGCGATTGGGTGAGGACGCGCGAATCACCGCGATCGGCAAGACCATTGCGCCTTACGATGCGGTCGATTGCGGTGCGTTTCTAGCCACTCCCGAACTGGCCGCCAGTCTGCGCGCCGCGATTGCAGATGGCGCGCCGGGCAGCCTGTCCGACGGGATGCAGCGCCTGGCCGCCACTGGCCGCGCCGCGACGATGGATGTCGGCAAGGGCTGGTGGCTCGACGTCGACGATCCCCGCGCCCTGGCGCTCGCCGAGGCTGAAGCCCCGGCGCATATCCCGTGGCTCCGAACTTGAGCCTTACGGGTATTTCATCTTCACGTGCGTGGTCAGCCCAGACTTGGGCACGTTGAGCCGGACCGAACGGAACGCGGGCAACCCCGCGATGGTCGAAGGGTTGTTGGAAAAGCCATAGCCCTCGGCCGGCAGGCCGATCTTGCTACGGTTGAGCTTTCGGCTCGAATCCTCGTCATGATAGACCGCGACGGCATAGACCCCCGGGGTCGGCACGAACACGCAGGCGCGTGTCACCGGGGCAACGGCGTTGAAGCGGTTGTTCTTCAGCGTCCCGCCCTTGGCGAGAAACTTGCGCGAATCGTCGGGATAGACCGCCACGGTGACCAGGCCGTTGCCATTGCGAAGTCCCTCGACCGAGACGTTCAGCCAGGTGTCGCTCGGCGTGCCGAGGCACTCCGCAGGCGCAGCGGCGGCAGGGGAAAGCAGCGCGGGGGCGGCCATTGCGGCAACCCCGGCAAGCGCAAGGACCGTGGCGCGAAAACGTCTCGGCTGGGTCATGGTCAGGTTATCCCGCTGATTGGAGTGCCGCTCGACCGCATGTCAGATGGAATGGTTTTACGCGCGGATCAAGCCGCCGGATTGATCCCGACGAGATCGGCTTATAGTGGCTTGAGCCGTGAATAGTGGCTGAATTGGCCGTTCGGGCATACTTCAGCAACAAGGTTGCGCTGCGGCGCCACAACCGCGCGTGTTTCAGGACTGAAGCCACCGGATCACCGCCGCCGCGCCGCGCGCTTCGCGCCGGGCGCGCCGGTCGCCGAGGCGCGAAGCCAGTCGGGCGAAGCGCCGTGCGACCCAGACCGCCCAGAATCCCCAGCCGCCGCCGCCTGTGCTCTCGCTGGCCACGACCTGCCGGTCGGGTTTCAAGCGTCGCCGGACCGCGTGGGCCAGCGCGGCCGGCGAGCGCGCGGCGGTGAGATCGGCCAGCGTCTCGGCATGGTCGCGGGTCGCTGGATCGGCCAGCAGCGCATCCTGCGCCGCGGCGAGAATCGCTTCGGGAGGGTGGGGCAAGACATGCGGCTGCGGTCCGAAATGGCGGGTGGTCAGCGCCAGCAACAGCGCCGCGCCGCGCTCCCAGCCTTGTGCCTGCGCCGTGGCGACGAACCGGCACCAATCGATCTCGCGCCCCGCCAGCAGGAAATGGATGTCGGCCAGCACCAGTGGCCCGCAATCGAGGCGGTGGCCGTACAGCGCGTGGACCATCAGGTGCGCGAGCAGATCCTCGCTGGCCGGACAGGGCACCGAAGCTCCACCAACCGCCAGCGCCTCGCGGCCCGCCAGCATCGCGGCCGGATCGAGCTGCGGGGTGCGGTAGCCGTGGCGCTCGGGCGCATCGCTCAGCGCGTGGTGCAGCTCGAGCGTGACCCCCAGCCCGGTGTGCTCGAGCGGGGGCAGGTGCTTGTCCTGGCGGAGCGCCTCCGCCACCGCCGCTGCGTCGCTGCCGGGCATCGCGAACCCGGCTGCGGCCAGCACCCCAGCGGCGTGCAGCACGTCGGCGCGCGCCACCAGCAAGTCGATGTCGCGCATCGGGCGCAATTCAGGTGCGGGATAGTCGCGCCACGCCAGCGCCACGCCCTTGAGCGCAACCCAGCCAATCCCGGCGGCATCGAGCCGCCCGCCCGCCAGCCGCAGCGCCGCCTGGAAGCCCAGGCTGTGCAAGGCGGCGGTGCGCCGGGCGGCGTCCCACGCGCTCGCTACCTCATCGGGGACCGCCCAACCGTCCGTAATGGCGCGCCAGGCGAGCAGCGGCTCGAGCCGGTGCGCCGCGGCCATCGTGGCGATGGTCGGCTAATCGGGGTTCGCCAGATCGGTTTGAGAACCGGGCGCAGCGCCGCCCAGCATCCCGAGCAGCACGTGCTTGGCGGCGGCGAGCGCGTCGCTCATGGCGCCGCCACCGCGCTGGGGCACGCCACGATTCGCCCTGCTTCGAGCCGCACGGTCAGGTCGGCCGTCGTGGTCAGCGGACCGCGATGGCCGATGATCACTATCGTCATCCGTCCGCGCAGCCGGGCCACGGCGGCGGCGATCGCAGCTTCGTTGGCCGGGTCGAGCGCGCTGGCCGGTTCATCGAGGATCAGCAGGGCGGGGCTCCGCAGCAGCGCCCGGGCCAGCACGATCCGCTGGCGCTCGCCGCCCGAAAGCTGCCGACCGGCGTCGCCGATAGCCGTGTCGAGCCCGCCGGGCAGTGCCAGTGCAAAGTCTGCCGAAGCGGCGCGCAGCGCCTCGGCCATCTCCGCCTCGCTTGCCCCGGGCGCGGCCCAGCGCAGATTGTCGCGCAGGCTCGCGTGGAACAGCACCGGCTCCTGCTGGACATAGGCAACCTGGCTCCGCCACCCGATCCGCTCGCCCGGTGCCAGTGCGCGCCCGTCGAGCGACAGCGCCCCGGCATCGGGAGCGAGCAGCCCTCCCAGCACGTCGGCCAGTGTGCTCTTGCCCGCGCCCGACGGCCCGGTCAGCACGGTCAGCGAGCCGACCGGCAGGGCCAGGTCGATCGCATCGAGCGCAGGGGTCTCGCGCCCCGGATAGGCCACGGTGACCCCGCTCAGCGCAATCGTCCGGCGCGGCGCGGCGACCTGCGCGCCATTGCTGACCGGTTCCGCAACTGCTTCGAGCCGCTCGACCAGCGCCACCACGCCGCTCAGGGCAGGGCTTGCCCCGGCCCAGTTCTGCCAATGCTGCTGGACCGCACCGAGTAGCGGCACGACCCGCGCGAACAGGGCGATCAGCGGCAGCATCACCGCCAGCGGCAGTGCCCAGCGCGTCACGGCCAGCCACACCAGCAGCGCCATCAACAGCGCCGCGCCGATCTGCAGCACCGCCTGCCCGCGCCCGACCGACCGCGCATAACCGATCCGGTTGACGCTCAGCTCGGCCTCGATCCGGGTGAGTTCGGCGGCGGCACGCGGGCCTGCGCCAAAGCTCTTGACCACCCGCAGCGCGGCAAAGGTATCGCCAATCAGCCCGTGCAACTTGGCATACCGGTCAGACAGCACCTCGCCCAGCCGCGTCGCGCGGCGGCGCAGTCCGCCATAAGCCAGCATCACCAGCGCGCCCCCGGCCAGCCCGCCCATCGCCAGCAGCGGTGAGAGCGCCAGAGCAGCGGCGAAGGCCGCCCCCAGCGTCACCAGTGCGGCGGCGAGCGCGGCGAGTTCGTGACTGGCGAAGCCGACCCGATCGATGTCGCTTAGCAATGCACTGGACGTGGCGGCGCGGCGTTCATCGCCCAGCGCGCGCCATTCGGCTCCCAGCAACGCGGCAAAAGCACGGCGGCGCAGCGCGGTAACGACCTCGCGCTCGATCTTCGCAGCCTCGGTCGTGCGGACCATCTGGAGCACCGCGCGCATTGCGATCAGCGCGACGAACAGCGCGAGCAATGGACCAAGATCGCGGGGCAGCCCCAAGGCTGACATGGGCCCGGCAATAAGCCCGGATATCCCGCCCCCGTCCGCCGCACCGGGGTTGAGCGCACCCAGCAGCGGCACCAGCAGGAGGATGCCGACCCCCTCGCTCAGCGCCGCCAGCACGGTCACCGTCACCAGCAGCGCCAGCCGCGCGCGCGCTACCGGGCGCAGCAAGGTGCGCAATGGCGAGGCTGGGGGCGAGGGTGTGGATGCGGGCGCGGCCATCCGCGCGGTCATATCCGGTTACTGCGCTCGACGAAATCGACGAAACGCGCGGTCAGCAGTGCGCGGGGAACCCCCAGCTCGACTTGCAGCCACACCTGCGGATCGGTCGAGGTCTGGTCCGGAAAGGCGTCGAGCGCCGCTATCATCCGCTCCGTGTCGATCATTCCGCTCAGTGTGGGATGCTGGGCGATGCGTTCGAATTCCGCGCGGAACTCGGTGCGACGTCGGCCGATCCGCAAGTGCCAGTCGGCGTCCCAGCGCCCGTTGAGACTGTTGGCGCGCTGCTCATCGGGCATGATGCCGCGTGCCATCTGCTTGGCCATCCAGCGCAGCTCGCCGCCCTGCATGAACATTCGCGTCGGCAGACCCATGCAGAATTCGGCAAACGGCCGGTAAGCCATGGGATCGCGCTGGGCGACGCCATAAAGCTGCTCGAAGGCCTGATAGACCTCCGAGCTTTCCGCGTCGCCGTTGACGAAAATCTGCGCCTGGGCCTGGCGGCGGTTGCGCGGCTGGAAGCGGCCATAGGGGAAGCCGGTGTTCCTGGCGCGCTCCTCCACCCCCGTTGCGGCGCGGTAGTCGGCGCTGAGCGGCGACATTAGCTCAAGCGGCAGCTTCTCGTCGGCATGGACCAGCCGCTTCATCAGCGGCCAGACCGCATCGGGCAGCATCGGCACCAGACTGAGCGCAACGAACTTCCGCAGCATCGAGCGCGGATCGTGCGGATGGTCCTTCAGCGCGCGATACAGCTCGCGCCACCGGCCCTTGAGCAGGTATTCCACGAAGCCCCATTCGCCCTTGGCGCTGAAGGTGTAATTGCCCCATTCGGCCAGCAGCAGCCGATCGCATCCTTCGCGCCGCGCCGCCTCGAACACACCGTGCAGCACATACATGTTGCACAGACCCGATGGCGCGCCGCCCATCGCGTGGAACAGCTCGGGCCAGCGGTGATCATGGCCATAGCCGGCATTATCGGCGAAGTGCGGGTCGAGCGCGGGGTGCATCGCCGCGAAGGCCTCGACCATCGGGGCTTCATCGCCGTTCATGCCGCGCGGGACGATGCCGTCCCAGCCTGCCTCGGGGCGGAAAGTGAAACTTGGCAGGCGCTGACCGGGGGGGAGCTGGGCGAGAACCCGGGTGGCGACCTGTGGGGTATCCAGCCCGCTCGACAGCGTCACCCCGGGACGTTTCGACCCGGCCAGCGCGGCCCGCACGCCTTCATCGAGCAGTTCGCTGGCGCGGGCGATATGATCTGCGTCGCTGGCCGGGGCGACATCCGGGATCGCGCCGATGTCGTAGTACTGGTCCAGCTTGCGCCCGCCCGGATCGTCACCCGGCCTCACCGTCACCGTGCAACCAAGCGGCACCCGGTGCACGCCGTCGAACCACGATTCCTCCTGCGAGGTATAGTTGATCCAGGCGCTGTCGGCGACCTTGGTCCGGTTCAGCCGCTCCTCGACTCCGGCGGCGAACAGCGCGCGCGGGACCGATGCGGCAGCGATCCCGCCCGCCCCCTCCCGGCTTGTATTGTGATGATAGACCAGCGGGGGCGCACGCAGCGGCGAGCGCGAGAGGCGGACCCTGCGGTGCTTGGGATAGGCGACGATCGCGCAGTATTCGCCAATGGTGCGGAGGTCGGCATCGCGGCCCCAGCGTTCGACCGCGCGGCCATAAAGAAGGGCGAGGTCGCCGGGATCGGTGTTCAGCGCGGCGGAGAGCGCAGCGGCATTGTCGATATGGCCATGGAACGCGACGATCGCGCCGCTGTCGAGCGCCGCAGGACGCCACGCGCGCACTTGCGCCGCGTTGCCGGCCAATGGACGATAAGCGAAATCAAGGCCGTCGATTGCGGCGTGACCCGCCGAACCGCCGATCCCGGCACAGAGCGAGGCAGCGAGGCGCTGGGCCAGGGTGTGGGAGGTATCATGGCCCGAACCGTGCCAGAACCAGGCGAAGGCGAGCAACGGACCGGTTAACGCTTCGGCTGCGGTATTGCCGGTTGCAGGCGACTAGCCCGCGCAACCCGCGCTGAGCGGCGGATCACTGCCACGACTTTTGAGTCAGGACTTCTGGGCACCAGCCTGGGGACCAATGCCCTGCACCGCAGCAACATCGGCGATCTTGCCAAGGCGAACGAGTTCGGGACGGGTCCACGCTTTCGGCGCAGCGTCGCGTGGGGTGCTTGATTTCTGCATCTTATGTTCTCCACGTCCGACTCAACATCTTCCGGACGATATGTTATACCAGAACTCGGAGATCGTGACTCGGGAGGGGTTGCCAAAGGGCGCTCGAGTTGATTCAACATGGCAAACGGTCAGGAGTTTGCCATGCCCATCCCGCTTCGCACCGACTTTGACGCC
>Ga0105050_10004030_pt1 | contig 19843 bp, 17 predicted proteins | sample FRY01_FD_78088 | JGI IMG/M metagenome (GOLD analysis project Ga0105050, IMG submission 78088) | Freshwater microbial communities from Lake Fryxell liftoff mats and glacier meltwater in Antarctica - FRY-01 | ecosystem: Environmental > Aquatic > Freshwater > Ice > Glacier meltwater ...
AAAGAAGCACTTGTAAACGGCGCAAATACAGGGACCCAAAGTTTAAATGTAAGGGGTGCATTTTTTGCAAACGCGGCTCGAAAAATTTTATTGCCAAAAGAGATACAAGATGTTGAATCAAAGATAAGAGGCAATATGTTGTTAAATTCTTTAATCGGGGGCCAGTTGGATAAATGTATCAAAGCCATGAATGATGGGGCTGAAAATGCGATGGCAAAAGCCTTCCCTGTATTTAAAAATGCAATTATGGGAATGGGTATTTCTGATGCCATGGGTGTATTAAAAGGAGGCAATGGTGCGGCCACCAATTTCCTTAGAAATACCACTACAACAGCCTTAAATGCGGCTTTCAAGCCTGTAATTAAGTCTGCTTTAGACGAAGTACAAGTGGCCCAATATTGGGAGCCCATTGTTACAAATATTAATAGGTATAAAGGCTTGTTGGGTTTAACGAACGATATCCACCCGGATTTAAACCAATACGTTACAGAACGCGCTACGGCTGGATTGTTTGCGGAAGTTGAAAAAGAAGAGAATGCCATTCGCGCCAATCCAGTAAAACGAACCACTGAAATTTTAAAAAAGGTGTTTAACTACGCCGATCAAACAAAAACACAATAATTGAAAAGTCTATTTTTAAAAAGCCTCTACACGGGGCTTTTTTTATGCATTTTAAATTTCTTTCAAATTGTGTATTTTTACCGCTGCTTTTGACCGTCTGTAGATATTTCATATTCATTGGTTTTTTTCTGGGAAGTATAACGCTGAAGGCTCAAACTACGGGTTTAAATGCATTTATACGAATGGATGTGAATGACTGGACATTTGCCCAAGTTATGGAAGCATTTGAACAAAAAACTGGATATTTTATCCAATATGATGCTGGTTTGGTGCCAAGCAACAAAAAATTTACTGTATTGTATCAAAACCAACGGGCCAAAGATGCACTCACGGATTTTTTAGCGAACGCGGGTTTAAGCTTCGAAGTAGAGAGCAAGCAACTCATTTTAAAAAAACGGATAAAACCAGCGGTTCAAAAAAAATACATTGCCAGCGGTAGAATTGTGCAACGTTTGGCTGGCGAATATATTGGATACGCCGAAGTTAAAAATTTAAAAACAGGTTTAATGGCCTTTACCTCTGATGCGGGCTACTTTACATTGTTTCTTACCTCAGATACCAACGTTTTGTCTATTACATATCCAGGCTATAAAGCCATGTTAGATACTTTAATTGGAGACAGAGATTATTTTTTAAGGTACGAATTGGAAATAGAAGCCAATATTTTGCCGGAAGCTGAAATTAAAGCAAGCCAAGGAACAAGTTCAAACCAAACCATTTCACTAGGGCAAACCGATCAATACAGAATTTCACGCGTAAAAATAAAAAGATTGCCTCATCTTCTAGGCGAGGCAGATGTGCTCCGGGTGATGAGTTTGTACCCTGGAATTGTGGGCGGCAGTGAAGGCATGTTGGGCTTATACATTCGCGGGGGAGCATCGGATCAGAATTTAATTTTATTGGACGATGTACCTGTTTTTAACAGTTACCATTTGTATGGTGTTTTCTCAATATTTAACGATGAAGTGGTAAAGTCTGCAAATTTGATGAAGGGCAGCTTTCCTTCGCGATATGGAGGTAGATTAAGCAGCGTAATTAATGTGCAAAGCAAAGAAGGAAATGAATATAGATTGAAAGGCACTTTTAGTGCAGGATTGCTGGCTTCGAAGTTTTTTTTGGAAGGTCCGTTAATTAAAAACAGAACAACTTTTACACTGGCGTTTCGACGCAGTTATGTAGATTTTTTGGCAAAACCCGCTGCTCGTTTATTTTTAAACAACGACTCGTTACAGAATAATGTTTATTATTTTTGGGATTTTAATGCAAGAATTACCCACCGTTTTAACCATAGAAGTAGATTGTCTTTAAGCTTTTATACAGGCAGGGATGTAGCTGGAATTGATGAACGAAATTCCACAGCCAATAGCGAGTTAAATATTACACAAAGAAAACAACAATTGGCTTCTTGGGGCAATGTTTTAGGGAGTATAAAATGGAATTATTATTTGGGCAAAAGAAGTGCATTTATTGTAAAAGGTCATATTTCCGAATATGATTATTCTTTCAGTCAAAATTATCGATTTAAAAAGCAGTTTACAGGAAAATTAAACCCCGATGTAAATGATTATACTGAATACAAATTAAAAAATGGAATCAAAGACATTGAAGGGTCCTTTATTTATACTTACAAAGCAGCGTCCAATCTAACCATTGAGTCTGGTGCTGGGTTAACCGAGCATAGATTTATTCCTGGTAACCGCATTTTAAGCAGTGATATCGATGGAAATAAAACGGAAATAAATTTTAACGACCCATTTGTAAATACACCGGAAATATTTGCTTTTTTAGAATTGAACGGCAATATTAAACAACGCCTATATTATACGTTTGGAACACGATATTCTGCCTTTTTGTTGGATCAATTTAACCGCTATTATTTGCCAGAGCCACGGGTAAATATTAGATACAAAAGCAGTAAAAATACGTGGCTTAAAATATCTGCCATGCGGACAAGGCAATTTTTTCATCAATTGACGAATTTGACATTGGGTTTGCCTTCTGATCTTTGGGTGCCTTCAAGTGTAAGAAACAAACCTTCCCTTGCCGATCAGGTTTCTTTGGGTTATTTGAGGGAGAAAAGGGAATGGCAACTTAGCTCGGAAATATTCTATAAAAAACAAAATTATTTGCTAGAATATAAAAACAATGCCGGTTATGTAACCTCTGCAATAAATTGGGAAGATGCGGTTACTTCAGGCTCTGGCAAAGCCTATGGTTTTGAAACCATGTTAGAACGGACAAAAGGTAGACTCACGGGCTGGCTAAGTTACACTTATATGAAGAATATACGGCAATTTAAGGAATTGAACGACGGGAAAGAATTTCCTGCGCGGTATGACCGAAGGCACAATATCTATTTGGCGGCAGTGTATAAAATAAACGACCATATCGATTTTTCTGCAGCTTGGATTTATAGCAGTGGTTTTGCAATTACCACGCCGATTGGCCATTATCATTCGCCCACTTCCAATGACCCCTACCGAGAAATTTTTATTTACGGGGATCGCAACAATACACGCACGCGAGACAACCACCGACTGGATTTTGCATTTAATTTTGAAAAAAAGAACAAAGGATATATACGCACTTGGTCTGTAGGATTCTTCAATGTTTACAACAGGCGTAATCCCTTTTATGTAAATTTGTCTTTCGACAAAAATGGAAACCGAACACTTTCGCAAGTAAGTTTGCTGCCACTTTTACCCAACGTGAGTTATAAAATAGGATTTTAAATATGAAAAAATACAATGCATTTTTTGTCCTCGGATTCATGCTGCTCTCCTGCGTAAAAGAATATCCACTTAAGCCTTCGGGCAAAATGCAACCCTTACCTGTTTTTCATATGTTTTTGCAGCCTGATAGCTTAATAGCTGCGCAGTATAGCCATGCTGCTGATATTACCGACAAAATTCTGGATGAAGATGCAGCCTCAATTGAAATCTATAAAAACAATATTTCACTGGGCACTATGACAGCTATGGGCAAGGGGATTTACAATTTGGTGGCCAATAAATTTAGCCCAAGAGATAGCTATTGGATAAAATCGAAGGATATGGTGAATGTTTTTAGCGTTCGGGGAACCATTCCGTCAAAAATTCAAATTGCATCTGTTGACACAATCACCAATATTGTTGCAGGCATTGGGCCGGCCTTTAATTTTGAATTAAAATTTACAGATAGTGCCGCAGATAACAATACCTATCGGCTTTGGGTAAAGCGCCATTATTTCGAATACGTTTATAACAAAGATGGCCAAAAAATAGATAGCTTATTTAAGACGGAAAGCCTATCCATTTTTGGTTCGGATTTGTCATTTCTTCAAAATAATTTTAACAATTATACATCCAAAGAAATATTATTTACCGATGCTACATTCAATGGTACATTGAAAAAACTCAAGTTTTATACCACGCAGTATTTATATCTAAATTCATTGGGAAGAACGACAAAATTAGAAATTATTTTGGAGAACATGGATGTGAATATGTTTAATTATTATAATACAAGAAATGCCCATTTATGGCAGCAGCAATCTATATCTCAATTGCCTGGCTTTATTCTTGGCAACATTCCGGGGGGGTATGGCTTGGTTGGTGGTTTTACCATTTCCAAGCGAATCATAGGCTTCGAATAAACACCTCAACGAAGTTGCACCATCGTTTGAATGAAGGGTTTAAAAACCTTGTTCATATAGAATTTATAGAATGTAACAATTTATGGGTATTTTTGCTGAATGAAATTAACGTGCTGGGGAGCTGCTCAACAAGTGACAGGGAGCAAGCATTTGCTAGATTTGCCGGATGGCACTCGTGTTTTGATAGATTGCGGATTGGATTATGAAAAACGAAACGATTTTGAAGACAGAAATGCAAATTTTCCATTTGATCCCGCTTCTGTTGATTTATTGATTCTCACCCATGCGCACATTGACCACAGTGGGAATATTCCAAATTTAATTAAACAAGGATTTATGGGGAATATTATTTGTACCCAACCCACTTTAGAATTGAGTGAATATTTGCTTACGGATAGTTTAAATATCCAACGCATGGAAGCGGCAAAAAACAACAAGCAAAAGGTCAAACAGGGAAATAATCACCAAAAAAAATCGAGTCATACAGCAAATGGAGCCCAAGTATTGTATGCCAAAAAACACATCAATGATATGATGGATATGGCCCACACATTGGAGTATGATCACATTTACAATTACAACGACAATTTAAGCATAGAATTCAGAAAGGCGGGGCATATTTTAGGGGCTGTAAGTGTTATTCTCCAAATAAAGCAAGGTGATAAATCTTGTAGAATTGGTTTTACAGGGGACCTTGGCAATTACAATTCTAAGCTAGTACCAGATCCCCAACCTTTGAACGATTTACAATACTTAATTAGTGAAAGCACTTACGGGGGTAGAAACCACATTACGGATGCCGATGATGCTGGTGAGGTGATGTTAAAGCACGTCCTCGAAACTTGTGTAGAAAAGGGTGGAAAATTGGTAATCCCTGCATTCAGCGTTGGTAGAACCCAATCCATAATTTATACTTTTCATAAATTATTTAGAGAGGGGAAATTGCCCAATGTTAAAATATTTACAGATAGTCCGTTGGCCATTCGTAGCACCAAAGTTTATCAGCACAATTTGGATTGGTTGAATGATGAAGCAAAGGATTTTCAAAAACAGTATGGTACTTTGTTTGATTTTCCATTATTAAATGTAATTGAAGATGAAGCAGAAAGCGAAATATTAAGTGTGTTACCAGAGCCTTGCGTAATTATTTCGGCAGCAGGAATGGTGGAAGGGGGCAGAATTCAAATGCACATTCGCAACAATGTGGGCCATGCAGAAAATTCAATATTAATTGCCGGTTTTTGCGCAGAAGGCACCTTGGGACATAGGCTTTTACAAGGACAAGATTTTGTGGAAATTAATTTTAAAAAGCGTCCAGTTCGTGCAGACATTTATCGCACGGATGCATTCAGTGCGCACCCAGACCACAATGGTTTGCTGAAATATTTGAAAGCTTCCACAACATCCAAAACCAAAAAGGTTTTTCTTGTGCATGGCGATGCAGAGCAAATGCAAATTTTGGCGAATGACATCGATTTTGTACCTGTTGAAATTCCGATAAAGGGCAAAGAATATTTACTTGAAATGTGAAAAGCGGAATTAAAAATATTGCAGCCCTTGGCATTGGTTTAACAATATCATTGGCACTTTGTGAAATTATTTTGCATTTTTACAATCCTTTTAAATCCCGCGTAAGGGGAAATGAAATTCTGCTTCCTGCCAATGTAAAATACGAATTTAAGGACCAAAAAATACGTGGATTGGACGCACAGATACTGCATACAAAAAACAGTATGGGTTTTCGTGGTCCGGAATTGCCCAAAGACCCCGCGACGCTTAAAATATTTTGTGTAGGAGGCAGTACTACCGAGTGTTTTTATCTTTCAGACGGAAAGGATTGGCCAGCATTGCTAATGAAAAAAATGCAGGCAAATGGGCAAAATGTTTGGATAAACAATGCAGGTTTAGATGGTCATTCAACTTTTGGCCATATTAAATTGTTGCGCGATCATATCTTAAAATACAAACCCGATTATGTATTGTTTTTAATTGGCTGCAATGATGTTGCAGCAGATGGTCTCAACAAATTCGAAGGTTACCATTTAAACAATAAAAAAAGATTTTTAGAAAATTTCGAAATGTTCAATTTGTATTTAAATTGGAAAATGAGCAGGAATGCTGCCAATATGGGTATGGGACATAAGCCGGTGGATTTTGCGAATTGGCCAAAGGCGGATACTACTGGATGGATGAACACAAGAGATAGCTGGCTGACGGATGATATAAAAGAAAGAAAACTATTGGCTTTTTCAGAAAGAATAGACTCTTTAAGGTCTATTTGTTTTGCGGTGGGTATCCAATGCGTTTTTATTACCCAGCCTTCTATACTGTCAAACAATATTGACCCAATAACGCGGCGTTATTTGGGAAATTTGGAGTTTCAGGGGAAGAGTGCTCTCCATTATTTTACCGCACTGGATACTTATAACGAGCAGTTGAGAAGCTGCGGAAGCAGAATCATGGATGGGAATTTGAATAAATTTTATTGGGTAGTGGATGCAGCAAATGTATTAAAACCTACTACCCAAAATTATTACGATTTCTTTCATTATACCAATACAGGTGCCGAAAAAATGGCGGATATTGTGTTTGAAAATTGGGGTAAAAAAATTCAGAATAAATATACGAAATGAAACTTTGGAAATGTATTTTATGGCCATTGGCGTTTCTATATGGCCTGGTTTCTTGGTTTCGCAGATGGCTCTATAGCGCGAAAATATTGCAAAGAAAAAAGGTCAATTTGGCAACCATCATTGTTGGCAATTTGCAAGTCGGCGGATCTGGTAAAACACCCATGACGATGTGGTTGGCTAATCATTTAAAGGAGCAATTTAAAATTGCAATTTTGTCTCGCGGGTATGGTAGAAAAACAACCGGTTTTAGAGAAGTGATAATCTCAGATACAGCGGAAAACTGTGGAGACGAGCCACTAGAAATGCGCATCAGTTTACCCGATACAATTAAGAATTATGTGTGCGAAGATCGGGTAAAGGGAATTCATTTGATTGAAGAAAAAAGTCCAGAAACCAATTTGGTATTGCTGGACGATGGATACCAGCATTTAAATTTACGTGGCGATTTTTATATTTTATTGACAGAGTATCGGTTGTTGTTTACAAATGATTTGCCTTTGCCAGCTGGCAGATTGCGCGAATTTTCTTCAGCTGCCAAGGATGCCAATACCATTGTAGTCACGAAATGTCCGAATAATTTGAATGTTGATGGTGAATTGAGATTGTTTAAGGAATTGTCGAAATACAGAAAACCAATTTTTTATACAGCCTACCAAAATTCGCTTCCCATAGATTCTGCTGGAAATTTGTTGGATTCAAAAGTGTCTGTTTTACTTATCAGCGGACTTGCGAACAATGGTGTATTTGTAAATTGGGCAAAAACGAATTTCAATGTAACCCTGGTTAAAACATATTCAGATCATTTTGCTTACTCAAAAAATGAAATGGAAATGTGGATAGCAGAATCAAAAAAGGCAGGCATAAACTCTATTCTTACAACAAGAAAAGATGCCATACGCATGCCGAAAGATACTGCGGTGTTTTTTGCTATTTTTACAAGCCATACTACCCCTGAATTTTTGTTTGAAAGTGAGCATAAGTTTCTTTCACTCTTTGAAAATTTGCGCTAAGTATAATTTATTTTTCGATAAACTGTTGTTAATCTGTGCTTTTATACGCATTTTTGAAAACAACCCCTAAATAAATTAGAAATGGATATTCAGAATAAGCGAATTGTGTTGGTTACTGGTGCAACGGGTGGGCTTGGAACTGCTATGTGCAAAGAATTGTATACGGATGGTTTCCATGTAATCGCCAATTACCGTAATTTACAAAAAGCACTTGAATGGCAAAATAGAATGAACGACGAGGGCTTTGTTATTGAAATCTATGAAGCAGACGTTACTGACTTTGACGCTGTGGGTAGAATGATAGAAAAAATCGAATCAGATTTAGGACCGATAGATACTTTGGTAAACAATGCTGGGATTACCCGCGATGGCAGATTAGCCAAAATGAGCAAAAGTGATTGGGATGAAGTTATTTCTTCAAACCTTACCAGTGTATTCAATTGCTCTAGGCACGTAATTAATGGAATGATTGATCGAAAATTTGGTAGGATTATCAATATTTCTTCCGTAAACGGGCAACGCGGTCAATTTGGCCAAACCAATTATAGTGCCGCAAAAGCGGGAATGCATGGCTTCACCAAAACATTGGCAATGGAAGTGGCTAAATTCGGAATTACGGTAAACACCATTTCGCCAGGATACATTGGCACGGACATGGTAATGGCCGTTCCTGAAAAGGTGAGAGAGCAAATTGTGGCACAAATACCCATGGGAAGATTAGGTGGTACCCACGAAGTGGCGCATTTGGTTTCGTTTTTGGCCTCAGAAAAAACCGATTTCATTACCGGAGCCAATTACAGCATCAACGGCGGACAGCATGTCTACTAATTGCACAGTTGAACAAATATTTTTGACAATAGATTTTGTAATTATATATAGTTTTTGTTTTTTTGAAGTTTTATAGGTAATATGCATTTTATAGTAAGGTTATTGACAGTTATTTTATGTTTTGCAAGTTGTAAGGACAATAAGAACAAACTTCTGGATGAATTTAAAGAGGTAAATCAGGAAGGATGGAATTGGACCGAAGCCAAATCGTTTGCTTTTGAAATTACAGATACAACCTATTTGTATAGCCTAGAATGTGGTTTGCGCATAACAGGCAGTTATAAGTACAGCAATATTTGGTTGCTTTATACCATCGACGGACCCAATGCATCTTTGAAGAACCAATTTCAAATCCCCTTGTCGGACAATACAGGCAAGTGGTTGGGTGTTGGAAAATCGAATTTGATTAGTTACGATCAACCGTTTATTCAAAATGCCAAATTCAAAAAAGGGAAATATACACTGAGGTTGAACCAAAATATGCGCGATGAAAAGCTGGGTTCGGTTTCAGATGTGGGATTAAAAATTTATAAAGGAAATAAAATTTATTAATGAATTATGCTAGTAAAAGGTTTTGCAAGTGCTGTGCATGGCGTAGACGCCACGCGCATCACCGTGGAAGTTAACTCGGGAGCCACAACCACTGAATTTAAAAATTATGTCATCGGCTTGCCAGACAACGCCATCAAGGAAAGTTTGTTTCGAACTGATGCAGCCATTAAAAACGCAGGATTTGAGGCAATTCGCCAACGAATTGTAGTGAATTTGGCGCCGGCCGATTTGCGAAAAGAAGGCAGCGCCTACGATTTGCCCATTGCTATTGGCATGCTTGCCTCCACTTTTCAAATCACGGATCTGTCTCTTCAGGATTACATCATTATGGGTGAATTGGGTTTGGATGGCAAAGTTTTGCCAATTAAAGGAGCTCTTCCCATTGCATTGCAAGCCCTGAAAGATAAGTTTAAGGGATTTATTCTGCCCATGGCGAATGCCAAAGAAGCTGCCATTGTCAAAGACCTCGAAGTATATGGGGTTGAAGATTTGCGGGAAGTTGCAGAATTTTTGGATGGCAAACGCGAATTGAAACGGGTTTTTGCCGACCCACGGGGTGATTTTGAAGCAGCCCACAAAGCCTACGACATTGATTTTTCCGATGTTCAAGGCCAAGAAAACATAAAACGAGCCATGGAAATTGCCAGTGCCGGCGGCCATAATATTATTTTAATTGGACCTCCAGGCTCGGGCAAAACCATGCTTGCTAAAAGACTACCCACCATTTTGCCTCCTATGACACTTCACGAGGCATTGGAAACCACCAAAATACATTCGGTTGCTGGCAAGTTGGGCATTAGTTCCTCTTTGATTGCACAGCGGCCTTTCCGCAGTCCGCACCATACTATTAGCGATGTGGCTTTGGTAGGCGGTGGTAATCAGCCTCAGCCAGGTGAAATAAGCTTGGCCCACAACGGGGTTTTGTTTTTAGATGAGTTGCCAGAATTTAAACGCACCGTTTTGGAGGTAATGCGGCAACCCTTAGAAGAACGAAAAGTTACCATTTCTAGGGCCCGTTGGAGTGTGGAATACCCGGCCAGTTTTATGTTGGTAGCCAGCATGAACCCTTGCCCGTGCGGTTATTACAACCACCCCGACAGAGAATGCGTGTGCGCACCAGGTGTGGTAAACCGGTATTTAAGCAAAATTTCAGGACCATTGCTAGACCGCATCGACATACATATAGAGGTTACACCCGTGAGTTTTGACGAATTAACCTCACGCAATCGTGTATCGGAAACCAGCGACCAAGTGCGGGCAAGGGTTCAAAAAGCCCGCGAAATTCAATATGCCAGGTACGAAGGGTGGGAAGGGGTTTATTCCAATGCCATGTTGCCTAGCAACAAAGTGCTCACGGTTTGCGAAATCAACCCGGCGGGCCAGGCATTATTGAAAACCGCCATGCAAAAACTGAATTTGAGTGCCAGGGCATACGACCGCATTTTAAAAGTAAGCCGCACCATTGCAGACCTCGGGGCCAGTGAAAATATACAAGTAGAACATTTGGCAGAGGCGATACATTATCGGAGTTTGGATCGGGAAAACTGGGGTGGGTGATATAAAGTAGTGTATAAGTATCATAAAATAAGAAATACTGCTTTAAAGTAGTTTATAATTAACATTGTATATTATAAAAACATGACGTAACTTTGTTGTGTATAAGTTGCATAAATGGCTATAATAAACTATAATGTAAATGAAAAGCTACAATGAAGTATATGCATTAAGCGATACCGCCTTGGTTGAAGAACTTGGTCTTGGCATAAAGCGCATGCGCTTAAACCAAAATTATAGCCAACAAGAGTTGGCAGATCGTTCGGGCGTGGATCGCATCACCATTAGCAAATTGGAAAACGGTCGCCCACCCACGATGCTCACCTTGGTGCAAGTTTTGCGCGGCCTGCAGCGGCTGGATGTGCTCTTTTCAATCGTAAATGAACCTTCCTTTGTGGAAGGCATGTTCAACGATGTCGAAGGAGATTACCGCAAACGGGCATCCCACCCCCGCAAAACCAAAACCAAAAACGATTCCACCGAATGGTAACAAAAATCATCCTGTGGGGAAATCTGGTTGGGCGAGTGGGCTGGGATGAAAAAAGGCAGTTGGCATTTTTTGAATACGACAATACATTTAAAAACGCAGGATTGGAAATTTCCCCAATTGCCATGCCCTTGGAAAAAACACAGGGCAACAAAATTTTCTCTTTTCCGGGATTGAACCCACAAACATTTTTGGGATTGCCAGGTTTACTTGCTGATGCGCTGCCCGACCGATACGGAAACGCACTGATAAACGCATGGTTGGCCCGGCAGGGGCGCGATCCCCAATCTGTAAATCCATTGGACAGGTTGTGTTTTGTGGGCAGCCGTGGCATGGGAGCTTTGGAATTTGAACCCGCAAAAGAACCTTTCAAGGAGAAATCGGAAACGTTGAATACAGAGGAATTGATGCAAATAGCCAAGGAACTTCTTGAGGACAAAAAGAAAGTGGGGTCGAACCTTAGCCATGACAAAACGATGGCGATGAAAAGCATCATTCGGGTGGGTACTTCTGCGGGCGGCGCCCGGGCAAAAGCCATTGTGGCCTACAATGAAAAAACCGGGGAGGTACGATCTGGTCAACTGCCTGTAGATGCGGATTTCGAACACTGGATTGTAAAATTCGATGGGGTGAACAACCTTGTTTTGGGTGATCCAGTGGGTTATGGCAGAATTGAATTTGCCTATTACAAAATGGCCATTGCTTGCGGTATTGAAATGACAAAATGCAAACTGCTGGAAGAAAATGGCAGGGCTCATTTTATGACCAAAAGATTCGATAGGGAACAAAACAACAGGATGCATATGCAATCGCTTTGTGGCATGGCGCATTTCGACTATAACGATCCACTTGGATATAGCTACGAACAAGCTTTTCAAATTATGCGGCAATTGAGATTGTCCTATGAAAATGCAGAACAGTTGTTTTTGCGCATGGTGTTTAATGTGATGGCGCGCAACCAAGACGACCATACAAAAAACATTGCATTTTTAATGAACCAAAAAGGAGTTTGGAAACTGTCTCCGGCCTTTGATGTTATCTATGCTTTTAACCCAAATGGAGGATGGACAAAACAGCACCAAATGTCTATTCAAGGCAAACATAATAACATTGTTCTTGCGGATATTCTTCTACTTGCAAAAACCATAAATATTAAAAAACCGATGCAATATATTGAACGGGTAAAAGATGCACTGAATGATTGGAAAAAGTTCGCGAATGAAGCGGGAATTCCTTCCAAACAAATTGCAGAAATAAAAAAGAATTTTTGGGGATTGTAGAATTTTAATTCACAAAAAAAGGCCGTCTTTTTGGGACGACCTTTTCATTAAAAAAATATCTTATTTTTTTAATGTCATTTCGTTAATGAGGTTGGATGCCCCACCCAATTTGTCGATAATGAACAATGTAAAACGAATGTCTACAGAAATGGTGCGTTGCAAATCGGGCATAAACATAAAGTCGCTGCTAATGGCTTCATAGTTTCCGTCAAAAGCGGTACCTATTAATTCGCCGTTTCCGTTAATTACTGGGCTTCCGCTATTTCCACCTGTAATATCATTGTTACTTAAAAAGCAAGTATGTAATTCGCCGTCGGCGTCCGCATATTGGCCATAATCTTTTTTGCGAATCAAATCTAACAATGCAGGGGGTGCATCAAATTCAAAATCATTTTTAATGTATTTTTCCAAATAGCCTTTTGCAGTGGTAAATGTTTTGTTGTGAACCCCATCGCGTGGATCGTAATCCATAATTTGGCCATAGGTCAAACGCATGGTAGCATTGGCATCTGGCGCCCAAGTTTTTGATGCATCCATTTGCAACAAACCAGACTGGAACAAGCGGTTTGCACGTCCTAATTTTGCACCAATCTCATCGTAAATAGGTTTAAGATCTACATTTATTTTATTAGCATAATTGGTTACAAACAAATACAATGGATCTTTTTTTAATTTTTTAAGATTTGGCGAAGTATAAAATTTGGTTAATTTTTCTTTGTTTGTAAACATAGAATTGTTGTACAAGTATTCTGCAATTTTATGGTAATCGCGTTTGTATTTGGTGAACAATTCATTCGTCCAAGTGCCTAAATTCTCGTGGTCTAAATCTTCGGAAATACGCTTAATAACCACCTCTAAAACACGTTTTTCTATGGGCGCATAATATTCCTTAAATGATTCTTCTACGTTGGCAATCATTTTTCCGCCCATGGCTTTTGCATCCACATCTTTTTTCGCCAACAGCAAATCTTCAAGGCTTTTGGCAGACAATGCCAGCATCATCGCTTGAGAATTGGCAATGCCATCTTGAAAATAGACAGGATACAATCCGTATTTGTTCAGTTTCATGTACACCTCGTCGTACATAGAGGTAACATCTCCATAAATATCGGTTTTGCCGCTGCTGCGCACCCATTTTTCAAATTCCAATTCTACACCCTTGCGTTTTTCATAAAGGCCTGGTTTGCTTAAATCTTTTGCTTCACCGTTGTATTTGTTCCAATAGTTTCCAATACTCGCCAATTTGTCGCTGTACATCAAACGAATGTTTTTATCGGCTTTCATGTATTCTTCATACACATCCATGATTTCGCGGCGCAATTCAACACGCATTGGGCGTTCTTTCGAAGCCAAATATTTTATGCCTTCTGAGTAATAATAGCGGGTAGTGCGACCTGGATAGCCCATAATCATGGAAAAATCTCCATTTTGGGTGCCTTTTAAACTAATAGGGAAATGGTGTTTGGGTTTGTAAGGCAAATTTGTAGCTGCAAAATCATTGGGCTGGTTGGCGCTGTTTGAATAAATGCGGAACATGCTAAAATCGCAAGTATGTCTCGGCCAGCGCCAATTGTCTGTTTCGCCACCAAATTTTCCTACATTCTCTGGCGGAGTGCCTACCAAACGGATGTCGCGATAAACCTCATAATACATAACCAAATATTGGTTGCCGTTGTAAAAAGAGGTAATTTCTACAGAATAGTTGTCTTTTTCTTTGCCCAAAGCTTCTTTCAATTCGACGGTTAAATTTTTTATTTTTTCGCCCAATGCTTTGGTTCTGGCTACTTCTTCGTCGTTAATATTTATACCACCTAATACCTTGGTGGTTACATCTTCTATTTTCCGCAGAAAACCAATGTTAAAATTGGCAGGTCTTTCTTCAGTCATAGATTTGGCAAAAAAACCATTGCTTAAAATATTGTCTGCTGGTGTGGCCAATTCTTGAATGGCGCCATATCCACAGTGGTGGTTGGTTAGAAACAATCCTTTTTCACTGATCATTTCTCCTGTGCAGAACATTCTGCCCTGTTTGGTCATCAATCTTACCACACCGTCTTTGATACTGGCGTTGTTTACACTGTAAATGTCTTCTGCGGTAAGTTTTAATCCCTTGGCCTGCATAGGATCTTGTATTTTTTGCAACAAAACCAATGGCCACATTCCTTCGTCGGCATGCAGGTTAAAAACCGCAACTACCGCCAACAGGATACTAAGTATTCTTTTTTTCATCATATTGTTTTCAAATGGGCTGCAAAGATGCAGTTTTTCGTTGATTTATCCCCGGCGGTTTTCTTGAAAACAAAGCTTTTTTAGAACAAGTGACAATAGTTACCCAGTCTCCATTCTTCCGAAGCGAAATTTGTTTCAACAAAAATCAACACCATGAACAAAAATATTTCTTCACTCGACCGCACGGTGCGTCTGGCAATTGCCGCTTTATTTATCATCCTTTATGCAACAGGTATTGTAACGGGTACGTTGGGCATAATATTGCTTGTTTTGGCGGGCGTATTTACCTTAACTGCAATTTTTAGTTTTTGTCCCATTTATGCCTTGTTGGGCATACGCACATTGAAAGCAAAAAAATAAAAGGTCACAGTGCCTTTTGTGACTAAGAAAGATAAAAGGTTTTTATCTCAAATGCCAATCTGTGGGTATCTGCTTTTTCTATGGAGTGGGGCGTATTGGGTAGCATTACAAGTGAAGCTCCAGGGATACTGCGGTATGCATGTAAGGTTTCTTCGAATCCCACCATTTTATCTCGGTCACCCAGCATCAGTCGGCATAACACGTGCACAGATGATAATGCAGAAGTATCTAGGAGTTTCCTTTTGCCAAGTTCTTGCAGCATGTCCGCAACCGCCGTTACCAGCAATTTCCAGTCGGTGGGATGGTGTTGTTTTGTGATCTCTGAAACAAAATGTGGAAGTTTTTCTTCTAGTAGGGTAGGGTTTAGTTTTTGAACTTCGGCATGGGCAATGTCTTCATTCCAATCCAATTTGGTGGCCAAAGTAAGCACACCTGCAATTCTAGAATCGGGTGTTTTGGAAGCCAGCAAGCCCAAATAGCCGCCCAAACTATAGCCAAAAACAAAAACGGGATCCAGGCCGGGGAATTCGGTTTCAATAAAATTTTCGACAGAAGTTACCAACGCATCAACCAACAATCCAGTTTCAGGCAAAGCAACGCCACCGTGGCCAGGTAGGTTCATGGCTTTTACATTAAAATCAGGGGTTAACAGTGGCAACAATGCTTGAAAGGAATCTTTGCAGCCTAAAGCACCGTGGAGCAGCAGTAAATTTGGTTTCATATATTCAAATTACTTGCGCCATTCTGCAGGATTTTTTGCAAAGGCCTTCGCATCTTCCGCGCTATGGGCATCTAAAAACCCTTCATTTACGGCTACTTCACACAGCACAGGGAAAGAGGATAAGGTAAAAAATGGTACGTTGGCGGCTTCAAATTTTACCTTTGCATCCTCAAAACCATAAGTAAATAGGGCCACAAGACCAACCACTTCACTACCGGCTTCGCGCACTGCATCCACAGCTTGCAGGCTGCTTTTACCGGTAGAAATTAAATCTTCTACCAGCACCACTTTGCTTCCTGTGGGCAAGTTTCCTTCAATTTGGTTTTTCATGCCATGTTTTTTGGGTTCTGGGCGTACATAGCAGTTGGGCATTTCCAGCACATCTGCTACCAAGGCGGCGTGTGCTATGCCAGCTGTGGCAATACCAGCAATAACGGTTGCCTCTGGGAAATGGGTTTTTACCAATTCGGCCAACTCGTTTTTTACGAAGGTTCGCACATGCGGAAACGACAGTACCATGCGGTTGTCGCAGTAAATAGGGCTTTGAATACCTGAGGTCCATGTAAAGGGATTGTCAGGGTTTAGTTTAACTGCTTTTATTTCAAGCAAAAATTTCGCTAAATTTGTAGCTTTATTGGAGGACATGGGGTCGCAAAGCTATAAAATTTACTTCAATGAGGGGGCGTTGATTATCGCAGAATCACCTTCCGCATTGCGTGGGCTATCAAATCTATTCTATATAGGTGACGATGAGATGCAAAAAAGTTTTAAAATACTTACCAGCAACGAAAGCAATGGCAAGGTGTTAAACTTTGGTTTAATCAGTCCGGATCCGGCGGAAACTTTTGCACAATTTGTAGAAGATTACAGGGTGGTGCAAGCAGCGGGTGGGTTGGTATTTAACAAAGAAGAACAATTGCTTACCATAAAGCGCAATGGTTTGTGGGATATGCCCAAGGGCAAAATTGAAAAGCACGAAGACCAGCGAGCTGCCGCACTGAGAGAAGTGATGGAAGAAACGGGTCTAAATATGTTAAACATTTCAGACAAGGTGGGCCAAACGTACCATGCCTATTTTGAAGATGAGGTGGTAATGTTAAAAGAAACCCATTGGTATTTTATGAATAGCAGCGGTAAAGGCAAGCTAACACCGCAGCGGGAAGAAGGCATTTCTGAAGTGAAGTGGGCTGATTTGGATTGGTTTCGTTCACCAGAGTTTATGACCTACCAAAGCATTCGCGATATTGTAGAACGTGCTTTGGAGTTGCATGTGGTTACCTCGGATTCCGAGGTGGAATAGGTTACGGGCTCGACCAAGTATTTTTCATTTTACACATATTCAGCTTTACCAATTAAAATCCTATAACAAGACCAACTAGGTTTCGTATTTCTACGATTCAGAAAATTAGATGGTGTTGATGGTTTTGAAACCTCAGCGGGGCGAAGGCGGGTTTTTTCTGAACTGCCTTACCGGCAGCTATCGGATTTTGGGTACCTTATGGGCTGCCTGCCAAAATGGGAGTTTGCCCGCGATTGCAGCGTAGCAAACATCCGGAATGCCAAAAGGTACAAACATACATTTTTGAAAATACATTCAGACATAAGCCAAGAAAGGCAAGTTGCAAATCTGCAAGGTTAAAAAGACTTACTTATTTCGCAATCACCACTTCTGCGGGTACAAAACTCTTATAATCTCCACCATAAACAATTAAATCGCGCACAATGGTGCTGCTTATATAACTTAATTCTGGGGAAGTAATCATAAAAACAGTTTCAATGTTATTTTCCAATTCGCGATTGACTTGGGCAATGTGTGCTTCATAATCAAAATCACTTCCATTGCGCAGTCCCCTTAAAATGTAGGATGCATTTTTTTTATTGCAATAATCTACCGTAAGTTCGTCGTAGCTATCAATTTCTACTTTCGGTTCATCTCTAAAAATCTGTTTTATCCATTCCAATCTTGTTTCTAACGGAAACAAATTTTGTTTTTTAGAGTTCACTCCAATAGCGATAATGATGGAATCGAACAACGGAAGGCTCCGTTTCACAATATCTACATGCCCTTTGGTTATGGGGTCGAATGTACCGGCAAATACAGCAATGCGTGACATAGTTTCAGCGAATATAAATGAAAGATATGGGGAACATGGGATTTACTTCATTTTTATGCTCAATATCTAAAAATGGATATGGAAGTACTGCCATATTTTTTAGATTCTAAAAGTGGACCTGTAAATAGAATACCAGGGCGGTGTTCCAAAATAAAAATGCCATCTGGCAGAAGTTTTTCGACGGCCAATTCCACCAAATTTTGAATTCCAGGCAAATCATATGGGGGGTCAGCAAAAATCACGTCAAATTTATCTACAGAATCCCCAAGATATTTAAAAACATCGCCTTTTACAATTTGCCAATTCTCTATGTGTTTTTCTTTTTTATATCCGTTTTGGTGCGCAATGTTTTTATTGTCAATATCTACCGATACCATAGAGGTGGCTCCGCGGCTAATGAATTCTATAGACATAATGCCCGAACCTGAAAACAAATCGAGCCCACGAATATTTTCAATGCCAAAAGTATGTACCAATTTATTAAACAAGGCTTCGCGCATCATATCCGTGGTGGGGCGCACATGCGGTGCAAATTTTATAGGGAGTTGTAATCCTTTTAACTTTCCGCCGGTAATTCGCATTGCAAATATTGATACATTAAAAAGGCGATAGGGGCAAAGGGAGGATACTCCCCGGCTATATAGGGAAGGTCGATTTTAGCAGCACTTGCATCGGGTAAAAAACGACTCACAGTGCGCATCAAAGATTTTAGTTCTTCTGTTTCTGCCAAAAATTCAAAATGCACTCGGTCCACGGTTAATCCTGCTTTTTTTACCGGGGCTACGGAAAAATACAATATATCGGAATCGTTTTTTACTTTGTAAATATTGGCCAATTCGCACAATCCATTGCGGAAAAATAGAACCAGCAAAACACCATCTATCAAACAACTGTAAACCAATTGCTTATGCTTTTCTGCGCTTTCTTTGGCAATATAATACAAGGGAACAATGGCATGAAAGTTTTTTTCTGCCGCACAGTTTCCTACTTTGATTGTCAACCCCTTCTCCACTTGTGTGGTTTTAATGGTTGGCGGCAAAAAGCCAGGTAAATCGCTGTTTTCAAAAGCGGTGGGTAGTAAAATAAATGGATTATCCAAAAGCATTAATCCTGCATCGGATAGTCCTTCTTGCTGCAAAAGTGCGGAAGCAGCTCCTAAATCTTGGTTTTCTTCAATAATGTGCAAAGCTATTTCACCCGCTGCATCGCATGCCAATGCATGAAAAATGCCATTCCTTTGGAAATACACCATTCTGCTGTTTGGCAAAATGGCGGCACGGCGTGAATTCCATAACCTCGACATGGCGCAAAGTTCCTGAATTTATGGCATAGGGAAAAATCAAATTTGTGCGTGTATATTTTTTCCAAAGAATTATGCTCTCTTAGGTACATTTGCCGTTATGCGTATTCTCTGTTTAGCCACATGTTTTTTCATGTTAACCGGTTTGCAAGCTCAAAATATGGATTGGGCACTGGGCAACACATACCGTTCGGCCGCCAACCCCATGTATTGGAAAAACAAAAAACCCTACGAAGGTTATTGGCAGCAAGATGTATATTATAAAATAGCCGCAAAACTGGATGATGTGGAGGAAACCATAACTGGCCAAGAAACGCTGAAATATTACAATAACTCGCCACACACGCTTACAAAAGCGTATTTTCATTTGTATCAAAATGCTGTTCAGCCGGGTAGTTTGGTCGACAATTTATACACAGTCAATGGGGTAAAACACGAATTTGGCAAGTATGAAGATCAAAACTTAGGCACTGTAATTGATAATTTTGAAGTGAATGGGGTGAAAGTAACCTTTAGGGTA
>Ga0105050_10004031_pt1 | contig 19833 bp, 9 predicted proteins | sample FRY01_FD_78088 | JGI IMG/M metagenome (GOLD analysis project Ga0105050, IMG submission 78088) | Freshwater microbial communities from Lake Fryxell liftoff mats and glacier meltwater in Antarctica - FRY-01 | ecosystem: Environmental > Aquatic > Freshwater > Ice > Glacier meltwater ...
GCTGGTCAAAGCAATCCGGACGGCCTCTTGCTTGAAATCTTCTGTATGCTTCATCATCTCTTCGGTCTCCTTGTATGAGTGTTTAACTCTCAAGTGACCGGCGCAAAACCGTTACAAGTCCATTCGCCCAGCGATCACCTCGGACATCCTTGGTACTTGTCGTTGGACTCAGCGCGTTCTTCAATGGCAAGGCGAGCGTATTGTTCGAGCGAGGGCGCACTATCCATCCCGCAAGTGGCGGACGAGGCAGATTACGATAAAACGACTTCTGAGCTACCGGATCACCGGCTTTGTTGAGTGCGAGGGTTTCAACTACATTCGACGGCACTACTTTGCTCAAATCCCAGATCAGGAAGCCAATCGGAAAATTGCCTTTCAGGCTGTCGAACGCTTTACTGTGCACTACAAAACCGTCGAGATATTGAGCTGTCCAGCGCGCACGAAAATCGGAAAAGTTTGGAGCATTCACATATTTTAGCGTGCTAAACATCGCCAAAGTGGCAGTTGGGATCTCTAACTTTACGCGTTGGACAAACTGAGTGAATAGTTCACGCGCGGCGTAACCTAAGCCTTTTACATGAGCGCCAACTTGCGTCTTTGCGACGCCAGTTTTCATGGTGGAATTTGCGCCACTGTCCTGAGTATTGTCTACATTCATGGCCTCCGCATAAGGCGGATTGATTAGCACCAGTATCGGCTTCGCACCCTCTTTTCCGGCCTTCGCATCGGCAATCGCTTGCCGCAAGGGCATGGGCACTTTGTTGGTGAGCGTATAATCAATCTCGCCAAAGTCGGTCACATCGTCGTTCAAATAATCATATTGGAAAATTTCCGCTCCGGCGAAGGCGGGATTGCCGCGCATGATCGTCACGTCTTCCTGATCCAGCGTGGACATGAACACATTGCGTAAATTGCTGTGCTTGGCCTCCAAATTGCCGACGCCCGCACAATTATCCCAGACGATGTATTTTTGCTGCCAATCCTCGCCCAATGTGGCCGCCAACTGATCATAGGCTTTATCGACTATGTGCAGCGGGGTGTAGAATGCGCCTTTGAACTTCTGTTCGTCCATCGGCAACAAGCTGTCGCGCCGTTCCAGCAGATAATGGCGGTGCTTTTCTTCGGGCGGGCGGTGATAAATGTTCCAAAAATTGCGGTAGCCACGATCACTGGCGAGTTCATATTGTTCATTTCCAATGATGAACACCGGCTTGTCACCACTGAACAACAGACGCGCGGGCAGGCGGCGCATCGCCTCATTATGCCCGTCATGCATGATGTCCGCAAAGAACAAAACGGCATAATCGGCTTGCCGTTTCACGCCCAATTCAACGCCGACCATCGCCACCCATTTGTCGAACACTTGTCGCAGATTGTCCGGCGTGATTGGGGTGCGGATGATGCGGCCTTCGCTAACCGCGTCTTTAATTGCTTTAACAAATTCTGCCTCATACCCATCGATCTGATAAAGTACGAAAAAAGCTTCGATGGTCGGAGCGATTACCGCAGCAAGCGCCTTGTCGGCTGCCGAACCGGATTTGGGCCAGACAATCGCTTCGTCATCCAGAAGTGGCAAAGCGTGCTCGGTTACCATGAGCGCTGCCTTTTCCCGATCAATAACGCCCAGAAAGCCGGGGATTGCCTCGCCACGTTTGCGGGCGGCGCGCACATAGACCAGCAACTGCGCAAACATCAGCAGCGGCGCGGTGGACGCTTCCTTCGCCTCGAACCAGATTTCGGGGGTCTGGATATCCACCAATCCCTTGAACACGTTCTTGAGACCAAGCGCCTTGATATAGGCGTCTTTGACGTCTTCTTCGGTCTTTGCCGAAGCAAGGGTTTGCGAGAGGCTCAACATGACCTCTCCCGCCACACATTGCATTCTCCTGACCGGAAATTAGCAAGGACCCGAATTTGCCCCAAATATTCGTTGATGTTCATGCCGAATATTGCCCGCCCCTGTCTTAAGATTTTGAAAGTTCACATTTGTGACATGTCGTTCTCTTTGTGTCCATCCCACTCCATGGGTTTATTTTCAGGGGCTTAGCGGGGGTGGGTTTGCGGTCGGGAAATGGCGCGCGCCCGCGCGCTTGACCCCTGCGCCTCCACCCTCTATAAGAAATCCAACATCCACCTCATCGGGAATGGCCTTGTCGTCGCGCAACGGGGCTAACGCATTGATGATACTGGATTTTCACATACGCGAGACGGCTGCACGGCAGGACCCGAATCTTCGGGCCATTGCTATGCGGCCTTTTCTTGTCTTGTGGATGGTTTCCTGCGTCCGACACTTTCAAACTTGAGGCAAAGCACCTTATGGCATCTCGTCCCGCCCCCGTCGCAAAAACAAAGAACAGCGGCCATTCGCGTCAAAAACGTATCCGCAAAATTTTCGGTAACATCCATGAAGTTATCGAAATGCCGAACCTGATCGAGGTTCAGCGCGAAAGCTATGAACAGTTTTTGCGTTCGAACCCGTCGATCGGTTATGTATCGGGCCTCGAAAAGACGCTGCGCAGCGTTTTCCCGATCAAGGATTTTGCCGGAACGTCGGAACTCGACTTCGTGCATTACGAACTCGAAGATCCCAAATATGACGTAGAAGAGTGCCGCCAGCGCGGAATTACCTATGCAGCGCAGATGAAAGTCACGTTGCGCCTTATCGTCTTTGAAGTTGACCCCGACACCGAAGCGCGTTCGGTTTTGGATATCAAGGAGCAGGATGTTTACATGGGCGACATGCCGCTCATGACGCATAACGGCACATTTTTCGTCAACGGCACAGAACGCGTTATCGTATCGCAGATGCACCGTTCGCCGGGCGTCTTGTTTGACCATGACCGTGGCAAAACCCATTCGTCGGGCAAGTATCTGTTCGCAGCGCGCGTTATTCCATATCGTGGTTCGTGGCTCGACTTTGAATTTGACGCCAAGGACATCGTCAACGTCCGTATCGACCGTAAGCGCAAATTGCCGGTCACAGCCTTGCTCTATTCGCTTGGTCTGAACGACGAAGAAATCCTCGGTCATTTCTATGACCGCGTGACTTTTGAACGCGGCACGGGTGGATGGAAGATTCCGTTCAATGCGGAACAATGGCGCGCGTCGAAGCCGATGTTCGACATCGTTGATGCCAAAACGGGCGAAGTTGTGTTCCCCGCCGGTACTAAGGTTACCCCGCGCGCGGCCAACAAGGCCGTCAAGGATGGCTTGACCAGCCTGCTGATCCCGACCGAAGAAATCTTTGGCCGCTATTCTGCCTTTGACCTGATCGACGCGAAGACGGGCCGCATCTATGTAGAAGCCGGTGACGAAATCACCGCCGAAAACCTGGAAGCGCTCGACAAGGCCGGCATCGACAACATTGAGCTGCTCGACATCGACCATGTTATCACTGGCGCATGGATGCGTAACACGTTGAAGGCCGACAAGGCCGAAAACCGCGACATGGGCCTTGATGCCATTTACCGCGTTATGCGCCCCGGCGAGCCGCCAACGCGCGAAACCGCCGAAGCATTGTTCGCTGGTCTGTTCTTTGATTCAGAGCGTTACGACCTGAGCGCGGTTGGCCGCGTAAAGTTGAACATGCGTCTGCAGCTTGATGTTGAAGACACGCTGACCACCTTGCGCACCGAAGATATCCTGGCCGTGGTCAAGGAACTGGTGAACCTGAAGGATGGCAAGGGCGAAATCGACGATATCGATAACCTTGGTAACCGCCGTGTCCGTTCGGTCGGCGAATTGCTGGAAAACCAGTATCGCGTTGGCTTGCTTCGCATGGAGCGCGCCGTGAAGGAGCGTATGAGCTCGGTTGACGTATCGACCGTCATGCCAAACGACCTGATCAACGCCAAGCCAGCGGTTGCTGCGGTGCGCGAATTCTTTGGTTCGTCGCAATTGTCGCAGTTTATGGATCAGACCAACCCATTGTCCGAAGTGACGCACAAGCGCCGCGTTTCGGCCCTTGGACCAGGCGGTTTGACCCGCGAGCGTGCAGGCTTTGAAGTCCGCGACGTTCACCCAACGCATTATGGCCGTATCTGCCCGATTGAAACGCCGGAAGGCCCGAACATCGGTCTGATCAACTCGCTGGCATCATTTAGCCGCGTGAACAAATATGGCTTTATCGAAACACCGTACCGCAAGGTCATCGACAATAAAGTCACCGACGACGTGGTCTATCTGTCCGCAATGGAAGAGCAGAAGAACACCATCGCACAGGCAAACGCCGAACTCAACGCCGACGGCAGCTTTGCCGAAGACCTGATTTCGTCGCGTGAATCCGGCGAATTCCTGATGGCACCGCGCGATCAGGTAACGTTGATGGACGTTTCACCCAAGCAGCTTGTTTCAGTTGCCGCATCGCTCATCCCGTTCCTCGAAAACGATGACGCTAACCGCGCGCTCATGGGATCGAACATGCAACGTCAGGCTGTGCCTTTGCTTCGCGCAGAAGCACCGTTTGTCGGCACCGGCATGGAAGAAACCGTGGCCCGCGATTCCGGCGCTGCAATTGGCGCACGCCGCTCGGGCATCGTCGACCAAGTGGACGCAACGCGTATCGTTGTGCGCGTGACTGGCGAAGTTGAAGCCGGCAAGTCTGGCGTCGACATCTATACGCTGCAGAAATTCCAGCGTTCGAACCAGAACACCTGTATCAACCAGAAGCCGCTTGTGCAGGTTGGCGACATGATTGAATCGGGCGACATCATTGCAGATGGTCCGTCGACCGAACTGGGCGAATTGGCGCTGGGCAAGAACAGCCTTGTCGCGTTTATGCCTTGGAACGGGTATAACTACGAAGACACCATTCTGTTCTCGGAACGCATCGTGAAGGACGACGCGTTCACCTCCATCCACATCGAAGAGTTCGAAGTGATGGCGCGCGATACGAAGCTTGGACCAGAGGACATCACCCGCGATATTCCCAACGTGGGCGAAGAAGCACTGCGTAGCCTCGACGAAGCGGGCATCGTCTACATCGGTGCCGAAGTGCATCCGGGCGATATCCTCGTTGGCAAAATCACGCCAAAGGGTGAAAGCCCGATGACGCCAGAGGAAAAACTGCTCCGCGCGATCTTTGGCGAAAAGGCCAGCGACGTGCGCGACACCTCGCTGAAGCTGCCTCCCGGCGTTGCAGGGACGGTCGTGGAAGTGCGTGTGTTTAACCGTCACGGCATCGACAAAGACGAACGTGCGATGGCGATTGAGCGTGAAGAAATCGAACGTCTTGCGAAGGACCGCGAAGACGAACGTTCAATTTTGAACCGCGCAACGTACAACCGCCTACGCGATATGCTTGTTGGCCAAACTGCAGCAGCAGCACCCAAGGGCATCAAAAAGGGCGACACGATCACCGAGGAAAATCTTGGTGAAGTCGAACGTCACGAATGGTGGAAAATCGCAGTTGCCGACGACAAGATCCAAGGCGACCTCGAAGCAGTCAAGGTTCAGTATGACGATGCCGTCAAGCTGATCGTTGAAAAGTTCGAAGATCGTCGTGAGAAGCTTGAGCGCGGCGATGAGCTTGCACCTGGCGTGCTCAAGATGGTCAAGGTCTTCGTTGCCGTGAAGCGTAAGCTTCAGCCAGGCGACAAAATGGCCGGACGTCACGGAAACAAGGGCGTTATCTCGCGGATCCTTCCGCAAGAAGACATGCCATTCCTTGCAGACGGTACGCCAGTCGACATCGTGCTCAACCCGCTCGGCGTGCCTTCGCGTATGAACGTCGGTCAGATTTTCGAAACCCATCTGGGCTGGGCCGCACGTGGCCTCGGCATGCAGATTGGCGAGGCTCTGGAAGAATGGCGTCATGCGAACCCGAACCCGCAAGCCGCTGCCCCACCGGCAGCTGTTCGTGATCTTCTCGTCAAAGCATATGGCGAAGATTATGAGAGCGAAATCAAGGGTCGCAGCGATGCGGATATCATTGAGCTTGCAGGCAATGTAAAAACCGGCGTCCCAATGGGTACCCCCGTTTTCGACGGCGCACGCGAACCTGATGTGACCACGATGCTTCAGTTGGCTGGGCTCGATGGATCGGGTCAATCCGACCTGTTCGACGGTCGCACAGGTGACAAGTTCGACCGCAAGGTAACTGTGGGCATCATCTACATGCTCAAATTGCATCACTTGGTCGATGACAAGATCCACGCCCGGTCAATCGGACCTTACTCGCTCGTCACCCAGCAGCCGCTCGGTGGTAAGGCGCAGTTCGGTGGTCAGCGCTTCGGGGAAATGGAAGTCTGGGCACTCCAAGCTTATGGCGCAGCCTATACCTTGCAGGAAATGCTTACAGTCAAGTCCGATGACGTCATCGGTCGTACCAAGGTTTATGAAGCAATCGTCAAGGGTGACGACACCTTCGAAGCCGGCATTCCAGAGAGCTTCAACGTTCTTGTGAAGGAAATGCGTTCGCTGGGTCTGAACGTCGATCTTAAGGCACATGATGTGCTGCAGGATGAAGACGGCAACGATCTGGCAGAGGCGGCTGAATAAGGGCTCAAGGGCGGGTTGACCCCGCCCTTCCCCAGCCACCCGAGATATTCATGGGCCAAATGCCCAATGAGGAATTGAAAATGAACGAACTGAGCAAATTCAACAATCCCGTCGCCAAGGTCGAAACATTCGACCAGATCCAGATCGGTATCGCGTCGCCGGAAAAAATCCGCAGCTGGTCTTTTGGCGAAATTAAAAAGCCTGAAACCATCAACTATCGTACGTTCAAGCCTGAGCGTGACGGCCTGTTCTGCGCGCGCATCTTTGGTCCGGTAAAAGATTATGAGTGCCTGTGCGGCAAGTATAAGCGGATGAAGTACAAAGGCGTCGTCTGCGAGAAATGCGGCGTTGAAGTTACCGTCACTAAAGTCCGCCGTGAGCGCATGGGCCACATCGAATTGGCCGCGCCTGTTGCACACATCTGGTTCCTGAAATCGCTGCCATCGCGCATCGGCCTATTGCTTGACATGCAACTCAAGCAGCTTGAGCGCGTGCTGTATTTCGAAAACTACATCGTGACCGAGCCCGGCCTGACCGCGCTGGAGAAATTCCAACTGCTGAGCGAAGACGAATTGCTTGATGCACAGGACGAATATGGCGAAGACGCATTCACCGCTTCCATCGGTGCAGAAGCTGTCAAGACCATGTTGATGGACCTAGACCTTGTTCAAGAGCGTCAAGATCTGCTCGACGAATTGGCAGTTACCAAGTCGGAACTGAAGCCAAAAAAGATTATCAAGCGTTTGAAGGTCGTCGAAAGCTTCATCGATTCAGGCAACAAGCCTGAGTGGATGATTTTGGACGTCATTCCCGTCATTCCACCAGAATTGCGTCCGTTGGTACCGCTGGACGGTGGTCGTTTTGCAACGTCCGATCTCAACGATCTCTATCGCCGCGTTATCAACCGTAATAACCGTTTGAAGCGCCTGATTGAATTGCGCGCGCCTGACATCATCGTCCGCAACGAAAAGCGCATGCTGCAGGAAGCTGTTGACGCATTGTTCGACAATGGCCGTCGCGGCCGGACCATCACGGGTGCCAACAAGCGTCCACTGAAGTCACTGTCCGACATGCTCAAGGGTAAGCAGGGCCGCTTCCGTCAGAACCTTTTGGGTAAACGCGTCGACTATTCCGGTCGTTCGGTTATCGTAACCGGCCCTGAACTGAAATTGCATCAGTGTGGTCTGCCAAAGAAAATGGCGCTCGAACTGTTCAAGCCGTTCATTTACTCGCGCCTCGACGCCAAGGGTCTTTCGATGACTCTGAAGCAAGCCAAGAAGTGGGTTGAAAAGGAGCGTAAGGAAGTTTGGGACATCCTCGATGAGGTTATCCGTGAACATCCCGTGTTGCTCAACCGCGCACCTACGCTTCACCGTTTGGGCATTCAGGCGTTTGAGCCTGTCCTGATCGAAGGCAAGGCTATCCAGCTTCACCCACTCGTCTGCTCGGCATTTAATGCCGACTTTGACGGTGACCAGATGGCTGTCCACGTTCCATTGAGCCTTGAAGCGCAGCTTGAAGCTCGCGTTCTGATGATGTCGACGAACAACATCCTGTCGCCAGCCAATGGTAAGCCAATCATCGTTCCTTCGCAGGACATGGTGCTGGGTCTCTATTATCTGTCGATGGACCGCAAGGGTGAGCCGGGCGAAGGCATGATGCTGTCCGATATGGCTGAAGTGCATCAGGCGCTTGAAGTTGGCGCGGTATCGCTTCACTCGAAGATTATCGCACGCGTCCCGCAAACGGGCGAAGATGGCGTTGAACGCATGGTTCGCTTCGACACCACTCCAGGCCGTATGTTGCTTGCAGAAACACTGCCAAAGAGCCACCGCGTGCCGTTCGAAACGGTGAACCGCCTTCTGACCAAGAAGGAAATTGGCGACGTTATCGATCAGGTCTATCGTCACACTGGCCAGAAAGACACGGTATTGTTCGCTGATGCCATCATGTCGCTTGGCTTCAAATATGCGTTCAAGGCCGGCATTTCGTTCGGCAAGGACGACATGATTATTCCTGAAGAAAAAGAAGGATTGGTTTCCGAAACAAAGGCGATTGTTGCAGATTTCGAACAGCAATATCAGGACGGTCTGATCACGCAGCAGGAAAAGTACAACAAGGTCATCGACGCTTGGTCGACATGTGGTGACAAGGTTGCCAACGCCATGATGGACAAGCTGAAGGCATCGCCAATGGACGAGCATGGCCGCGAATTGCCGGTCAACTCCGTCTATATGATGGCACACTCCGGTGCGCGTGGTTCGCCAGCGCAGATGAAGCAGCTTGCCGGTATGCGTGGTCTCATGGCCAAGCCTTCGGGCGAAATCATTGAAACGCCCATCATCTCGAACTTTAAGGAAGGTTTGACCGTTCTCGAGTATTTCAACTCGACCCACGGTGCTCGTAAGGGTCTCGCTGATACCGCGCTTAAGACTGCAAACTCTGGTTATCTGACGCGCCGTCTCGTTGACGTGTCGCAGGATTGCACGATCGTTGAAGTCGATTGCGGAACAGAGCGGGCGCTGGAAATGCGTTCAATCGTTCAGGGTGGTTCAACCATCGCATCGCTTGGTGAGCGTGTTCTTGGTCGTACGACGGCCGAAGACATTCTCGGCTTGGATGGCAAGGTACTCATTCCCGCTGGAACATTGCTCGACGAACCAATGGTTGCCGCCATGGAAGAAACTGGCATTCAGGCCCTGAAGATCCGCTCGCCACTGGTGTGCGAATCCAAGGTCGGCGTGTGCGGAACCTGCTATGGTCGTGACCTTGCGCGCGGTACGCCAGTGAACATCGGTGAAGCTGTCGGCGTTATCGCTGCGCAGTCCATTGGTGAGCCGGGCACGCAGCTAACTATGCGTACGTTCCACATCGGTGGCGCAGCGCAGTTGAACGAACAGTCCAACCTTGATGCGACTGCATCGGGTAAGGTTATGTATCGTGATCTGCCAACCATCGTCGACAAGCGCAAAAAGCGTCTTGCGATGGCGCGTAACGGTGAATTGGTTATCGTCGACAAGGACGGTCGCGAGATGGAAATCCACCGCCTGCCTTATGGTGCGACGCTGGCATTTGCTGATGGCGATAGCGTGAATTCGGGCGAGCGCCTGGCTGAATGGGACCCATTCACCATGCCGATTATCACAGAGAAGTCCGGTATTGTTAAATATCAGGACCTGATCGACGGCAAGACGTTGACCGAGCAAACCGATGAAGCAACCGGTATCGCTCAGCGCGTGGTTATTGAAGACCGCGTAGGTAGCCGCACTAAGAAGGAAGATTTGCGTCCCCGCATTACGCTTCTTGACGAGCAGACAGAAGAAGCTGCAAAGTATCTTCTCGGCGTCGGCACAATGCTCTCGGTCGAAGACGGTGCAGCGGTTCAAGCCGGCGACGTGCTTGCCCGTGTGACCCGTGAGTCTGCAAAGACCCGTGATATCACTGGCGGTCTTCCACGCGTTGCCGAATTGTTCGAAGCGCGTATTCCGAAAGACAACGCGATCATCGCCAAGATTTCGGGCCGTGTTGAGTTCGTTCGCGATTATAAGGCAAAGCGCAAAATCGCGATTGTGCCGGAAGAAGGCGATCGGATTGAATATCTCATCCAGAAGTCGAAGGTACTGGACGTCCAAGAAGGCGATTTCGTCCGTAAGGGCGATAACCTGATTGCAGGTTCGCCGAACCCACATGACATTCTTGAAGTGATGGGCGTCGAAGCACTGGCTGAATATCTGGTAGCAGAAATTCAGGAAGTCTATCGTCTGCAAGGCGTGAAGATCAACGACAAGCACATCGAAACGATCGTTCGTCAGATGCTGCAAAAAGTTGAAATCACCTTTGGTGGCGACACCACCTTGCTTCCCGGTGAGCAAGTCGACCGCGAAGAAATGGACGCAATCAATTCGAAGTTGACCAAGGGTCAGGCGCCTGCAACCGGTAACCCGGTTCTGCTCGGCATCACGAAGGCTTCGTTGCAGACACGTTCGTTTATCTCAGCTGCGTCATTCCAAGAAACCACGCGCGTCCTTACACAGGCCGCTGTGGAAGGTAAGAAGGACATCCTGACCGGTCTGAAGGAAAACGTCATCGTTGGTCGTCTCATCCCTGCGGGTACTGGCTCTGCCATGAACCGCATGCGGATTGCTGCGACCAGCCGCGACGTTGCGCTTCGTGCCAGCTACAAGAAGCTTCAGGAAAGCCTCATTGCACCTGAAACTGCTGCTGAAGAGCATGCGGCGGAGTTGGCACAGGGTCCAGAAGCGGCAATTGGTGATGATGTATTGGCCAAGGTGATTTCAGATGATTTGACCACTGCCGACGCAGCCATCGACGATGTCGTAGACACTGGCGAAGAAGAATAAACTTCGGCTATCTTAAAGAATAGAAAAAAGCCCGCTGGAAGCGATTCCGGCGGGCTTTTTGTTAGCCATAATATCGATGCGGTCGCGTGCCACGGGCGCCCCAATTGACGATCAGAATTTACCTGACACAGACAGCTGAATCAGCGGATCGAGAAAGCGGTCACGATTCACAATCTGCGTAATCTGGCCAGAATTCCTCGTTCCTGCGTAAATGAACCGGTCGCGCTCGAAATTTGCCGAATCTGTAACTTGCAACCTGATCGTCCCAACCGCAAATTTGGTATATTCAACGAAAAGCGACGAACGCACGCCCTCTTTCTGGCGTCGTATTTCGTTGAAGAAATAAGCCTTGTTCGCTGGCTGCACATTAAAAGACGCACCATAGACCAAGCCGAACTGCGTGAGATCATGGCGCAGGTCCCACTGCTGGTGCCACTGTGGCCGGGTAGATATCCGCCGGTTAAAGCCTGTTACCGGGTCGGTGACTCGGCTGCCATGATAATGGCCTACATAGCGTGCTTCGAGGCCGGTGATGCCAACCGACCCAGTCAGCCAGTTAAACGGCAGTGTGATTTCAAGCTCGCCATTCCACCGCTTGCTCTTGCCAATGTTACCCGTTCCATCGAACTGGGCAGTAATATTGCCGCCCGCGTCGCGGATGGTAATCGGAACAAGGTCCTGCGTATCATCGACCAGCTGATATTCGCCCAGGAACTGAATGCTCCCGCGTTCCAGAAATTTATGACGGATTAGGGCCGACAACGTCGTTTTCTTTTCAGGCACAAGGTCGGCGTTGCCGGCATCTACCTGATTGCCAACCGTCACATCCACCGATGTAGCGAAGTCATTAAAGTTTAGCTGGGCAACTTGTCGTTCAGCACGCAATTCGAGCGTCGTCTGCGAGTTTACCGTCCACGTCGCTATGGCTCTGGGCTTCACAAAGGTGAAGCTACGCGCGGCTGAGCTGTCGCCGGACAAGGTCAGTTTGGAAAATTCGGCAATGGCACCCGCCTCCAGCTTCCAGGACGGGCTTATGGTCCACACATCACTCACGAATGGTTCGAACCGGGTTTCTTCAACCAGCACGCTAGACGCTGGAAAGGAAGTCACAGCACCTGCAACCGAGTTAGCCACCTCGAGCCGCGCGTCGAGGCTGTTGTAGGCGGCCTCAGCGCCAAACTGCACCGCGTGACTATAAATGCCAGCCCAGTCGTTTTGAATCCGCACTACGCCCTCGCTGGGGGTATTGCGGCTGCGCGTTTCAAACAGCGTTACCGGCTGTCCGATGCGGGCGGTCTGTATGCTGCTGTCGTTGCTTTCTTTGGCGGACCGATAAAGAGCAACAATCTTCGTGTTCAGTTTTGGTAATGCCTGAAATTCCAAGTCACCGCCCAGTTCATAGCTTAAATCACTGACGGGGCCGCCGCGCAGTACCAATTCATCGGCAATATCCGCGCCCGAGCTGTTGAAATAATCACCCTCGCGCCGGTCGAAACCGTCGCGCCAGCGTACTAGGGCATTGAGGTTGAGTTTCGTGCCGCCGATGCGCGTTTTTATTGCACCGCCAACAGCGGCTTGGTCATTGCCGCCTTTGCCGTCATAGGATCTGCGTTCAACAAGCACCCCTGTCGCGGCCTTGAAATCCTCGGGACCAAAGCCGTGCACCCGTTCAGAATATGAAGAGAAGTTGAATTCATAGCTCGTCTCGCCGCGCCGCAACGTCGCAGATGCATTTGCAGAAGGTTGAAATCCATAACGTCGTCCGGCGACAATCGTGCCTTCATATGTGCCGCTGACCTTCGCTGATCGACGGCGGACCACGTTCACGACTTGGCCTTGCCCTTGTGTTTCACCGTCAGCTCCAGCTTGTTCAATTAGTGAGATATACTCAACTTCACTGGCGGGAATGCGGTACAATATGGTCAGAATATCGTCGGACTTGGTAGACGGACGATCACCGTCGACCAGCACATTGCCTGCGTTTTCACCAAAGCCGCGACGTCCTTGACCCTCGTTGATGGAAAAGCCGGGAAGACGACGGACCATATCCAGAGCTGTGATGGGCGCGTAACTGGCAAAAAAAGCCGGGCGAAATACCCGCTGCCCTGTGTTTTCCGCAGCAATGGAGGAAGCCCCATTATCATCCTCAGCATGACTAACGCTGGGTACGGCAAACACAGCTACGCTCAGCAATAAAGACAGATGATATCCAGAAACGTGCATGTAACCTCTCGATAGCCGGGGATTTTCCCATCAGCATTCAAAGCGGGCCATAGCAACGTGCTGGAATTATCGGTTAGTTCTGTTCGACCAATGCGGCGCCGTTTCGACAAGATGCACAACTGGGCGTTTTACGGTCGTTTCTCTAAAACCCCAGCGTGTTAATAGCCCGCGATATTTTATAACGGCCGGTCACGTTGCGCTTCAATCCTATCTTTTAGATCGTCAGCTTTCTCGCATGCGTCCTCATCCCCATCATCGCAGCTTTCATTGGCTTTTTTAAGTTGCCGACCAAGCTTACCCATGGCCTCTTCGCGCTTGCGCATTTCACGCCCGCGCTTTTCGTCGGATTCCGACTGGCTGGTCGTCAAAATGTCGGCTGTCTTCGACACAATCTTGACCGGCGCCGTTACCACATCTTTGACGAGAGAAGCAACGCATCCGGGCAATAACAAAATGAGCCCTGCACATAAAACCACACGTATCTTCATGATTTCCCCTTCGGCGTCTATGCGGCCTATTTGAGCAAGTTCATTGCAATCGCGCGAATTTCCGCCGACATTTCTGGCCGTTGTAAGGCGACCGCTAAATTCGCCTCGATATAACCGACCTTTGACCCGCAATCATATCGAGCGCCATCAAAAGTTACGGCATGAAATGGCTGCTTGCCGATCATTTGCGCCATTGCGTCGGTTAGCTGGATCTCCCCACCAGCGCCCTTCCCCTGGCCTTGTAGCACCTGCATCACTTGTGGCTGCAGAATATACCGTCCCGAAACAATAAGGTTGGACGGGGCATCCTCGACTTTGGGTTTTTCTACCAAGCCGCGCACCTCGGTGATTGCGCCGCGTGTCTCGCCAGGTGAAATCACCCCATAGCTCGAAACGCTCTCACGCGGCACTTCAAGCACACTAATCAGATTGCCGCCAATATCTTGATAGGCATCCATCATCTGCTTCATGCAACCCGGTGACCCGTGCATAAATTCGTCCGGCAGGAAGATTGCAAACGGCTCATCCCCAATGATGTCGCGCGCACACCAGATTGCGTGGCCAAGGCCCAATGGCTCTTGCTGACGGACGTAGACGCAGTTACCCGGCGCAAGGCGCGTCGGCGCAAGCACCGACAGGTCCTTGTCGCGCGCAGCCATAGTATGCTCAAGCTCATAAGCGATGTCGAAATGATCTTCGATTGCGCTCTTGCCGCGACCGGTGACGAAGATCATTTGTTCAATCCCCGCTTCCCGCGCCTCGTCCACTGCATATTGGATGAGTGGGCTGTCAACTATGGGCAGCATCTCTTTGGGGATGGCCTTGGTCGCAGGAAGAAAACGGGTACCAAGACCCGCAACAGGAAAAACGGCTTTACGAACAGGTTTGTGCATCATGTGACCGACTTAACAATTCAGCCGGGATTGTCTACGCAGAGTCGGTGAGCCGTTCTGCAAAACTCTTCTTTAACTTCGCAAGCTTTGGCGGAATTACTGCGAGACAATAAGGATTACGCTGTCCTTCGCCATCCCAATATTCCTGATGATAATCTTCGGCCGGATACCATGTGGCAGGCCCCTCAATGGTTGTGACAATCGGCGCGGGCCAATCTGCAGCCACCTGTAATATCCCATCTTCAGCCGCCGCCCGTTGTTCGTCGGACAACGGAAATATCGCCGAGCGATACTGCGTGCCGATGTCATTCCCTTGGCGGTTCAATTGTGTGGGGTCATGCGTCGCAAAAAAGATTTGCAGCAAATCGCCATAACTGATGACAGCAGGGTCAAAGCTAATACGGATTGCTTCAGCATGGCCGGTGTTGCCGCCACACACTTCCTTGTAGCTTGGCTCAACAACATGGCCGCCGATATAGCCACTCTTCACGCTGGAGACGCCTCTCAACTGGCCAAACACTGCCTCCGTACACCAGAAACAACCCCCGGCAAAAATCGCCTCTTCATGTGACATACGATAATCCTTGTGAACCAACATCAGGGCCGACCGTTTTCTTTTCGTCCCCGCGCACCACCAGCAGATACATAGCTGGCGTGACAATACGTGATAGCAAAGTCGACGAAATCAACCCCCCGATGAGGACGACTGCCAACGGTCCGTATAGACTGCCGCCAAACAGCGCGAGCGGCATTAGTCCGCCAATTGCGGTTACCGAGGTAAGCAGCACCGGCAGAAAACGAACTTCGCCTGCCTTTTCAATCGCTTCCCGCAAGGCCATGCCATTGGCGCGTAGCTGACTGGTGAAATCCACTAGCAGGATTGAGTTTTTGATCTCGATACCGACCAGCGCAATAAACCCAATCACAGCGAGAAATGACAAATTGTTGCCCGTAGCGAGTAACGCAATTAATCCACCAAACGTTCCAAGCGGGATGACCCCTGCGACTACCAGTGCTTCTTTAAAGCGGCCAAACTCCGCAACCAGAATCGCAAAGATGCTGAACATGGCGATGACAACGACGGGGCCAAATCCGGCGAAGGTATCGTTGATTTTCTCGGCTTCGCCGCCAACAGCAATCGAGTAACCTGGCTTCAACGAAATGGCGTCCATGCGTTTCTGTGCGTCAAGGTTTACCTTGGAAACCACGGCGCCTTCCGTAATTTGCGCGGTCACGCCGACATTGCGTTGCAGATTGTACCGATAAATCGCTGCTGGCGTGGACTCCAGCGTTGGGTTCGATATCTCAGATAAGCTTATGGCTTGCCCGCTTCGGTTCGAAACATAGACCGAGTCGAGCGCGGAAACCGGCTGCGTCTCCGCAAATGGTATGCGCACGATGATGGGGTAGCTATCGCCTTCGACATCCCGATAAGTTCCGGCGCGTTCGCCAGTTAACGCCAAGCGGATAGCGCGGCGCGCGGCGCCCGCAGGGACATCCAGAAGCGCGGCTTTCGCGTCATCGACCCGGATATCAAGGTCCACTTTGTCAAAAGCTACAGGGTTATTCACGTCGCGCGCGCCGGGTGTATCGCGCAGAACTGTCTCCATTTTCGCTGCAATGCGGCGCAATTCATCTTGATCCGGCCCGTATACGCGGAATTCTACGGGCGCGTTAATTGGCGCTCCGTTCTGAAACAGGATGAGCTTGATCCGCGCGCCCGTTATCTGGTCGAACTGCTTACGCAGACGTTGAACCATGGCACGTGACTTTGCGCCCTCCCATTCGTCCATGATCGCGAGAACCTCGCCATGGGTGGGGTTTTCGCCGCGCTGGAATACATTGTAGAAAACTGGCGGGTTATAAGCTCCAATGTTTTCTGCACGTACTTTAATAGCGGGTTCCGTTTTCAATATCTCCGACACCTGACGGACAATTCGCCCTGTTTCGGCAATGCTTGCGCCTTGTTCTGATTCCACCGTGACCCGAAAATAGGATGTGTCGGCGTTCGGAAACAGACTAAAACCCATTACCGGCACCAGCAGGAACGCCGCGCACGTCACCGCCAGCGCGCCCCAGACGGACCGACGCGGGCGGTCAAGCGCCCAGTGCAGCATTGGATGATAAAAGCGGTCGATTTTGGCCATCAGCCAGCGCAGTAGCGGATTGCCGTGCTCGTCCTCGTCCGCCTTCAAAATACGACTCGCCAGAAACGGAACAATCGTCAACGACACGATCATTGAAGCAGTGATCGTCGCAACAATGGTGCCGATAAAGCTTTGCGTAAACTTACCGGCACCTTCGGGTAAGAAGAACAGGGGCAGAAAGGCAAAAACAAGCACACCCGTGGAGCCGAGTACGGCCATGGTGATTTCCTTGGTGCCGTATATCGCTGCATCGTTCCGGCTTTTCCCCATTCGCAAATGGCGCGCAATATTTTCCACCACGACGATGGAGTCATCCACCAGCAGCCCTAGCGTTAGGATAAATCCAGCGACGACCAACTGGCTAAGATTGAAGCCATAGGCTGATATTGCCAGCAATCCAGACGCAATTGAAAGCGGGATCGAGATCATCACAATGACAGAAGCGCGCCAGCCAAGGGGCAGAAGCGTGATGAGGACGAGGAACAGCGCTATCGCGAAATCACGCGCGAGTTCCTGCAGGCGTTTGCGAATATCGCGGCTTTGATCAAATTGCACAACCGCGCGAATGTCCGGCGGCAATAGTTTCTGCTGAAGGCGCAACTCCTCCACCAAGCGATTGCGCAACTTCGTCGCGTCTGTTCCCTGTTTCTGGTTGGCGGTTATGAATACCGCGCGTTGGCCGTTATGGCTGACCTTAACGCGCTGTTCCGCAGCACCGATGTGCACATCCGCCACGTCGCCGACGCGTAATATGGTGCCGTCGTTCGTGCGCACAGGCAAATTGCGGATCTTGTCCAAATCCCGAAATGCGCCGCCCGCCTCGACGTTAAACCTGCGTGCGCCGCTGGTCACAGCCCCCGCCGGAACGTCTGCACCAGCAATGCGGATTCCGTCCACAACGGCACTGGCCGGGACACGCAACTCCGCAAGCCGGCCAGCATTGATCGCAACGCTAATTTCCGGTTGCGGCAGTCCATACACTTCTGATTGCCGGACCTCCTTATAGCGGCCCAGCGCATCACTGATGTCCCGCGCATATTTCTCCATCCGATACCAACTGGCCGTATCGCTCAATAAGGCGATTTGGAGGATAGACGTGTTCGTCGTGCGGATTTTCTCAAAATGTAGTCGTTGCAAGTCAGATGGAAGTTGGCCGCGGATTGCGGTTACCTCGCGCACGGTGTCGTTAAAATATTGGTCAGGATCGCCAGACCAGTCAAACTCCGCGCGGATTACCGCGTTACCGTCGCTGCTGGTGGACGCAACGCTTTGCACGTCTTCCAGACCCTGAACCAATTCCTCGATGGGCTTGGTAATCGTCTGTTCGATTTCAGCAGCATCGGCGCCCGGCTGGGAGGCAACGATAGACACGACGGGCATGGAAAAGTGCGGGTCTACGGCGCGCGGAACCTGCTGAAATGCCGAAAATCCCAGCGCACATAATAATGTGAACAAAACTAAGGTAAGCTGCCACCTGCGTATGGCCAGTTCTGCAATATGCATACGCTAAAGCGGCGCTTTTGCGACGCGAACGCGCATACCGGTGCGAAGCTTTTCCAGACCGGAAGTGACGATTTTATCACCCGACTGCACCCCGCCTGATACGATTACGAAATCATCGGTGACACGTTCGATAGCGACATTACGCGTCTGTACGCGGCTTTCGGCATCCAGCACATATACCAGCCCTTCGCCCGTACGGACGCCAAAAAGTGCACTCGCTGGAATTTGTACATGGTTGGCATTTGCCGCGGCCGGTAAACGCAATAAGGCAGACCCGATTTGCCCGACTTCAAATTAGGACGATTTGGCAAACGAAATTGGACCGTAAATGCCCCAGTACCTTCGTTTGCTCGCCCATCAATCTCGGTGATGGACGCGGTCAAAGGCGCGCCACCAAGGGACTCGATCGAAATCTCGGCTGCGACGCCGATGCGGAGGCTGGATGCATCCCTGTCGACAATCGGAACACGAAAAACAAAGCCTTCGTCCGCTTCCCCGATCTGCAAAACAGGCGTTCCAGCAGCGATAACTTGCCCGGGCTGGACGTTGCGGGTCAGAACAACACCGCTGGACGGCGCATAAAGCTGCGCGGTGTTCTGGGCAAAGCCGGCTTGGCGAACCCGCGCCTCAGCTGCTTTGACCGCTGCGTCGGCGGCTTCGTAACGCGCCTTAGTGACCCAACCGTCGGCATATAATGACCGAAGGCGCTCAAATTCAGCCTTTGCGCGATCCCGCTCAGCGGCAGCGACACTCACATCTGCGCCAACCGCCGTCATGTCGAGCGCGGCAAGAAGGGCACCCCGCTTTACAAAGTCGCCTTCTTCAAATCTTACAGAGGCAACTTTTCCCGCAGTGGTAAATCCAAGCGGTGTTTCCCGGCGATATCGCACGGTACCCACCGCAGTGATTTCACGCGTCAGGCTCTCCTTTTCTGCCGTGAAGATGTTGACCGAGGGAACAGCGACAGGGGCGGCCGCGGCCTTATCCGCCTGTTCTCCGCAACTTGCCAGCAGCGCGAGGGGCAATAGCCCGATATATAATCTGGTCGCTACAGGCACAACGCCCTCCCTTTGGCTGCTTTCGTCCCGTTGATAGGTGAAAGCGGACAAGGATGGAATAGCATCCTGATATACAACTGGTTTTTTTCGAAACTTGACGTTTTACCGTGCCAGCAAAGGGGGGACGTAAAGGTCGCCGACCCTACCTGTACGTTGCATGAGATCGATTTCTGCCTCCATCAATTTCACGCGGTTTTTCCATCGCAAATGCGTACCGTCGGAAAAAATTCCGAGCCCGTTCTTGCGTCCATAACGCTCGCCAAATCGCAGTGCGGCGACTGGGTCATATCCCGCATTCGCCATCAACCAAACGGACAATCGGTCAGCCTCGATTTCGGTAGCAAGGACAGCCTTGTTGGTTCTGTTCGCGGACAGTTTCTCGCGATGACGTAAAAGGTTGTGCGACATCTCATGCGCAACCACTGCGGCCAGCTCCGCGTCATCCTGTAAGGTAAAAGCGAGCAAACCTTCGGTGACGCGGACCCCGTCACCATCTGCACCCGCGTCTAGACTGCCTTTGGTATCCAGCCAGAATTTTGAAGCGCAAATGGCCGGGGGGTTTAACGAAAAAATCTTGCGGCCAGTGGCGGTCTCGGCTGTTATATTCAACGAGCCGCTCGACGCCAACGCATCGAGCGGCTCGTTGAATATAACAGCCGAGA
>Ga0105050_10004033_pt1 | contig 19828 bp, 17 predicted proteins | sample FRY01_FD_78088 | JGI IMG/M metagenome (GOLD analysis project Ga0105050, IMG submission 78088) | Freshwater microbial communities from Lake Fryxell liftoff mats and glacier meltwater in Antarctica - FRY-01 | ecosystem: Environmental > Aquatic > Freshwater > Ice > Glacier meltwater ...
CGGTCAGCAAGGCGCAAAACCGCAAACTGATCCGGTGGTCGATGCAGGAAATCCGCCGGATCGTCACGCGCCTCGCACGGCAACAAATTCTTCCCGCCAATGTCATCGCATGGTCGCTCTGGCGACGTGCTCATCAGGCAGCAGCCCAACAAGCACACATCAAATCCAAAATGAAACTGTAATGCTAGACTGCGCGTGCCGCCTCATGCCCCTCGTAGATAGCTTCAAGCGCCGTCCGTACTGATTGGCAATCTCCGACAGCCCGTGAAAAGGCAGGTTTCCTGCGCTCAATAAGCTTGTTCAACAGTCTGGGCCTTGGCGCCAACGGAGCAATCACACTGTCTGCTTCAAAGCTTTCTCCGGCGATGCCCAGCGACAGGTCTTTCAATTGCACCACGCCGTCCGCAAAATCCGACAGGTCGTGCCCCGCAATGATGCGCACCCGCTTGTCCAACAGTCGCTGGCGCAGTGCAAACCCGCTGTACATGCTGATCGACCAGCCTGGATTGCCAGTTGGGGCAATCAACGTGACGGATTTGCCGAGATCGGCCAGCCATTCGGCTACTGAGACGACCGACCATGTCCCAAGCGTATCCACCAGCGTGACGCGTTGTCCCAGTGCGTCGGGATCGGCCAGCGCCTGCTCCAACGTCAGGGCGTGGAGGCCGGAGGCAAATATCTGGGCGCGCGGAGTCGCACCTGTCGCCAGGATCAAAGCTTCGAATCCTTCCAGCAAGTCTGGTCCCGCCTCGGTTTCGAGAAGCACAGATACCTGCGCCCGGTCGAGCCGGGACCGCAGCGAATCCAGCAAGGTTGCGAATTCATGCCGCAAGGGCATCTTTGTGGCCCAGAGCAAGGCACCACCCAGTGTGCTTAGCCGTTCTGTCAGCGTTACCTGATGGCCCAGCTCTGCGGCCGTTGCAGCAGCTTCCATGCCGCCCGGCCCACCACCAACGACTAGAACGCGCTTTGGTGTGCCGCTGCGCACCAAAGCGGGCGTCTGCCATTCGACCTCACGCCCCGCCGTTGGGTTGCTCAGACAGGTGATCGCGAGGTTAAGCGCAAGCATGCCTGCACAGCCCTGATTGCAGCCAATGCAAGGGGTAGTCTCGGCTTCTAACCCAGCTTTTGCCTTGAAAACGATCGCCGGATCGGCGATGTGCGCCCGCGCCATCCCAACCATGTCGGCGCCACCAATGGCGAGCATGTGTTCGGCCTGGGCGACCTGCTGATAGCGACACACGGTCATTACAACAGGCTTTCGTTCGAGACCGTTCAACGCGAAATTGATTGCATGTGTCAGCGGTTGAAATTGCTCTACACGGAATGCCATGTCGGCCATCTGTGTCGAGACAGTGTAGCTGCCGTGATAGGCGGAGTGCGAGACGTTGACGAAATCGACCTGCACCTGTTGCACCAAAAGCCGAACGATGCCTGTCATATCGTCCAGAGTCAGCCCCCCCGGCAGGTATTCATCGGCACTGATCCGTATGCCAAGCGTTTTGTCGGGACCAAGCCGTGCACGCATCCGTCGCAATGTGTCCAGCGGAAAACGCAGACGATTCTCCGGCGACCCCCCATAGACATCAGCTCGCTGGTTCGAGGCCGGTGACAAAAACTGTTGCAGGAGATGGCCATGCGACATCGTAAGCTCGATCCCGTCCAGCCCCGCGTCGATCAGATTGGCGGCCACATCCGCATGCGCTTGCGCCACAAGGTCGATCTCATCCTCCGTCATCGGATGCGGCGGCGCAGCCGTCGCAGACCACGGAATATCAGACGCTGACCAAGCAGGTGTTCGGGCATAGTTGCCGTCGATATGGCGTCCCAGATGAATGACTTGGCCAAAGAGCTTGCCCCCTTCGGCGCGCACCGCGTCCGCGATACGGGCAAAGCGCGGGATGCAGGCCGGATCATAGCCGTTCACGCCTTGCTGTCGCCCAAGGCTGGAGCGATGCACACGGATCGCCTCAAAGATATTCAACCCTGCACCGCCCGCCGCACGCGCGCGATGATAGGCCAGATGGCGGTCAGACGGCAGGTTGTTCTCGCCATAATTGGTAGTGTGGGCCGGAACAAAAATCCGGTTGCGCACGGTTGTCGCTCCGATTTTCAGGGGGGTAAAGACATGGGGATAAGGTGTCATCGGGTCAATCCATCCTCAAGCCGCCGTTCACCGCCAGAACCGATCCGGTGGTGAAACCTGCATCTACGCCCAGCAGGTAGGATATCGCTGCCGCGACCTCTTGCGGTTGGCCAAGGCGCTTTAATGGGGTCGAGGCGGACATCGCCGCCTTCCGCTCAGGCGGATGGGCGGCTAGCATCGGGGTTTCGATCGCACCCGGGGCCACGCAATTGACGGTAATGCGGCGGGGGGCAAGTTCTTGCGCCATGGATTTGGTCAGCGATTCGATCCCGCCCTTGCTTGCAGCATAGGCTGTGCCGGTGATGACACCGCCGGTGCGCCCTGCCAAGGACCCAAGCGTAACAATCCGCCCGCCGTCAACGATCCAGTCGCGCGCCGCAAGGCAGCATAGGAACGGACCCGTCAAATTGACAGCCAGAATATCAGACCAACGGGCTGCTTCCAGATCGCCCAGCTTTCCATTGTCGACAACGCCGGCGGCCAGCACGAGCGCGTAAACCGACGGTGCAAGCGTTCGCGCGCTTTCAAACGCCGCAGTGATCGATTCGGCGTCCGTCAGGTCAATACTGACGGCGTGACCTCCGGTCTCCATGGCGATTGCGTCAAGTGCGGGGCCCGGCCGATCCATCAAGATCAGCGGTCCGTAACCATCTTTGCCTGCCCTTTGGACAACGGCACTGCCAATGCCCCCGGTGGCCCCTACAATCACGATTGCACCCTTGGTCATCGGCTGTCCTTTCGCTTTCAAAAACTAAATAAGGCAGGAACGATGCAAAAAAGCAATTAATTTGATACCGTTTCTGTTCTTATAGTAGACAGGTATATATCTTGGCGACAGAACAGGTAGATGATGAAACTTGAGAGTGACATTCTGATTGTTGGTGCTGGTGCAGGCGGGGCCGCAGCGGCATGGCGCCTAGCAACCAATGGATTCTCCGTCACCTGTCTAGAGCGGGGGGGCTGGATAGACCCTGCTGCTTCGCCATCCTCCGATTCCGATTGGGAGGTGATCCGTCAACGCAGCTGGAACCCAAATCCCAATCGCCGCAGGGGGCTGGACGACGATCCGGTCGATGACGTCGAAAGCGAGATCAAACCGCTTTTCTTCAACGGCGTAGGCGGCAGCACGGTCATGTGGTCGTGCCATATACCCCGGTTTCACCCATCGGATTTCTGCACACGCCGCCTTGACGGCGTCGGTGACGACTGGCCTATCAGCTACAGCGATCTGGCCCCTTATTATGATCTGAACGAAGCTATGATGGGCGTTGCCGGGCTGCAAGGCAATCCGTCCTATCCGCCCTCTGACGCGCCGCGCCTGCCGCCCGTGGGCCTGTCGCCTTGCGCGCGACGGATGGCCGAGGCGTTCAATAAGGTCGGGGTATCGTGGTGGCCCGGAGATATCGCCATCAACACCGGCCCGGCAGTAAATGGCATGGGGCAGTGCAACAATTGTGGTCCCTGCGAACTGCATTGCCCGCGTCGCGCCAAAGCGGCGGTTGATCTGAACTATTGGCCCGCTGCCCTGACTGCGGGGGCGCAGATCGTGACCGGCGCGCGCGTCACAGACTTGCTGACGGCCCCCGATGGCGCGCTTCGGGGCGCGGTCTGGCTAGACAGGCAAGGCCAAAGCCAGACCGCCAAAGCCCCTATCGTGATCGTCGCGGCCAATGGGATCGGCACGCCGCGCTTGCTACTCAACGTACGCCCTGATGGGTTGGCAAATCGAAGCGGATTGGTTGGCCGCCGGTTGATGCTCCATCCATTCGCGCGGGTGACCGGCCTGTTTGACGAACCGATGGAAGGTCACCGTGGCATCAGTGCCGGCCCGCTTGTCAGCCACCACTACTACGAAACCGACGCTGCCCGCGGCTTCAAGCGTGGCGTCAAACTGCAAACTTTGGGCACGCATGGGCCTGCCTTGACGGCGCTTGGGTCTTTGGGGCGCCGCGCCCCTTGGGGGCTGGGGCATCACGCGGCCTTTGCGGAAATGTTTGGCCATGGCTACAGCCTGTCCGTCTGCTCCGAAGATGCTCCGCACCCCGAGAATCGGATAACCCTGTCGTCAACCCTGACAGGATCAGACGGGCTGCCTGCGGCCAAAATGATCTACAAGATACCGGTCGAGGCAAAGAAAGCCCTCGATTTCGGACGGGCCCGTGCCCGCGAGATTTTGGCAGAGGCTGGCGCGCGGACCTTCATCGAGATGGAAACGATCCCCGAAGCCGGGTTTCATTTGATGGGAACAGCACGGATGGGCGATGACCGGGAAACCTCGGTTCTAGATCCATGGTGCGAGGCCCATGACGTGCCGGGTTTGTTTGTCACGGACGGATCGGCTTTTGTGACATCTGCGGCAGCCAATCCCACCAACACCTTGCAAGCATTGGCCCTGCGCGCCGCCGACTATATCGCAACGACGCGACGCGCCCGAGAAGGCTGAACCTTCTTTTTACAGAAAAACCAAAATTGGTATTTCTTTTATACAGAAACTCGGTATATTTTTTCAGGAGATGCCAAGGGAGCCTGTTATCGTGAAACCATTCGATACCTCTGACACCGTCCAGCTCGCAGCTGCGGTCCCTGCGACAGACCCCTACGCCAGACGCTGGAAGAGAGAGGATCTGCTGCCTGAAAAGGCTGCGCTGTTCTACGACCTCTCTGATGCGGCACGTGCCGAGATTGCTGCCGGGATTGAATTTGCCAATGCCAATGGCCTGACAGTGGACACAGTGGAACAACAGGATTTCCGCACTCCGTCTTTTGCCCGTGATGTGCCGGACTTGCGAAACAGGCTAGATGAAGGGCGTGGTTTTTTTGTGCTTCGCGGCCTTGAGTCCGACCGCTGGTCAGAGCCGGAGGCGGAAATCATTTCCTGGGTGCTGTGCAATTATTTGGGCCAACCGATGCGGCAGGGTATTGCGCAAGATCGCCGGTTTTTCACTGTGGCCGACAAGGGGGCCGCGGACACCGATCCGACACGCGTCGGCGCCAGTCCAAAACGGTCCGCCAAACATTCCGACAATGGCTGCCTGGAGGCGCGCCCGCCCTGTTACTTGGCCCTTTATTGCTTCCGCTCCGCCCTTGCTGGCGGCGACAGCAACATCATTTCGGCGCGCAATGTGTATGACACGATCAAGGCCGAACGTCCCGACCTGCTGCCTCTCTACTTTCAGGCTTATCACTTCCGCGCACCGCAGGCCCATGTCTGGCCATCGCTTGGACCAACAGTCCAAAAGCCTATTCTGGAGATCGTTCGGGGCGAATTGCACATTCATTACGCCCGGATCATGATAGAACCGGGGATGGAGATGGCGGGAACGCCGTTGACCGATCATCAGCGTGAGGCGCTGGATTATCTTGACGAAGTGCTCGATCGTCCGGACCTGAATTTCCAATACACACTGAAAGCGGGCGAGTTTTTGGTAATGAACAATCTTGCAGCTTTGCATGGCCGCGAAGCTTTTGCTGCGGGGGCGGGTGGGCGCACGCTCAAACGCTTCTGGATGTGGCGGCGGCATATCGGACCGGGGATCGACCCGGTGGCGCTTGATCAAGAGGAATTTGCATGAGTCACAAACTGGACGTTTCAATTCAGGCCGCAGATGGCACCTTGCGTGCGATGTCATTTGACACGCAGCGGATGTACAATCTGGGCTCTGCCACCCGCGACCCGAATGTCGCTGTTGCGCATCAGGAAGAGGTTGCCAAATCCGGCATCCATATCGCTTTTAACGTGCCTGCGCCGCGTATCTATCCCATTGCTCTGCATGCGCTGACAACCGATGATGAACTGTTCGTGCAAACCGACAAGACGTCGGGTGAGGTTGAGATTGTGCTTCACATGGCCGATCAGCTTTATGTTGGGGTTGGGTCGGACCACACAGACCGGGCCATGGAAACGGTTTCCATCCCCGGATCGAAACAGGCCTGCGCCAACCATCTGGCCCCGGTTTTCTGGGCCTATGAAGACATCCGCAAAACTTGGGACAATTGCGTCATGCACAGCTGGGTTGACGGACGACTTTACCAAGACGTCGGCGTCGATGCCTTCCTAAAGCCGGAAGACATCATCGCCACATTGCGCGCCAGGGTCAGCAACGTGCCTGAGCGTGACTTTACAGTCTTTTGTGGCACCATCGTCAGCGTCGACAAGGCGCTGGGGTACGGGACGCATTGGAAATACGAAATGGTTGACCCGCAAACCGGCCACAAAATCGGATCAGACTATCGCGTCATCGATATTCTGGCCGAGGTAAAGCCAAAGTTCCGGGTGCCATTCTTCAATCCCCAAAAGGGGACTGCTGCCTGAACGGGCAGCATAAAAATCAACAAGGGAGATTAGCACATGAATTTTATTCGAAAGACGCTTGTCGCATCGACGGCGTTGGCGCTTGCCACGACCGCGATGACAGGCATGGCCCGCGCCGAGACGATGATCCTCGCCTCGCCGCAAGTGCCCGAAGGTTTCGATGGCGACGCGCTGAAAGCGCATACGCAAAATGTGGTGACACAGGTTTACGAAAACCTCATCGGCTATGGCCGGATGGAGGTGAACGGACAAACCGTTTTGAACCCTAACGATCTGCGCGGGCATCTAGCCGAAAGCTGGACAACCTCTGAGGATGGAAAAACATGGGTGTTCAAGCTGCGCGAAGGGGTATTGAGCCCGTTTGGCAATGAGTTGAGCGCGGAAGACGTGGTTTGGGGCTGGAACAAATCCTTTGATCAAAAGCGCACTGGCAACTTTATCGCGCGCGTGTCCAACGTTGCGTCGGTCGAGGCCCTTTCAAAATACGAGGTGCAATTCAACCTGTCGGAGCCTTCGGCAATTTTCCTGAGCGCGCTGACGCTTTATGTGCCAGGCATCTATGACACGACAGAAGTGAAAAAGCACATCACCGCTGCAGACCCTTGGGCGCTTGAATGGATGCAGTCGAACACTGCCGGCTATGGTGCCTATCATCTGGAGTCGCTGCGCGCCGACGATCAGGCGGTCTTCGTGGCAAACCCGAATTACTTCGGCGGCCAACCCTATTACGACCGGGTGATCTACAAGGAAATCCCGTCAGAGGCGAGCCGTGTCACGTTGCTTAAGGCTGGTCAGGTTCAGTGGATCGACCGCCCGTCCATGCAAAAAGTCGTCGACATGCAGGCCGATGCAAATGTCAAGGTCGAACGTGCTACGAGCCGGTCGGTTGCGGCGGCTCGGATGAACCCGTCCTGTGAGTTGTTGTCGGATGTCCGGGTCAGGCAGGCGTTCAATTATGGCGTTGACAAGGATGCGCTGAACACTGCGGTTTTTGCCGGCCAGGCCGACATTGCCAAATCCATCGTTTCGCCGATCATTACAGGCAGTAAACAAGATTACTTTCCGTATGATTACGATCCTGAAAAAGCCAAGGCTTTGCTAGCCGAAGCAGGCTATCCTGATGGCATCAGTGAACCGATCGAATTGTATTATGCTGATGAGTTCTGGCATCAGGAGCCCGTCGCAATCCAAGTCGCCGATATGTTGAAAAAAGTCGGCATCAATATCGTGCCGACCCGGATCACCGCATCTGACATGCGTGCCCGCGCGGCACCGGCGGTACAGGACATGTGCTTTTTCACCTGGGAAGACGGGCCAATCGTTCTGGACGCAGTCTACGCGATGTTTCTGATGACCCATTCAGCCGGCGTTTCGAACCGGGCAAAGTACAGCAACCCGGATCTGGATGCTGTGATCGACGCCGCGCGGCAGGAGCGGGACACCGACAAGCGCATGGCGCTGATGGATGAGGCTCAGAAGCTTTGGGGGGCAGATGCACCTTGGATCCTTGTCACCTATCCTCCGACCTTTGAGGCGATGGCGTCCAATGTCTCCGGTTGGGTCTATTACCCCGACGAGCATGAACGGTGGCGCGAACTGAAAGGCAACTGACCGCTGCCAATGCAATAATCGGGCGCGGCCTTCGGGTTGCGCCCGTGATCCTACCCTTAAAAGGCTAATCCCCCGTGACCCTTCAACGGTTTCTACTACGTCGCGCGCTGATGGTAATTCCGCTCATGATCGGAGTGGTATTCATCACCTTCATGCTGGTCCGGGTCGGTGGGCTGGACCCCGTCGGGCGTCTGGCCGGACCCACGGCAACCCAGGCAGAATTCGATTCCATCCGTGAAAATCTTGGATTGGACAGGCCGCTTTGGGAACAGTTCGGCATCTATCTGGGTAATGTGGTGCGCGGCGACCTAGGCGAAAGCTGGCTGTCGAACCGACCTGTCCTGACAGATATCAAGGAACGCGCGATCATCTCGCTGGAATTGCTTGCTTTGGGCGTTGGTATCGGGACGCTGATCGGCGTGCCGGTAGGGCTGCGCGCGGCGTTTCGGCCAAACGGGCGCTTCGACCAATTGACCCGGATTTTATCCTTGCTGGGCTTTTCGATCCCGACCTATTGGCTTGGCCTCGTGATGATCTTCGTCTTTTTCTATCTCCTGGGCTGGGCGCCACCCGCCATCGGGCGGATGAGCCTGCTTGTCTCGCCGCCAGACACGATTACTGGATCCTACCTGATTGACGGTTTGTTGACCGCAAACTGGCAGGCCGCCTGGTCAGCGGCGACCCAGCTGGTCTTGCCGGTCATCTGTCTTGCCATCGTTTCAGCGGCACCGATTCTGAAACAAACCCGCGCCATCGCAATCGAGGTGCTGGCGTCGGACACAGTGCGTTATGCACATGCCTGTGGGTTGCCCGAACACATTGTGCGCCGGGTTGTGCTGCGCAACAGCGCCGTACCGGTACTCACATTCGTCGGCACAGAAGTGACCGGGCTGGTCGGTACAATGTCGCTTATTGAATACGTCTTTGCTTGGGGAGGGCTGGGGCAATACGGGCTTAACGCAATCATCAGCGGCGATTTTACTGCGGTGCAGGGCTATGTGCTGGCACTAGCGTTGTTTTCGGTTCTTGTGTTTATCGCGATCGACATCGTTGTGCATCTTATTGAACCCCGATCGGAGTTGTCCTGATGGCCAAGACCACCCCGACATATCCGACACAGACCCAACCATTTTCGGCACGCCAGCGCGTCTCTAACCGTCTGATCGGTCTCTTTCGTATTAGCCCGACGGCGGTGATTGGGCTGCTCATAATCCTGTTTTTTGGCGTTCTGGCGCTGTTCTCGCCTTGGATCATGCCTCATGATCCGGTCTCCTCTTACACGGACCGGGTGCTGCAAGCCCCTTCGGCAGAGCATTGGTTCGGCACCGACGGCAACGGCATGGACGTGTTCAGCCGGGTTATTTACGGAGCGAAATATGGCTTTGGCATCGCTATTCCAGCCGTTCTTCTGTCGCTGATCATCGGGGTTCCCGTCGGCCTGATCGCGGGCTATCGCGGCGGCCTTCTTGATGAGGTGCTGATGCGGTTTTTCGACGGATTGCGCGTATTTCCGTCGATTATTCTAGCGCTTGCGGTGGTCGCGGCGACAGGGCAATCGCTGCTTAATGTCGTGCTGGTGCTGGGCGTTCTTGACAGTCCTGTGTTTGCCCGCGTTGTCAGGGCCGAAGTGCTGGCCCTGCGATCATCAAACTTTGTTGAAAGCGCCGTGGCTGCTGGAAACCCCACATGGCGTATCTTGTTTGTGCATCTTTTGCCCAATGCGATTCAGGGCGCAATGGCGCAAACCGCCGTGCGCGCGGCCTGGGCGGTACGGATATCTGCGACGCTGGCATTCCTTGGCGTGGGGGTTCAGGCGCCGACGCCTGAATGGGGTGCGATGATCCGTCAGGGGGCGGAATTCATGGTGTCGGGTCAGTGGTGGGTAGCGCTTTATCCCGGTCTGGCGCTGATCTGTATGGTCTTCGGGCTCAATCTTTTTGGCGACGGATTGCAAGATTTGATGGACCCCCGTCGGAGGGCTGCGAAATGACGCTGCTTGACGTTGTGAACCTGCATACGCATTTCATCTCTCGCGATATCGACAATCAAGTACGTACCGCCAAGGCCCTGAACGGCGTGTCATTCTCGCTTGCGTCGGGGCGCATCCTGGGCATTGTCGGCGAAACTGGGGCTGGCAAATCCCTGACCGCGCAATCCATCATTGGTCTTTTGCGTCCGCCAGCGCGCATCGTCGGTGGGTCTATCACGTTCGAGGGGCGGGAATTGACCACGATGCCCGACGCCGAGTTGAACAAGATCCGCGGCGAAGAAATTGCAATGGTGGTACAGAACCCGCGCACGTCGCTCGATCCCCTGACGCGCGTTGGCGATCAGCTTGTGCGGTTGCACCAAGTTCACCGCGGCGGGCCCAAAGAGGCATCGCATAAACGCGCGATCGAGATGATGGAGGCCGTTGGCATTCCCGACCCCAAAAGCCGTGCCCGGTCCTGGCCGCATGAATTGTCAGGCGGCATGGCGCAGCGTGTGCTTTTGGCAATGGCCCTGATGAACGCGCCAAAGCTGCTGATTGCAGATGAGCCGACGACCGGCCTTGATGTAACGGTACAGGCGCAGATCCTTGATCTGCTGCGCGATCTGGTGGCACGATTCAATATGGCGACGATGATCATTACCCATGACCTAGGGGTGGTCGCGCATTTTTGCGACGAGATCGCCGTGATGTTCGGGGGCTGCATCGTGGAAAGCGGCCCGGTGCGCGACGTGTTCGCAGCGCCCGCGCATCCCTATACCCGCAAGCTCGTCGCCGCCACGCCCGAACGGTTCCGCATGGGAAGTGCGAAAAGCCTGAGCGGCCAGCCCCCGGACCTGTACAACCTGCCAGATGGTTGCGTGCTGCAATCGCGCTGCGCCCACGCCACTGACCTGTGCAAGACGCCCGTGCCCAATATCGAAGTGGCCGCCAGCCATTTCTCATTGTGCCATTATGCGGGCAAGCTGGATGCCAACCCGGCCGGACAGGTGCAAGCATGATCCAACCAGTGCTGAAGATCAAAGGGCTGACCAAGCGGTTCCCCCTTGGCGCAGGCCGCGTTGTCAACGCCGTCAACGATGTTGACCTGACCATTTTCCCCGGTGAGACGTTAGGCATGGTCGGCGAATCCGGGTCGGGCAAATCGACGCTGGGCCGCGTGATCTTGCGCCTGCTCGAACCCTCGGACGGGTCCATCGAATTCAATGGTCAAGATATCACGCATCTGCCCATCGGGCAGGTTAGGCCGCTGCGTCGCGACATGCAGATGGTGTTTCAGGATCCTTGGAGCGCGCTAAATCCAAGGATGCGGATTCGTGACCTGATTGCGGAACCCATCAAGCTGCATATGAAGATGTCACGTTCTGAACGCGATGATCGCACCGAGGATCTGGCACGTCGTGTCAATCTTGGTAGTGCCTACTTGAACCGCAATCCCGCAAACCTGTCGGGGGGGCAATTGCAGCGCGCCTGCATCGCCCGTGCGATTGCCACGGACCCCAAGCTGATCGTGCTGGATGAACCGACCTCCTCGCTTGACCTGTCGGTGCGGGCGGGAATTCTGGAACTGCTGGCCGAGATTCGCGAGGAAACCAAAGCGGCGATGCTGTTCATCAGCCATGATCTGGGTACAGTGCGGATGATCAGCGACCGGATCGCCGTGCTGTATTTGGGCGAGGTTGTCGAACAGGGCAACACCGAGGCACTGTTTGAGACGCCTGCGCATCCCTATACGCAAGCACTTTTATCCGCCCACCTGCCCGCCGACCCGTCCATAAAAGTCAGCCGACATGTGCTTGAAGGCGAGGTGCCATCGCCCATCGCCCTGCCGCTGGGCTGCAAGTTCCACACCCGCTGCCCCGTCGCCATCGACCGCTGCGCTAGGGAGGTGCCACAGGTAATCCAAGTCTCCACGGGCCAACACGCCCGTTGCCTGCGCATCCCCGACGGCGGCAACATCATTGCAAGGATTGATCAAACATGAGCAATTATCCCCTTTTGGGCAGCCCCATGAAGCTTGGCCCCAAGACAGCCCGCAACCGGATCTGGATGACGGCGCATGCAACGCTGCTGGTCAAGGATCACCTGTTTACCGACGCGCATATCGCCTATTACACGACCCGCGCCAAAGGCGGCGCTGCTGTCATCACGATGGAGGCGATGGCCTCGCATCCGACAACGCAACCTTACAAGGGCAAAGCATTCGCCTTTGATCCCCGAATGGTGCCGGAATATCAAAAGCTGGCGGATGCGGTGCACGAACATGGAACATTGCTGTTGTCGCAGCCCTGGCACCGGGGGCGGCAGACAAATTCGGTGACCAATGGGTTGCCAGTCTGGGCACCCTCGGCCATCCCCTGCGGCGTTTACCGCGAAATGCCGCATGTGATGACCGCCAAAGATATCAACGAGATCATCGAGGGCTATCGCCTGTCGGCGAAACATTCGCGCGAGGGCGGGCTGGACGGGGTCGAGGTGCACGGCATGGCGCATGGCTACCTGCTTAACCAGTTTTTGTCGCCGGCCACGAACAATCGCTCTGATGCATACGGCGGCACGATTGAAGACCGGATGCGGATCGTCATTGAAATCCTCGAGGCCAGCCGCGCAGAGCTTGGCCCCGATATGATCATGGGTATGCGGCTGAATTCCAACGACGGCCACGAAGGTGGGCTTGGCCCAGACGAATGGGCCGATCTGGCCGCGCGGTTCGAGGCGACGGGGCTGATTGATTATATCTCCCTGTCACATGGCACATATATCAACCGGATGCTGATCTATCCGACCTCGCCGGAGAAGCATGGCTTTCAGCTGGATGCGACTGCGACGGTGAAGGCATCGGTCAAAATTCCAGTGGTTGGGGTTGGCCGCATCGTCGATCCGGATGAGGCTGAAGGTTATTTGCGGGATGGCAAATGCGATTTTGTCGGCATGGCGCGGGCGTTGATTTCAGATCCGCGCTGGGGCGAAAAGGCATTGTCGGGGGATGCCAAGACGATCCGCCCCTGTGTTGGTGCCAACTGGTGCATGTCAACGATCTTTGCACAGGCCCCCATCGGCTGCATCCACAACCCATCGGCGGGCCGAGAGCTGGAGCTGGACGAAGAGACAGTCGAGCCTGCCAAGACGCGCAAAAACGTGGCGGTCGTGGGCGGTGGCCCCGGTGGGATGCGTGCGGCCTGGACGCTGGCGCGACGCGGCCATACCGTGACATTGTTTGAGGCGCGCAAACGGCTGGGCGGGCAGGTCCGCTGGTGGGCCAAGGCCGATAGCCGCACAGAACTGGTAGGCATCGTCGACTGGCTGGAAGCCAGGCTTGCCGAAGAAAATGTGAATATTCGTTTGGAAACCCGAGTATCATCGGACGATTTGTCTGGCTTTGATGCCGTTGTGATTGCCACAGGCTCCACCGGGCTGCGGCACGGCTGGACGATGCTGCGCCCCGAAAAATGGGCCGGACCGCCGCTGCCCGGGGCCGAAATGGACCATGTGATGGCCTATACCGACTTGCTGGAAACGGAGCCGACGATCGGCAAGCGCGCGGTGGTCTTTGACACCATGGGCGGACGGCAGGGTGCTGTGACCGCCGAATACCTTGCACAACGCGGCGCGCAGGTGTTTTTCGTCACGCAGCTGGGCCAGCCATCGCCTGATCTGGCGTCATCACGCGATTGGGGCAAGGTGCACGGCATGCTACGCCGCGCAGGCGTGACGTTCCACGTCGATCGCGAACTGACCGAGATTACAGCCCGAAGCGTCACGATCCACGACCTGTTTACCGATGAGAGCGAAACCTTGGACGACATAGACCATGTCGTGATGGTCCAGGGCGGATCGGCCAATGACGCTCTGTTTCATACTCTCTCGGACAAGCTTGATTGCTATTTGATCGGCGACGCCATGTCGCCGCGCCGCGTGAACGACGCCATCAAGGAAGGTGAGCTGATTGCTCGCAAAATCTGATACCTCAGCAACCAAAAGGACCGCAACATGACCCCTGAAGGCAAAGCCGCCTTAGACAAGATCCGCGAAACACGTGGATACACCCTGCCCGTGCATGATTACTTGGCAGAGCTTGACCCCGAAATGCTGCGCCGCTACGGCGATTTGGCCACCTATACGCTGTTCGGAGAGGCCGAAGGTCGCCCGATGGACCTTAAAACACGGTTCTTGGTGCTGGTCGGCGTGACCACCGCTGTTAAGGGCGACAGTGAGGGGGTAGAATGGGCGGCAATCCGAGCGATGGAAAATGGCGCGACCTGGAAAGAGGTCTATGAGGCCGCCTTCATGGCAGCGCTGCCTGCGGGCATACCGGCGTTCGAGGCGTCATGCCACCATTTCAACCGGATGAAAGAAGGCAGGGGACGGGTTGATCTCAAGGTTCCAAACGAAAATGTCAACACATGACCCAAACCGCTGATGTTGTAATCATCGGTGCAGGCGCTGCGGGGCTGGCTTTTGCTTGGGCCGTAGCAGCGCCCAACCTCAAGGTTCTGGTGCTGGAGGCGGGCGGTTTCGTCGATCAGCGCCGCGCACCATCACTAGAACCGGATTGGGAACTGGCGCTGCAAACGACCTATAACGCCAACCCCAACGTGCGGCGTGGCCCCGCCGATTACCCGGTGGAGGATAATGACAGCGCGATCCGTCCCGCAATCTTCAACGCGGTGGGCGGCAGTACAATCCGCTGGGGGGCACATTTTCCACGCTTGCGCCCGTCTGATTTTCGCAGGCGCACGTTGGACGGCGTTGCCGCTGATTGGCCTTTGTCCTATGCGGATCTGGAACCGTATTTTGATTTGAACGACACGATGATGGGGGTGTCCGGGCTTGCCGGAGATCCCGCAAACCCGCCGCGCAGCCCACGCTCCTGCCCGCCCCTGCCGCTGTGTCCTGCGACCCGGCGGCTTGCTGCTGCGTTTGACCGACTGGGTTGGCACTGGTGGCCCTCGGACGCTGCAATTATAAGCCGTGCGCGCGAGGGACGCGCCGCTTGCAACAATTGCGGGCCTTGCGGTGTGGGCTGTCCGCGCCATGCGCGTGCCAGCGCAGATGTGGCCTATCTTGCGGCTGCAATGGCGCGGGGTGTAGAATTGCGCGCAAACACAACAGTCACAAAGCTTGACCGTAGCGGCGGGCATGTGACCAAGGTCCGCTATGTCGATGCCAACGGTCCCGGATATGTGTCTTGCGGTGAAGTTGTCATGGCGGGCAATGCGCTTGGCAATGCGCGGCTGCTGGGAGGGATCATCGACAACCCGCTGTTTGGGAAAGGGCTGATGCTGCACCCGACAGCGATCGTAACCGCACTGTTTGACGACCATCCGCAAAGCTGGCGCGGGGCCTTTGCTGCGGCGCTTGTCAGTCAGGAATTCTATGAAAGCAAAAAAACACATGGGTTTACTGGCGGGTTTCAGCTTCAGGCACTGCGAGGACAAGGTCCACTGACCACCGCACTAGGTGGCTATGGTCTTCGGTTGCCTTGGGGGGAGAACCATGCGCAGGAATTCGCCGCGCGGTTTGGGCGCAGCCTGTCACTCACTGTGACGTGCGATGATCTGCCCGAGTATGTGAATCAAATCGCGTTACACAAGACCCTGACAGATCGTCATGGATTGGCAGTGCCGCGAATGATCTACCGCGTGGGCGAAAACAGCCAAAAGATACTGGAGTTCGGAATCGCCCGCGCGTCAGAAGCGCTACGCGAGGCGGGTGCGCGGCAGATTGCCGTCAATCCGTTGACCCGCAATGGCGGGTTTCATCTGATGGGAACAGCACGGATGGGCGCGGATGACAAGGTCAGCGTGACGGATGCGCAAGGCCGCGTACATGGCATGCGCAATCTGTCGATCATCGACGCGTCAACCTTCGTCACTGCGGCGGCCGTTAATCCGACACCGACGCTTCAAGCGATAGCGCTGCGGGCGGGCACCGCCATGCGCGAGGGGTACAGTGCAAAAAGGGCCACCCGATGACACACCAACTGACTGCGCTTTTAGACACCTTACTGCCCGGCGATGGTGCTGATTGGCCCGCTGCCGGGGCACATGGGCTGGCGGCCCGCACCACCGCGCTGGCCTCTGGCGTGCCTAATGGGGCCGAGGCGCTGGCGGCAGTCTTGGCAGCCCTGCCGACCGCGTTCGACACCTTTGCGCAACCGCAGCGCGAAGATGTTTTGCGCCGCATTGAGGCCGAGGAGTCTGCGCGGTTCGTCGCCGTCATCACCGCCACCTATAATGCTTATTACACGGACCCGGCGATCCGCGACATCATCGAACGCATGACCGGCTATCCCAATCGTCCGCCCCAGCCCGAGGGCTATGACCTCGACCCATTTGACGAAAGCCTGCTCGATGCAGTGAAGGCGCGCGGCCCGATATGGCGATCTGTGGACTGATCAGGGAGACAGGCGTATGACAGACCCGATTACCGCGCGTCCGCTTCTTGGCATCATGGCGATGCTTCTGAACACATTGTTGATCCCCTTCATGGGCGTGTTCATCAAGAAGCTGACAGAACTGGATGTGGGCACGCTGGAAATGTTGGCCGTGCGATCCTGGATCACATTGGGCCTTTTGGTGCCCCTGCTTTTTTTCTTCAAGAATTTTCAGGCCGTCAAAGGGGCGGATATCAAGGCGCATGCTGTCCACGCCGGATTTGCGATCACAACGATGGCTTGTTTTTACTATGCGCTGCGCAGCCTGCCCATTGTAACCGTGACCGCGATCAACTTTACCACGCCGATCTTTGCGATGGTTTTTGCGCGGGTGTTGTTTGGTGAACGTGTCGCGCTGCTGGGATGGGTGGCGATGCTGATCGGTTTTGGGGGGGCGTTGATTGTGCTACGACCCGACGCGTCGGGGATCGGATTTGCGTCGCTGGTGGTGCTTTTCGGGTCGATCACAGCGGCCGCCATGAACCTTGCTGTGCGCCGGATGCCTTCACGCAGCACCAATTACGCGGTTCTTTTCTATTTCAGCGCCGGTGGGGCCTTGGTTTACGGAGCTGCCGCTGTCCCGGTGATAACGATGCCGCAACCGCAAGAATGGGTTTGGCTTTTTGGTCTCGCCATAATTGCGCTTGTGGTGCACACCTGCACCACCATGGCGTATCGCATGGCGTCTTCAATGCTGATTGGTGCGCTGGATTATGTGCGCATCATATGGGCGGTGCTGATCGGCTATGTATTTGTCGCCGAAGTGCCCGGACCCATGGACGGTTTAGGAATTCTGTTGATTGTCCTAAGCGGTTTGATCGTCTTAAAACTGAACATAACCAAGCGCTCAGCACCTGCACCCCAACCGGTTTGAGCGCGCTATGACCCTGCTATTGCGCAGTATAGCCACCGTCGATGACAAGATCCGAGCCGGTCATGAAACGCGCATCATCCGACGCCAGAAAAACAGCACCGCCAGCGATATCAGACGGCATACCGAGATGCCCGATGGGGTGGAACTGGGCAAGTGCGTCATTTGCCGCTTGCTCGCTGCCAAAAAGAGACGTCAGCCTATCGGTCATCACGGCGCCCGGCGACAGTGCGTTTACCCGAATGTTGTCAATCGCGTGATCCAACGCCATGGCACGGGTCAATTGCAACACCCCCCCCTTGGACGCGCAATAGGCGGCCTTGTTTCGGACAGCGACACTGCCCAATTGCGACGCGACGTTTATTATCACACCACCGCCATGTGTGCGCATGACGCCAATCACTGCTCGGCTAAGCAAGAATACCCCGGTCAGGTTGACATCGATGGTCCGCCGCCACTCTGTGAAGGACAGATCGCCCACCGGCGTTTGCGAATTGCTGGCGGCGGCATTGTTCACCAAAATATCAATTCTCCCAAAAGCGTCCTGTGTTTCGCAAACGGCTCGTTGCACCGCAATTTCGTCGCTGACATCTGCGGCCAGGATCAGATCACCTTTGCATGTTCCAGGTTCCAAATCCATCCGGGCAACGCGTGCGCCTTCTTGCACAAAGCGATCAGCGATAGCCTTGCCGATGCCCCGAGCGGCCCCTGTCACAAGCGCCGTTTTTCCATCAAGCCTGCCCATATCGCGCGCTCCCCTGTGATAACGCAAACCCTAACGCCCTGCCCCAGCTTTGACAATCCAAGACGAGGAGACGACGATGACGGACCTGCATCAGCTTGGTATCCATGCCCTTTCAGGCTTGATTGCCGCGCGGAAAATCAGCGTTCTGGAGGTGACAGACGCATTGATTGCACGCTGCAACGCGATGCGCGATCAGACCCATGCATTCGTCACGCCAACATTCGATTTGGCCCGCGACATCGCCCGGTCGCGCGATGCTGAGCTTGCAAAAGGTATCTCGCGCGGCCAGCTACATGGAATTCCCATCGGGCTGAAAGACGCCATTGACGCAGCAGACATCCAGACCACCCTGTGCGGCAGCTATACTCCAAGGCGCAGCGCCGCGGTCTGGCAATCGCTCGATGCTGCGGGTGCGGTGCTGATGGGGAAACTGCATTGTGCAGGATATTGCCTTGGCACGCCGGGGATGAATGATGCGGTTCCCTTTGCTCGCCATCCGTTTGATGCCTCCAGAACGCCGGGGGCGTCGTCTTCCGGATCCGCCGTTGCGCTGGCGAATGGGTTGGTTCCTGCCGCATTGGGCACCGACACTGGCGGGTCCATCCGTATCCCGGCCTCTTTTTGCGGCATTGTCGGACTGAAACCCACAAACGGACTGCTAAGCCGCGATGGCGTCTTTCCTTTGGCCCCCTCGCTTGACCAAGTCGGGCCGATGGCGCGCGACAGCCGTGATTGTGCGATCCTGCTTGATGCGATGGCGCCGGGTTCGGGTTCTTATGCTGGCGGCCTCACCCAACGACTGGACGGATTGCGCGTCGGGCATGTTGCGCATTTCTCAGTTGAGGCGGGTGTTACCTCCGAATACGAAATTGCCGTCCAGACCACGCTTGCCAGCCTTGCCGCCCTTGGCGCAACGATAGAGGAGGTCACCCTGCCGCCGTTGCAGGCATTCACCGATTGCTTCCTGCCTCTGATGCTATCCGAGGCTTACGGCCTTCATGCCAAGGCCATTCAGCATGACCAGGCCATGCCGGACAGCACGCGCGCGCGACTGCAAATTGGTGCCATGATTGATCCGGCAGATGTTACGAGGGCCAAAGCGCAGCGCGCACGCCTGACCCAAGCTGTTGATGCGATATGGACGCGGGTTGACGTATTGGTTTTCCCCATCGTGCCAGCGGATCCGCCCCGGATCGACTGCATCGAACCGCTTGCCTACATGCGCGCCCCCATGCTGGCAGTGCCAGCCAATCTGGTTGGCGTCCCAGCCGTCTCCATTCCCTGTGGATTTTCCGAAGCAGGACTTCCGATTGGGCTTCAGATCCTCGCTCCACGCTCCTGTGACGGTAACGTCTTGCGCGTGGCCCATGCCTACGAGACGGAAACTGGCCTGACCGGGCCCCGGCCCCGCCAACGCCCCAAACCCTACTCCTTGCTTTGAAACCTTGCGCCCAAAGCCAGCATATCGGCGGTGCCGATGCGCGTGTTCAGCCCGTCAAAATCAAACATCCGGTCTTTGAACGCCGTGTTCGACCCGGTTTTGCGCAAGCTGCCGTAATAGTCTTCAGCCGACTTTGCCAAGGCGCGCACGATACCGCCGGGGAATATCACCAGCGAAAAGCCAATCTGTTCAAGATCTTGGGCCGAGGTGATGGGCGTGTGGCCGCCTTCCACCATATTGGCCATCAGGGGCGCACGATTGCCAAAGGTGGCGCAC
>Ga0105050_10004038_pt1 | contig 19798 bp, 17 predicted proteins | sample FRY01_FD_78088 | JGI IMG/M metagenome (GOLD analysis project Ga0105050, IMG submission 78088) | Freshwater microbial communities from Lake Fryxell liftoff mats and glacier meltwater in Antarctica - FRY-01 | ecosystem: Environmental > Aquatic > Freshwater > Ice > Glacier meltwater ...
ACAGCAACATCCGCTGCCTCTGCGCCGAGTGCCATGCCAAGCGGACTGCCGAACAATTCGGCCACCGCAGGACGATCGCCGTGGGCCCCGACGGGTGGCCGATCTAGTGACCAAGCCGGGGGGCGGTTCGTAACTTCAGGCGCTGCGCCTTTCGCAAGAGCCGCTCGCCAATGTCCAGCGCTATGACGATCTTCGCGATGGAGGGCTGCGCCATGCGTCATGATCCCGCCAGCGCCGCTGTTGTCGTCATGCTGCGTGGTCTCAAGATGTACGGCATGGCCCAAGCCGTCGGCGACCTCATTGAGCAAGGGGCGCCCGCCTTTGAGGCGGCGGTGCCGATCATCGCCCAGTTGCTCAAGGCAGAGATGGCCGAGCGAGAGGTCCGCTCGATCGCCTACCAGATCAAGGCTGCCCGGTTCCCGGCCTACAAGGATCTGGCCGGGTTCGACTTCGCCTCCAGTGAGGCAAATGAAGCCATGGTTCGCCAACTGCATCGCGGCGAGTTCATCGATGGCGCCGACAACGTCGTGCTGATAGGCGGTCCCGGCACCGGGAAATCCCACATCGCCACCGCGCTGGGCGTCCACGCGGTCGAATATCACCGCAAGAAGGTCCGGTTGTTACCGCCCTTCGGGCGTTGCCTTCGGCCCGCCACGGTCGACCTGGTCAATGCGCTTGAACAGGAAAAGGCCATGAACAGCGCAGGCGGCGCATGATCCGGTGGATCATGCCAAAGCCGAGCCGGCCAGCTTGCCGAGCGCCTGCTGCGCCTTGACCTCATCATCCTCGATGAGCTGGGTTACCTACCGTTCAGCCCGTCAGGCGGCGCGCTGCTGTTCCATCTGCTCAGCAAACTCTACGAGCGCACCAGCGTTATCATAACCACCAACCTCAGCTTCAGCGAGTGGGCCCAGGTGTTCGGCGATGCCAAGATGACCACCGCCCTGCTCGATCGGCTTACGCACCACTGCCACATCCTCGAAACCGGAAATGACAACTTCCGGTTCAGGGCAAGCGCTGCTGCACCCAAAACACGAAAGGAAAAATCACCAACTTGACCCGAGCCCCGCATCGCGGGACATAACTTCCACCGGGTCAAATCTCGATGAAAACCCCGGGTCACTTCTCAGTGCAAATCTACATCCCGCGCTCTATCCAGCTGAGCTACGGGCGCATGATGGTGCAATAAAGTCCGAATTGTCACATATGCGGGTTGATCCACGCTGCCTATGGGATTTGTCGGCAGCGATCAAAAAAGCGCCGGGATCTGCGATCGTTTCGAATTGCGCGACCCGCCTGCCCGACCGCCGCGCTGCAGGATATCTCCATATTTTTATCGAGTATTGCCTTTGGACTGGCTGAGCTGGACGATCAAAGTCCTTGGTCCAGATGATCGGCCCGGTTCGGGGCGGAACTCGGCGACGATCCGGCCGCGCGCCAGAAGCGTTTCATAGATGGCCGCCTCCTTCGGGTATTGCCGACGTTCGGCAAGCCAGCGATCCTGGTCGTGCACAATAACATAATCCGACCAGCAATCCGCCAGCTTGCCGGGCAATACCGTTCCCAGCACGATCTTCTGGCGCCCCGCCTGGGCGTGGCTGGCGTCGTTGAAATTGACTTTGCCCGCCAGCAGCGCTCGCCCATCGGGGCAGCCCAGCATGCCGAGCGGAAAGCGTATTTGCCAGCCGCCGCCGAGTAACGGGAAAGCCAGCATTTCGGTGGTGACGCTTGCGCCGGGCGGAATATTAGCAAGCGCCCACGTCACTGCACGCGCTTCGGTGGGGTTGCCGCGGGCGCGGCCCTCGCCCCACGTCGTCATTGCCAGCGGTATCGCCAACAGCACGGCAGCAAGGATGCCCGCGCGCGGCATCTGCGCGGGCAGCAACCGCCGCATCATCGTCATCAGGGCAAAACCGGCGAGCAGCGCCGCCGTTGGCAGTAGCGGGACCAACCAGCGCTGCCAGACATTGGCCTGGCTGGCGAACACCAGCAGCAGCACGAGCGACGGCAAGACCACGACCACAAGAATCCGCCGATCGCGCCGCCATGCCACGAGGCCGAGGCCGGCCGCCGCCAGTGCCACACCGACCCAATCAAGCGCGCGCACCAGCGCGTGACCGACATACCAGACAAGATTGCCCCAGAAACCGCTGCCGGTGGCGCCGACATGCGCGGGCGCCGCCTCGCGAAGCAGCGCTGCCCAAACCGCTGTGGGCTGCAGCCAGAGCGGCGGCATCAGCACCAGCACCGTCAGCGTCATCACCAGCACGAACAGTGCCGCATGGCGCATCAAGGTCACCCGATCATTGCCATGGTGCAGCCAGATTGCTCCCAGCGGCGCCATTGCGAAAAAGGCGCCGGGCCATTTGGTTGCAACCGCCGCGCCAATCCACAAGCCGCCAACGATGATGTCGCGGCGTTTCCCGGCGTTCGCAATCCGGACCGCTGCGAGCATTGCTATCACGCCGGCAAGGCTGACCATGATGTCGGTCCGCACGAGTTGCGACAGTTCGACATGCAGCGGGCTGACCGCCAGAAACAGCGCCGCCACCAGCCCGCCGGGGGCATCGCCGAGCACATGCCCCAGCCGTGCCGTTGCCGCAACGACGGCCACCGCCATCAGTGTGATGAGCAGCCGCGCCGGCAGCACCGCCGGGCTGGGATCGATATATAATTGGTCGGCAAAGGCTGCGGGGCCAGACCAAGCACCGCTGGCAAGCCCGGCGAGGAACACGCCGATATCGGTGAGCGCTAGCATGTAGATCGTGGTTGTGCCGGGATGGCCGAACCACCCCGGTTGCAGCGTCGCATCGCGCAGCAGTTGCAGGCCGTTGATCAGGAAAAGCGGTTCATCGGGATCGTAGAGTCCGGGCAGCCCAAGCCCGATGCCGTTCAGGCGCAGTACCAGCGCCAGAAGCAGAATTGCAGTCAGAATTACCAGCCTGAGCGACACGCGGCGCGTTCGACGATCGGTAGGTGCCAATTCGGAGTCGGGATGCATCCATCGGACTATTGACGTCGGCTTGCAGTTTTGACAAGCAGCGGGATGCTTTTCGATCAAGCTGAGGGACGTTGATGAAAACCGTAATTCTGGCCGGTGGTCTTGGTACGCGTCTGGGCGAGGAAACCTCGGTACGGCCAAAACCAATGGTCGAAATCGGCGGCATGCCGATTCTTTGGCACATTCTCAAAATCTATTCCGCTGCCGGCTTGAACGACTTCATCATTTGCCTTGGCTACAAAGGCTATGTGATCAAGGAGTATTTTGCCAATTACTTCCTGCACACCGCTGATGTCACGCTCGATCTTGCCAACAACAGCATGGAAGTGCATCGCGCCCGCAGCGAACCGTGGCGCATCACCATGGTCGAAACCGGCGCCGATACCATGACCGGCGGGCGGCTGAAGGCGGTGCGCGAGCATCTGGTCGAAGGCGAACCCTTTGCCTTTACCTATGGCGATGGCGTTTCGGATGTCGATGTCGGCAAGCTGGTGGCGTATCACAAGGCGCATGGCCGCCGCGCGACGATTACAGCGGTGGCGCCGCCGGGCCGCTTCGGCGCGCTCGAACTCGAGGGTGACAGGGTGCTGCGCTTCAAGGAAAAGCCGGCGGGGGATGGCGGGTTGATCAACGGCGGCTATTTCATTGCCGATCCATCGGTGCTCGACCTGGTCGAAGGCCCGTCGACGATCTGGGAACAGCAGCCACTCGAAGCGCTGGCAGCGGCTGGCGATCTTGTCGCCTATCATCACAAGGGCTTCTGGCAGCCGATGGACACGCTGCGCGACAAGCAGTATCTTGATGAATTATGGTCGAAAGGCCAGGCGCCGTGGAAACTGTGGTGAGCAACGGCGTTGCCGACTTGCCGGCTGCGGGCACTATCCCGGTATTGGTGACCGGCGGTGACGGCATGCTCGGCCGCGGCTTTGCTGCGATGGCGCCCCGGTTCGCGGGTTTTACCGTCCACACACCGGGGCGTGACGCGCTCGATGTACGCGATCCCGCAGCGCTGGCGCGGTGGCGCGATGCGGTATCGGGGGGCTGGATCGTGCATTGTGCGGCACGCGTCGATGTCGAAGGTTGCGCGCGCGAGCCCGAGGCTGCGCGCGATACAATCGTCGGTGGCACCGAAAATGTGGCGGCGCTGGCGCGTGGGGCGGGGGCGCGGGTGCTTTATCCACAATCCTTCCTGACCTATGATGCCGCGACCAACCCGATCCGTGAAGATGAAATGCCGCGCCCGCTGCACCTTTACGGTGAGCTCAAGCTGGCTGCCGAGCAGCGGCTGGCAGCGCTGGCCGACGATCCGCTAATCGTGCGCATGGCCGGCTTTTTCGGCGGTGATGCAGCCGACAAGAATTTCGTTGGCCGCATCATCCCGGCGATGCACGCGGCAATCCTGCGCGGCGAGACCGACTATGCTGTGGGCACCCGCATCTGGCAGCCGACCTTTACCGAGGACCTGGCGGCCAATTGCCTGTTGCTGATGGCAGCGAACGCGCGGGGCAGTTACCAGATGGCGTGCCATGGCGAGGCGAGTTTTGCCGATGTCGCCGCGGTAATCGTGCGCGCACTCGGCTGGCAGGCGCGGCTGGCGATCATCCGCGTCGATCCCGCCGCGGTAGCCGGTGCCGAACTGGGCCGCCGGCCCGACCGTGCCGTGCTTGCCGCCACCCGCATCAAGGCCGAAGGGCTCGACCTGCAGCGCGATTGGCAAGCCTCGCTCTACACTTATTTGCAAGGGCCGTTCTGGCGCCGCTTCCGATTGGAGTCATGATCATGTCGATATTGTTTTCTGCGCTGCAAACCCCGTTCGGCGAAGTGCGCAACCGCACGGTGATGTCGGCGATGAGCCGGGGATTTGCCGCGCCGGGGCATTTTGTGACCCCGGCGATGACCGAATATTATCGCCGCCGCGCCGCTGGCGGTGCCGGGCTGATTCTGACCGAAGGCACGCTGGTCCATGAAAGCGGCGATGGCTGGAACAATGCGCCCTATATCGCCTCCGATGCCCATGCCGAAGCGTGGAAGCCGGTGGTCGACGCCGTGCATGCCGAAGGTGGCCGCATTGCCTGCCAATTGTGGCACAGCGGGCGCATCAGCCACGAGGATTACACCGTGGTGCAGCCGGTGAGCAGCACCAACCGCGCCGCCGCCGGGATCAACCGCCAGAATGGCAAACCGTATGCCGAACCGCGCGCGCTCGAAGCCGCCGAGATGCCGACCATTTACGGCTATTTCGCCGAAGCTGCGGTGCGCGCGCTTGCTGCCGGTTTTGATGCCGTCGAACTGCACACCGGCCATGGCTATATCGTCGATCAGTTCCTTGATGCCCGGGTCAATGATCGTACCGACGATTATGGCGGCGGTATCGAAAACCGCTGCCGCTTCCTGCTCGAACTGGTCGATGCGGTGATCGCTGTGGTGCCGGCGGCGAAGGTGATCGCCCGCCTGTCGCCGGCGCGGATGATGGGGGGTTTGTATGAATGGCCCGATCTGGAAGCGATGATTGCCTACCTCATCCCCGAATTGGCGCGGCGCGAATTGGGCGCGCTCGATATCAGCTGCGCAAATGCCGTTTATGCCGACACAGCCGGGCGGATGGTGCGGATGATCCGGCCCTTGTGGTCGGGGCTGCTGATCGGCGGCGCCTCGCTCGGCGTCGACGAAGCCGAGGCCGAACTGGCGGCGGGGCAGCTCGACCTGGTGACCTGGGGCCGGCTGTTCATCGCCAACCCCGATCTCGCCGCGCGCCTGCATTCGGGCGCCGAACTTGTGCCGTTTGCCGATGCGATGCGCGACACGCTCGTTTGAGGGCGCGGTTTTGGGCTGGCCATTCTCGAAAACCAAAGGATGATGTAGCGTGAATATTGGCATCTTCGGCACGGGCAGTGCGCTGCGTGATTTCCTCAGCATGCTGCCGCCGCAGCACATTATTGCGGGGCTGGCTGACAATAACGCGGCCCGCCATGGCAGCAATGTCGAGGGACACCGGATACACTCTCCCGAAGCGCTCGTGGCGCTCAAGCCGGACTTCATTGTCATTGCAGCGCGTGCTGCCGACGCGCTCCGCGCGCAGCTGATTGGTCTCGGTATGAGCCCTGATCTGATCGCTGCCTATTATCCAAGCTATAGCCAAATGCTGGGCGCACAGGTAAATGCCGATATCATCCGCATCAATGACAAATTGGGCCTTGGCCTGCCGCTTGCCGGCATCGCTACCATGTATCTCTGGCCTGAGGCGCAAGGCGCGGCTGCGTCGGGCGTGTCGGAAGATTTTGTGCGCCGCCATGCGATGCGACTGTGTGCCGAACGGATCGCCGATCGCAAAATTGCGGGCAGCATCGCCGAACTGGGGGTTTATCAGGGCGAACAGGCAGCGCTGCTCAACCGGCTCTTCCCCGACCGAACCTTGCACCTTTTCGATACATTCGAGGGTTTTGCGCCGGCCGATGTGGCAACCGAAGCCAGGGCCGGCTTCTCGCAGGCAGCACTGGGGGATTTTCAGGATACCAGCGTTGATCTGGTGATGGCAAAGATGGCGCATCCCGAGCAGGTGCAAGTACATGCGGGCATGTTCCCAGATACGGTTGCCGGCGTCGAAGATCGTTTCGCGTTTGTCAGCCTTGACGTTGATCTTTACGAGCCAACGCTTGCCGGGCTCGAGTATTTCCATCCTCGATTGACGCCCGGCGGGTTTATTTTCATCCATGATTACAATAACCGGCGTTATGCGGGCGTCCGGCATGCCGTCGATGCCTTTCTGGACCGGACCCAGGCACCGGCGTTTCCGTTGCCTGATTTTGCAGGCTCGCTGGTCGTGATGCGCTAGCTCAACGCCGCGCCGCACCGAACAGCTCGCCGGCGAAGCGGCGCCGCCATGGCCCGGGATCGGTACGCAGGTCGCGCGCCACATCCGCGAGCACGGCCGCGGTTATACACCAGACGACCATCATGACTGCCAATGGCCGCACAAACGGCCCGACAGTCAGGGCAAAATCAAACTGTACCGGACCGCCAGCAATCCAGCTTTCACGCACCGCGGGGGCAAGGCGGTCGATAAAAAAATCGGCGGATGTGCACAGCAGATAGGCCAACACGATGGCGATCGGTCGTGCCACACCCTTCCATCTTTCCATGAACACAAACAATGTTAGTAAGGTCATCGTGTAAGCGCCTGTCTCGACAGTGACTAGCACCATCAGTAGGCCAAGAAGCGTCACAACATGCGTCGCAACCGCCTCAGGCCGCAGCCAAACCGCCAGCGCGGCCGCTACTATCAATAATTGAGTGAAACGCTGCAGCGCCGGCAGCAGCAGCGACAAAGTCTCAACGGCATCAGACCCGATGAGCGACGAAATTGCGATGAACTGGCTTTCCAGAATGGCGTTGAAGGGCCTGTAAGTGACGGCATACCACCCATCGAGAAAGGAGTTTGCATTGAACTGATAAGTGCCTTCGAATATGTTGGTATACAATTGCGCAGGCGTACCATCGCCATTAGCAATAAAGCTGAGCAAGTAAACAAGCACCGATACAGTCAATGCGCCTTCAAACCATCTCCATCGCCGTCGCAACAGGTGTGGAAACAGAACCGCTATCAAATAGATTTTTAAATTGATTGCCAACCCGAGCGCCAGCCAGCGCATCCAGGCGTGTTTTATAAGCGGACTTACGCCGAGTAAAAAGAATGTAAAAGTTAGTAGCATTAAATTGCCACGCTCAAGCGCATGAAGCATCGGCAAGCCCAATCCCAGCGCTGCTGTGCGAGGTAATGCCGTCGAGCGATCGAGTTTTCGAAACGTAAAGGCGATAAGAACGAGATTTACTGTAAAGGTCACACCGAGAACTACTATCCCGAGCCAATCGCAATCCCGAACCTCAAGATCGAGAATATCCATTCCACCAGTCGTACTGTAACAAGACTTTATGCTCAGAACCCTCAAGATCACGAAGGCTAGTGGTGGATATACGGTCATCCAACTATCATAGGCACCGATATTATGAGCCCAGAATACAGTGTTGTACCAATCCATAAAAGTATCGCTGGGTTCGTAAAAAAACGGGGGTGAAAGGTAGCCATATTCCCTTACGAACCTAATATGCCATACAAGAGGCACCAATATCAGTAGAACAGCCAACAATGGCTCGCGCCAGCGCGCCAACCATTGCTTAAGGCCGCTCATGCCACCGGCCGCCGAAACACGAGAAACTTCAGCAGGCCATAGTTAATAACTGACACCAGTACCGCCGTTGCCAGCCCGGCTGCATAGGGCGAATCGATCACCCGGGCGAGCCCGGCCAACACAGCAACGCTGAGGACATAGTTGACCGCATAGCTCGCCACGAAGCGCAGCCGCGCCGGTGCCGCACCGCGGAACACATGGCGGCTATAGGTGAAATAATTGAACGCCATGCCGAGCACATGTGCCAGCGCCTGGGCAGCAAAGATGCCCAGCCCCAGCGCCACCAGCGCTGCATAAAGCCCATAGCCGAAGCCGAGGTTGACGAGACCGGCCTGGTAGTAGCGGAAAAGCTCGGCAAACCGCGCCAACCGGCCAATGCCAGAGGCAGGTTCAACCGGCATCGGCGGTTTCCGATTTCGATGCTGCCGTGTGCGGGGACGTTGGCAAGACGCTCCGCCCATGTTCGAAATTGACGCGCTCACGCTCGATGACCAGCGGCATGCCGCGCCCGCGTTCAGACACAAGCCGAAGCTGATCGCCGAACAGGCCGAGAAACACGAACAGCAGGCCCGCATTCAGCTGAATGAGCGCTGCCAGCCCGATCAGGCCCGCCGGGCCGCCCAGCCAAAGCGCCGCAAGCGCCGCCACCCCGGCGCTCGCCAGAACCAGTATGCCGATAAAGAACGGCAGCCGCAGCAGCTTTTTGGACGAACTTGTCAGCCCTGACAGGGCAAAATCGACCAGAGCGTAAAAATCATTGTTCGATTTGCCGCGCGCGCGTTGCGGCCGGCTGTAGGTGATCGTTTCGATCCTGAAGCCGGTTTCGACGAGCAGCCCGCGAAAATAGGGCTCGGGCTCGTTAAGCCCGGCGATGATGTCCACGACCCGGCGATCATAAAGCCCGAAGCCGGTCGCGTTGGGGATCGCCGGCACATCGGCAAAGCGGCCGACGAAGGTGTAGTAGAGTTTCGCCGTGATGGCCTTCCACCGGCTCGAAACCTCGGCCTCGCGCACGCCTAGCACGATCGGCACGCCGGCCTGCCAGCGTTCGATAAATGCCGGCAGAAGCGCTGGGGGGTCCTGAAAATCGGCGCACATGCCGATTACAGCATCGCCTCGCGCGGCAAGAACAGCATGGGTGGGGGAACGCATCTGCCCAAAATTTCGAGCGTTGACGATCAGCTTGATACGCGGATCGGCGGCGCAAAGGCCACGCGCGATAGCGACCGTCTCGTCGGTCGAATTATTGTCTATGAGAATAATCTCGTGATCAAGATCAAGGGGCTCCAGCAAGACGCTGACCGCAGCGGTGATCGCGCTGACGTTGGCGGCCTCGTTGAGACAGGGAATAACGATAGAAACTAGTGGCCTCCCTGCGGTCATCGGGGTCACGTGGCCGATGCTCGCTGTGCAACCCCTACCGGGCGACGCAACGGTTGCGCCTCGATTGCTAGCAGCAGCAACGCTAAGACCACCGCAAAGGACAACGGCACCAGACGATATTGCCGAGCCGTATCGATGAAAGGGGGTTCAAGAATGCGCACACTGGCAGTTGCAGTCAGATCCTCAACGGCGGTTCCCTCTAGAAATCGCTTATAGCTGACATAAAGGCTGCTTGCATTCGCCAATTCGCGCTCGATCTTGATCAGTCGGACGCTGGCATCGACGGCACTCCCGAGATTGTCGCTGGTTGCTATTGTCCTCGATTCAGTACGGCGGAGTTGGCTGCGCAACGCGACTAGTTCAGCTGTAAGCTGGCGAATCTCAATATTTTGGTCGGTAGCAAATTGTCGCGCCGATTGCAATTGTACTTCCCTAGCCTTGATTGCCGTCCTCAACGTTTCGATCCGCACGGTGATCGTGCCAAGCTCATAATTAGGCTCGAGTACCCGCCGCTGTAGCCGGAATGCATCATAAGCAACTTGAGCCTTGGCCATCCGCAGCGATGCGGTGTCCACCAGCTTTTCCAGCACTTGGCGCTTGTAAGCGGTCTGCCGTACGCTGACCTCTGCAAGCTGAGCCCTCGTAGCATCGGCAAAGGCACCAACAATAGCGATTGCCAAATCGCTGTCGCCACTTTTCAACTCGACCTGAATGATACCGCCACGCAGCGCTCTGATGCCTACCTCGCTATCAAGCCAGCGCGAGGCGGAGATTTCGTTTTCCTTTCCCAGCCGTTTGACGAGAGAAAGTTGCTCAATCACCCTTTCACGAACACCAGTGCCGCGCGCCACCTTTAACGACAGTTCGACCTGCGCCTGGTTGCCGAAAACGGTGTTGAAAGCGCCGAGTTGACCCAGCGCACCCTGCAACCCGAGGGTGGACGGGTCGCTCGGGCTCATCGTCACCACGGCGCGATATTGCTGCGGGAACACGCTGAACACCAGCAGGCCGAGGATCAGTAACCCGAACAATAGCCGGCGTGGCCACGGGCGGCCAAGCACCGGGCCCCGCGCCACCGCCGCAAACAGGCTTTGCGGCCGTGTCACCGGATGAGGACCGCAAGGGCGGCGGCGGTGATGCCGAACTGGAAAGCGATCGTGCTGATGTCGCGCAGCTTGGCGAGCAGCGAGTTGCCCTGTGTCCGCACCGGCATGAATACAAGATCGCCAGGCAGCGCGCGTGCATCGAGCGCGCCGGCCTTGCGCGTCAGCACATCGCCATTGGCGCGCACCACGAATATCTGGCCGCGGTCTGCGGCGCGGATCGGCCCGCCGGCGCGCGCCACGTAATCCCGTATGCGTTCGCCGTCCTGCCCGATCAGGAAGGAGGCAGGGCGATAGACCGCACCGAACACCCCGACGGCGCTGGGGCGTGGCGGCACGACGATCCTGTCGCTGTTTTCAAGAATCAGATCGCCAGGCAGGCTCTGGCTTTGGGGCTGCAGGGGAAGCACCAACCGGCCATCGGGGGTCACGGTGCGCAGCTTTTCCAGCACCGCTTGCGCCGCCGCCAGTTGCCGCGCTTCTTCGCCGGGATTGAGACCTACCGAATTGAGCGGTGCCGAGGCAAGCGACACTTCGAGCTGATCGACCGCTTCGAGGAAACCCGCGCGCTGCTGCTGCCGGACCGATTGGCGCTCAAGCCGTGTGCCGAATACATAAGCATTGGCGGTGAGCCCGCCGGCGCGCTCGACCACCTGCGCGAGCGGCGTGCCGGGCGGCACGAAATAATTGCCCGGCCGCACCACCTCGCCTTCGAGCCTGACCAGCACGGCCTGTTGCGACAGTGGCCGCTGCAACGATCCTGCCGAAAGCACGGTAAGGATGTCGCCGCCCACAACCGGCGTGCGCGCGGCGGTAGCGCGGCTGAGTTCGCGGCCGATCTCGCCTTCAAGGTCGGCGGTTCGATACAGCAGGAAGCGATCAAGATCGGCGAGCACCCCCGGTCCGCCGGCAAGCGCCACCAGCGCTTCGATGTTTTCGCCCTCGCGCGCTTCATAAATGGCTTCGGCATTGACGCTGCCAACGATGGCCACCTGCGCACCGAGTGGCGCAATATTGATCACATCCTCGTTTTGCAGCACGGCATCGCGGCTGCGATCGCCGCGGAGCAGGATATCGTACAGATCGAGGTCCGCCACCACGCGGCCACCGCGCACCAGTTGCGCCTTGCGGAAGCTGCCGCCCGACGCCGGCCCGCCGGCAGCGAGCACGGCATTGACCATCGTCGACAGACTGTTGACCGAATAGGCCCCCGGATAGGCCGCATAGCCGGTGACATAGACGCGAATGCCGCGCAGTTGCTTTAAGTTGGCGGTGGCGGTGAAATTTCTGAATTGCTTGCCGACAGCCGCGGTCAGGCGGCGTTTGAGATCGCCATAGCGCACGCCAGCAAGCGTTACGGTGCCAACGCGCGGCACGAACACCTGCCCGTCATTGTCGATTTCGACCGCAAAGCTGCCTTCGACGCTGCCGGTAAGGTCGATCTGCACCGTGTCACCGGCGTTGAGCACATAATCGGGCGGCACCGTGGATGTGGGTGGCACTGCGAAATCGCGGGCGGCGGGCAGCAAAAGTTCATTGCCGAAGCGCTGAAGCTTGCGGCCCAAAGTGCGCTCGATGAAAAGCTCGAATTCCGACGGCACATTGACCCTCGGGCGCAGCAGCGGCGGCACTTCGCGGCTGGTATCGCCATCAACCCGGTCGCCGGTGGTGCGGCGAGACCCGTCGCTGTCGCGCCGGCTGTTGATCGCGATTGGCTCGCGCAACTCGCTATTTTCGATGCGCGTACTGCCGCGATCGGTGGTGGGCTGCTCCAGCGCATTGTCATTGCCCGCCACAGCACCGAACACAGGTGACTGGTTGCGGTCTGACGCTGTTTGCGCGACTGCCGCGATCGGTGCGATGAGCACGACAGCGACCAGCATTGCCTTGGCACGCTTTGTCCATTGCGTTGCGATCGAGCTTGCCATCATTCGTCGTTTACCTTGTGAAAAACTGTGTACAAGCCCGCCAGCCCGCCTTCTTAGGCGCGCACTCCCGCCTCGGCAAGGAAGTCGGCAGTTTCGCGAATTTGCGCTGCCAGCGGCTGCGGCGCGATGCCATGGCGCGCCAACAGCGCCGACCACGCCGTATCGTTGCCCACATAGCGGTCGATGCGCGCGGCGGTAATGGCAGCCCTGTGATGCCCCGGGGCGCCAAGCAGCACCGCCACCTCGGCTGCGAGCGCGCCCAACTCCATCGGTTCGCCGCCGGTTTCGAAACGACAGATGCCCGGTGCCGGCTCGACCAGTTCGGCAAACGCTACCGACAGCAGATCGGCCACCGCCACCATGCCGCGCTCGACGCGGCACGGTGCCTTGACCGCAACCGTGCGCCCCGCCAGCGCATCGAGGATGAATGCCGCGAGCGCGTAATGCTGCGGCTTGTTGATATACGGCCCGGTTATATTGAACACCCGGCCGATCACCGCGCGCCGCGCGTGACTGATTGCCCAGGCAGCGAAGCGCGCCTCATCATCAAGCTTAAGGCCGCCATAGAGCCGCATCGCTGGGCTGGCATGCGGATCACCGGCAACGCCGGCCGCGCCCGAGGATGCAACGAACACCGCCCTTGCATCGACCGCCACCAGCGCGGCTTCGACGGTTTCGGCAATGGCGGCATTGGCGGCGCGATAGGCAGCCTCATCGAGGTCGGCGACCCTGTCTTTGGTCAGAAACGCAAAGTGCAGCACGAGGCTGGGTGCGGCAGGCAGGTCGGACATTGCCGCCAGCAGCGCCTGCTCGATGCTGCGACCATGGCGAAGCTCGAGGCGCCGCGCGCTGCTCCCGAACGCCGCGACACGATGGACAAAGTCATCCCCGAGCGCGTCGGCAAGCAGGCCGAGCGCGGCCATGCCCAGCCAGCCACTTGCGCCGGTGATGATGATGCGCCAGCGCTCGTCTTGAAGCTGCCGTGCCACCCAAGGCGCCAGCGGATGACCTGCCAAGGCTTGCAGATGCGCGGTCATGCAGCCCGCTCGGCGCTGCGGTCTGCCCCACTGATAAGTTGAACGAGTGCAGGGAAATCGGTTGCTTGCGGCACGCCCTGCATTTCTGCGGGCTTGCCATAGCCCCAGGTAACCATAATGAATTCCATCATGAAATGTGCGGCGACGTCGCGATCGAGATCACTGTCGCCGACAAACACGCAAAGCTGAGGCACCGTTTCAAGCCTAACCAGCGTCAACGCCATTAGATCGGGTGCCGGCTTTTTTGCAACCCCCGGCCTGCTGCCCACGGCGGTGTGGAACAAGCCTGACAGCCCGAGATCCTTCAGCACCTTGTCACAAAGATGCTGCGGCTTGTTGGTGCACACGGCCAATGTGATGCCCATTGCCCTCAGCAGGTGCAGCCCCTTGCGAACGCCCGGATAAAGGCTTTTGCGCGGCGTCGGCATGACGGCATAACGTGCCCGAAACTCCGCGATATCGCCCGCCGGATCGATGCAATAGTCTCCCATCACCGCAGCGATCATCGCCTCGCCGCCGGTGGAAACGTGCTGGCGCGTTAAGTCGGGGCAAGCGCGGATCGGAGCATCGCGCGCCGCGAGCATCGCGTCCATCACCATCAGGCACACCGGTATGCTGTCCACCAAAGTACCGTCGAGATCGAAGATCACATTGGCAGGGATCACCAGCCATCCTCCGGCGCCAAAGGTTGCATCGCCACCGCGAATTCGTCGCGCGGCAGGAAGGGTGCCATGTCTTCAAGGCCGCTGGTTACCATCGTACCGTCATCTAGCCGCTGCGAAGACAATTTGGGCGCGAACGCCTGGCTTTTATCGATCATCACTTCGAGCAGCGCCGGTCCCGGCGTGGCCAGCGTCGCTGCGATCGCCGCCGCGAGGCCGGCGTGGGTATCGACGCGCGCCGATTGAAGCCCGAACCCCGTCGCCAGCTTGCGAAAATCCGGGAAGAACAACCCCGAATCGGGGCCACAGCCGATGATATTGTCTGGGAAATAATTCTGCTGCGCCTGGCGGATCGAGTGATAACCGTCGTTGTTGAGAATGAAGAGCTTTACCGGCAGTCGCTGGCCGACAATCGTCTGCAATTCCTGCAAATTCTGCATCACGCTGCCATCGCCCGCCAGGCAGATGATACGACTGGCCGTGCCGCCGGAGGCGTACCACGCACCGATCGCGCCCGGCAGATCATACCCCATCGATGCGCAGCCGCTGTTGGTGTACAGTCGCTGGCCGGGCTTGATCGCAGCCGCCTGAAAGATCGTCACACACGCCGTGCCGTCCCCGCTCACCACGATATCGCCGTCCTCAAGCGCATCGAACAGCGCCGCGCCGAAGCAATAGGGGTTGATGAGGCCGTCCTGCGTCCAGTATTCGGGCAGCACCACCGGGTAGCGCGCATCGCGGGCGCGGCACCACGCGAGCCACGGTGCAAGCACCGTTGACCGACCGGTTGGCAGCGGTTGCTTCGCCGCGCTGTCGAAAAAATCCCGCAGGTCGGCGTGCACCGGGCGGTGCAACGACAATGTCGGTTTGGCGATTTCGGCGCTATCGATTTCGACCATCGCCACCCGGGCACCGCGCGCAAACGAGTCCCAATTATAGCTGATCTGCCGAATGTTGAGCCGGCAGCCCAGCACCAGCACATAATCGGCGGTCTGTACGGCAAAATTGCCGCCGCGCGTGCCCACCGATCCGGGTCGGCCACAAAACAGCGGATGGGCATCGGGGACGAGATCATGCGCGTTCCAGCCGGTCACCAGCGGAATGCCGCGGGCCTCGACAAAGGCCAGCAGCGCGCCTTGCCGGCCCGCAAGCCGAACCCCGGTACCAGCAAGGATCACCGGCCGGCTGGCGGCATCGAGTTCGGCCAGCAGCACCGCCACTTCGGCATCGAGCGCGCCGCCGGTCAATGGCGCTTCCTCGGCGGCGGTATTGGGATGCTCGCCTTCACGGTCCCCATCGGCCGGGTTCCAGCCTTCCAGCGCTTCAGGGTCGATCAGGGCGCCTTGCACGTCGCCTGGAATATCCAGCCAAACCGGTCCGGGCCGACCGCGCATCATCAGCGCCAAAGCCTTTTCCACCACCCGGCGCGACAAGGCCGGATCCTGCAGCACGACCGAATATTTGGTTATCGGCCGCACCATCGAAACGATGTCGACCTCCTGATCGCCAAGCTGGCGTAGCGGCAGCGGCACATTGCCGGCAAAGGTTTCGCGCTTCACCTGACCTGAAACCACGAACATCGGGATCGAGTCGACATAGGCGCCATAAACGCCGTTCAGCGTGTTTACCCCGCCTGGCCCGGTGGTGACATTCACCAGCGCTGCCCGGCCCGATAGTCGCGCATAGCTTTCAGCAGCGATGGCGCTTGCCTGTTCGTGGTGCAGGAACAGGCAACGCATGCCGTCGGCGCGCCCGAACGCATCGTTAAGTTGCATGGAGCCGCCACCCGTCAGCATGAAGCAATCGGTGACGCCGGCATCGACCAGCCGCCGGGCGATATAGTCTGCAACACGGATCATGCCGCTCGGGCCCGCACTCATTGGCCGCCAGCGCTGGAATACCGGGCCTCGATCATGCCGATGCGGGCGGTGTCCTCGCGGCTGATCGCCGTGTAATAATCACGTTTATTCTTCAGCCACAATAATTCGAACTCCATGGCAAGATGCATGCCTGCGGCGGGATCGGGCAGATCGAGCGCCGCGCCCGAAAAGATGATCTTGCGCGTTTCGAACCGGTCCAGCCGATGCGCACGGACCGCGCGCAGGGCGTCGATCGAGTCCGGGCTCACGGCGCCGCCGACGACCAGCGGCACATCGTTCGCGTGCGCCGCCTCGGCGGCTTCGAGCACATAGGCATTCATCGCCGCCGAGTTGACGAAGTTACGATCTTCACCCAACGAGCCGGCAAAATCGACCCGGCCGAACACCAGGCCGATGCCGGATTCGCGGGCGATCGCCACCATGTCGGCAAGTTCGCGATGGGTGCTGATCGTCTCGAGGTTGAACAAGAACCCGATATCGGCGCGCTCCGCGGCATCGGTGAATACCTTGGCGACGGCGGCGGCGTATTTGCGCAGCGCATAGGGCGTTTCGACCATCGGCGCGATCACGTAATCGACGCCATATTGCCGGCACTCGATAAGATCGCGCACCGCTTCGCAGCCACCGATCTTCAGCCCGACCTTGACCCCGGCGCGCCGGGCGATCTCGAGCAGCCGCAACAGTTCGTCCGCCCGCGTGCCTTCGGCCTCGAACTCGGCCTTGACCGCCACAAAGCCATGATCGGCCGCGCCTTCCTCGAGGATGGCCATCATGCGTTTTTCGTAAATGTTCAAACTATGTCCTTTTTATCGCAATCGCAGGCTCAACGCTGGGCCAGGAAACGGCGCACTGTGTCCCCAATATAGCCGATATGGTCCTGCGTCAGCCCCGGAAACACACCAAGCCAGAACGTCCGCTCGGTCACCATATCGGCGTTTGAAAGTTCGCCGACGACGCGATAGTTGCGGCCGCGGAAATACGGCTGGCGAATGATGTTGCCGCCGAACAGCAGCCGCGTGCCGATGCGATGGGCATCGAACCATTTGGTCAGATCCTCGCGGGCAAAGGGCGCGCCTTCGCGCAGGGTGAGCGGGAAGCCGAACCAGCTCGGCTCGCTGCGCGGTGTTGCTTCGGGCAGGATGAACAGATGTTCCCATTCGCGGAACACCTCGGTTAGCCGATCGAAATTGCGCCGCCGCGCTGCGATGAAATCATCGAGCCGGTCGAGCTGGCCGACGCCCACGGCAGCCTGCATGTCGGTGATCTTCAGGTTGAAGCCGGCATGGCTATAGGTGTATTTATGGTCATAGCCGAAAGGCAATTGGCCCAGCGTGCGCGCGAAACGCTTGCCGCAGGTATTGTCCATGCCCGGCGCGCACCAGCAATCCCGGCCCCAGTCGCGCATCGATTCGATCACCCGCTTCAGGCGTGGCTTGTCGGTGAACACCGCACCGCCCTCCCCCATGGTGATATGGTGCGCCGGATAGAAGGACAGCGTGCCGATATCGCCAAAGGTGCCTACCGTGCGGCCTTCATAGGTCGCACCCAGCGCGTCGCAGGTATCTTCGACTACCCACAGATCATATTTCTCGGCGACGCGCATCACCTCGGTCAGGTCGAACGGGTTGCCCAGCGTGTGGGCGATCATGATCACCCTGGTGCGGTCGCTGACCGCTGCTTCGATCATTTCGGCCTTGATGTTATAGGTCGGCAGATCGACGTCGACGAACACCGGTACCAGCCCATATTGCAGCGCCGGGTTGATGGTGGTCGGAAAGCCGGTGGCCACGGTGATCATCTCGTCCCCAGGTTTGAGCGCGTCGCTGCGCAGCGTGGGCGAACAAAGCGCGGATAGCGCCAGCAGGTTGGCCGACGAGCCGCTGTTGGTGGTGAGCAGGTGCTTCACTCCCAACCTCGCCGCCAGCCGTTGTTCAAAGGCGGTATTGAAACGGCCGGTCGTCAGCCAGAAATCTAGCGCTGAATCGACCAGCAACTGCATCTCTTCGGGCCCATAAACCTTGCCCGATACCGGAACCGGGCTTTGACCGGCGATGAACGGCTGCGGCTGGTGCGCCACCCGGTGATAATCGGCCACCAGCGCCATGATCTGTTCGCGGATCTGCCCGGCTTCGGTTTGCGGGTCAGCGGCTCCAACGGGCGCTGGCGCGATGGCGGCAGCAGAACTTGCGAAACTCATGCGGCATTCCTGTCTGTAGAACGATTACGGGAAAGAAAATTGTCGATCTGGGCGAGCGTGACGGCACGGGCATCGCCGCCAGCGGCGACAGTCTTGTGCCATGCTACGATCGAGGCAAGCGTTTCCCCCAATCGCAGCGTCGGCCGCCAGCCCAGCCGGGCGCGCGCCTTGGCACAATCGAGCCGCAGCAGGTTTGCTTCGCGCGGCACTTCGCCGTCAAAACGGCGGAACGCCCCGGGGCGACCCCAAAGCCGCGCCATTTCCGCCACAATCCAGCCCACTGTTTGGGTGTCATCATCGCCGGGGCCAAAGTTCCAGGCTTCCGCCAACCCGGTTTCTCCCGCCAGAATCCGGGCGGCGATGTCGGTATAGGCCGCCACCGCCTCGAGCACATGCTGCCAGGGCCGGACCGCACCTGGCGCACGGATCAGCGGTTCATCACCAGCCAGAAAGGCGCGCACCAGATCGGGTACCAGCCGGTCTTCCGCCCAGTCGCCGCCGCCGATCACGTTGCCCGCGCGCACCGACGCCACAGCGGTGCCATGTTCGGCAATTGTCTGGGGCGGAAAATAACTATCGCGATAGGCAGCTATCACCAGTTCGGCGGCGCCCTTGCTGGCGCTGTAGGGGTCATGCCCGCCCATCGGGTCCGATTCGCGATACGGCCACACCCATTCACGGTTAGCATAGCATTTGTCGCTGGTCACGGCGATCACCGCGCGCACCCCGCCGGTCAGGCGCACGGCATCAAGCACATGCGCTGTGCCCAGCACGTTGGTGGCAAAGGTTTCCACCGGTTCGCGGTAGGAATATCGCACCAGCGGCTGTGCCGCGAGGTGGAAGACCACTTCGGGCTGTGCATCGGCCATTACCCGCTTTACTAATGCGGCGTCGCGGATATCGCCAATAATGTGCGTGATGCCATCTGCCACCCGCGCCTGTTTGAACAGGCTGGGCCCAGCGGGCGGCAGCAGCGCAAGCCCGGTCACCCGCGCGCCAGCCTGCTGCAACACAAGCGCAAGCCAACCACCCTTGAAACCGGTATGGCCGGTCAGCAATATACGACGATCTTGCCAGACGGACATTCTACAAACAGTCGAACAATAGTCCGCAAACACTACCTATCACTGCATCATGTCCGATTGGCAGAGAGCGAAAATGCACATTACAACTGTGGATCCTAAAAAAAACATATCTACACAAGCATGAACAAACTTACAATCGGCAGCAGTAACAATGTTTTCTATTGGAGTCACCCCGGTTTTGTCAATAAAAAAGTGGCCTGCAATCCCAGGGCTGTTTAGCCCGTCTTATTCATGACGCTTGTTGGATGAGCCCGAGATCAGGATTTCCCGGGTTGGCAGCCGGATTTTGATGCGGGTGCTGGTGGCGCCGTGGGTGCGCGATTATCTGGGCTTGCG
>Ga0105050_10004040_pt1 | contig 19792 bp, 19 predicted proteins | sample FRY01_FD_78088 | JGI IMG/M metagenome (GOLD analysis project Ga0105050, IMG submission 78088) | Freshwater microbial communities from Lake Fryxell liftoff mats and glacier meltwater in Antarctica - FRY-01 | ecosystem: Environmental > Aquatic > Freshwater > Ice > Glacier meltwater ...
ATAACAAAATATCCTTCTGCTAAAAAACGATCACATAAGTGTGACCCTAAAAATCCTGCAGCTCCTGTTATTAGTATTCTTTTCATATTAGTTTTTGAAATTTGATTCTACTTCATTTTTGAAATTAAATAAGCAGTAAAAAAGGGTAAAAAAGACCACTCCTCGCTGTCTCCACAAAAATGATTCTGTCAAAAATAAGCTTATCATTAGAATTGCAAAAGCAATATGCATAAAATCTTTGGTATTAAAAGCATTTTTAATGTTAATGAAAAGCATTGTTGCCAAAATTAAAAAACCAATAAAACCTAATTCTGCAAAAACTTGAATGTATTGGTTGTGAAAATTCTTCTTTTGGTATCCTTCTGTCTCTTTGTTTCCTTGAAAAACATTATAATAAATTCCTTTTTCTTCTATTTTTTTATAGGAAGCATTAAGACCAAAACCTGTCCAAAAAATTGGTTCTTCTTGTAAAAACTTAAAAAATATTCTTGCTTGATAGACTCGGAAAGAAGCGCCTGAAAAATAATCCGTTTGATTAAATTTTTCATTACTCCATGCTTCTTTCATACTGATAATATTAGAACCTACTTCATTCCTGTTAATTACAGTATGTCCAATATTACTTTCTGATTTAATATTAAATTCAAATAACATTTTCTCTTTAATTTTTCCGAAAAATAAAAATCCAAAAACAACTGAAACAATAATTATTAAGTTTCTTAATCTCATTCTATTGGAAGATTTAGAGTAAAATAAAAAATAAATAGCAACAATAATTATTGTAGTAAATATTATAATTTTTGAAGATAATAATATTAGAAATAGAAAAAGATACACTATCAAAAAATAATCTATTGTTTTTTTTAATTCTTTAATTAAGAAAAAGAAAAAAGCTAAACTTACAAATACAGAAACATGAATTGCATTTAATTCTTTTGAAACTAAATCATGATAAAAAAAGACCTTTAAATCTCCTATAACGAAATAATTTATGATAGCTTTAATTAAGAAAAAAAAAGTAAAGAATATAACTGAATAGCTATAATACTTAAGTAGATATTGCTTGTTATTTATGATGATTTTACTACTTCGTGCAAAAATTAAGGGGATAACTAACAATGGAAGTTCTTTTATTAAGGACTTGATGGTCTCATCTTTGTCAATAGTAGAAATTAAAGACAAAAACATTGACAGAAACAAAATTAAGGGAATAAAATAATAATCACTAAATTTATAATTTTCTTTTTTAAATGACATTAAAACATATAAAACAGACAAAATTATGAGTAATGAACTAATTAAATTATTCAAAAGAATACTTGTAAAAAGCAAAACAAGCAAATGCAACTCTTTATTTTTAAACAATTCTCTCACTTGTTTTTATTTTTTATAAATATAAAGTGTTATTTTTTTTCTAAAACAAATATATTGTTAAAATAACTAGTTTGGTCGTTTGGTAGAATAAAACCAAATATAACACCAAATAAGTTAAAAACAAAAGTAAAAGGAATAAGCAATATCTGTCTAATTATTTTATTTTGTGGGAATATATTTTTTAGGTAGCTTAAGCAAAATTGAAAAATAACATGAATAGTGTTTCCGGATTTATTTTTTTCTAGTACTTCAAAACCATGTTTATTATACAAATGACTTAATGCTGGTGTTGTATATCTAGCAAAATCATATGGCATTTCATGTTCCTCCCACATAAAAGGTGTTGTAATTAAAGCTTTTCCTCCTGGTTTTAACACTCTTTTAAATTCTAACAGTAACTCATCTATATTAAAAACATGTTCTAGTACTTCCGTACATAGAATACTATCAAATGAACTATCATCAAACGGAATTTTTTTACCATCATAAAAAAAATCAATCTTATCTAAGTTTTCTGTTCTTCCATCAATTTTATAATCAACACCTATGTATTCTGTAGCATTTATAAACAAACGCTCATAAGGTTTTGATCCACAGCCAAAATCTAAAATTTTACCTGACAGCAGGGTTGAATTGTTTTTTAAAGATTTATGTAAAAGTCTTCTTATGTTGTAATTGTGATTTATAAAAAGCCCTAATAATGTAGGGTTAAATTTTTCTCTTTTAATTATTTTATTTAAAGTACGATTCATTAAAATAAATTTATTTATTATTAAAAAACACCTTGCTTTATTGAATATTCTATATAAATTTTTTCAAGGTTAAAAATATTTTTTTTTATGTCGTAATTTTGATTAAAACTTATTAGGGCGTTTTCGGAAAACTCTTTTAATAAGTCAGCATCATTCAATAACTTATTTATTTTTTCAACATAATTAGTTACGCAATTGTTATTAATTACATATCCATTGTAATCATTTTCTATTAAATCTTTATTTCCATCACAGTCTGAAACAACACAAGGTTTTGATAGCGCCAATGCTTCAATAACCGAATACGGAAGCCCTTCATATCTTGCGGTTGACAAATACAACTTAGAACCTTTAATTATGTTAAAAACATCATCCCTAGAGGTCCAGTCTAAAAGAGATACTTCATTTTGAAGCCCATGTTTTTTTATTAAACTTTTAACCGATTCTAATTGACCTACATGATGACCCACACCCATAACAACAAGGTGCATTTCTTGAGTTTTTCTTAATTCTAAAAATACTTGAATCATTAATTCAATGTTTTTTTGATACGATGGTCTCCCTACTGTGCAAATGTAATTATCTGGCCATGTTTTTTCAATTGAAAATGGCTCTATTTCCTTAACTACATTAATACAATTGTTAAACACCAACACCTTATGTTCTTTATATCCAACTTCATTAATAGCTCTGCTTTTTTCAGAATTAGAAGAAGCTAAAATATAACTTTTTTTATAGTTTAACGCTTTTTCTATTGTTATATATAATTGTCTCTTCCATTTGTTTTGAGTACTTAAAAAAGAAAATGCTTGCGGAGTATATAAAGTTTGTATATTTAAAATTCTGCCTAAAGCCCTTGCTATTAATCCTCCTTTTGAACTATGAGCATGAATAATATCTGGTTTGATTTTTTTAAGAAGTTTATATGTCTGAAACAAAGCTTTAAAATCATCAAATAATGAAATATCTCTATAAACAGATATTTTATGGCTTTCAATTTTATTATTTCTATTATCTAAGAAATCTACACTAGTGTCTTTTTTGCCGTGGATAACAATGTGTTCAAAATTGTCAGAACTGTTTTTTAAAATAAGCCTTAGAGAAACATCAACCCCTCCAACAGAATGAAGTATATGAGCTACTTTAATTTTAGTCATCTTTTAATAAATTAATGTTTTTTCTTAAAAACAAGGATGTGAAAATAGTAAAAATAAAACAACCAAATTGCCTATGGAATATATTTTCAATGAATAAAATCATAATAAAAGAAATAAATATCGCAACAGTGTAAAAATTATAATAATTATCAACTAAACTTTTTATTAAAAAAAGTAAGAAAAGTAAAATTGAAATTAATCCCCCTATTAAAAACAAATCGATAAATTGACTATGGGTATTGAATTTATGTTGGAGAAACCAACTTCTTCTTGAGAAATCAGCAATACTCTCTGAGTAGCATTTTATTAAACTTAGTTTAATATTAGAGTATGAATTAGTACCAAATAACATTGAAAAATCATCTTGTTCAGTAATTGTATTTGCACAATCCCAAATTACAACTCTTGGTTCAAATTTTTTAGTAGTTTCAACCATTTTTTTTAGATTATTATCTAAAAAAAAACGCTTCGACAGGTTTTTGTTTAACACAAAAATAATTGTAAAAAATAGAACTAAAACTGTAGAAAATAAAACCTTCTTTTTCCAATTTATCTTTAAGTAAAAAACACCATACACTACAAATAAAATAAACAAAGTAATAATAGAAATTCTAATAGAAATAAAAAATATAAACAATAAAGATAGAAGGAAACTCATTATAAATAGAAGTTTTCCTTTCGTTTTTAAAATTATTTGCTCAAAAGATAAAACAACACAAATCACACTAAAAATACCCGCATAAGGCCTTTCTAAGTGTAAAACAGAATTAGTAGCCCAGCCATCAGCAAAAGGTATATATTTAAAATAATAATAAAAATTTATTATTTTAAATATTGAAATAATAATAGTTAAGTTAATAGTTATAATCGATGATATTTTTAATAATTGTAGGTTTTTGACTTTTAAAAACAAAATGGGTATAATAATTAAATAAAAATATTTTTTATAAAATCCGATATCTTGCAAAAAAGTATTGTTTATTAAAGCTTGTAAAAAAAGATACAGAACTAAGATATTTAAAATAAAAAAAGGTGATTTATAATAATTCTTCAGTAATTCTTTTTTAAAAGAAATACTGAAAAGTAAAATTAACAAAGCAACTATTAAATTTGGAAGAGCTCTTGATAACGGCAGTACAAATATTAATAAGGCGAATAAAAAATCAAAAATATTTTTTTGTAGATGTTTTTTTGTTAACATTTTGTTTATATGTTTTTATCCTAATTAGGATGTTGTTTGGAATTAAATATAAAATAAAATTTCTCAGCAAACCTACAATAGGGTAATAACCAAAATAAAAATTTTTAACGATAATTCTTACCTTATTTAATGCTTGTATTTTTCTTTTTTTTACTGAAATACTATTTGGATTTAATTCTTTTTCAACTAAAATTAAATTAATATTTGAGCAGTTATAATATTTTAAAATTTTATAATAATACGCATAGTCTTCTGCGGCTTTATATATTGTTGGATAAAAACCTACCTTCTCAATAATATCTAAACAAAACATAATACTAGGATGAATTAATGTTGATGTTAAAAATATTTTTTTTTTAATGTTATCACTTTTAATTGGAACTATTAAGTTATAAAGAAAAGAGCCGTTAATGTCATTTACTCTCACGTGAGACCCAACTAACTTTATATCTTTGTTATTGTTTAGAAATTCTTTTTGAATTTTAAATCTTTTATCTAAACACTTATCTCCTGTATCTAATCTAGCAACAAACTTATAGTTTTCTTTTAAGATATATTTCAAACCAAGATTTAATGCGTATTCAATTCCTTTGTTTTTTGTTAAATAAATAAAAATCACATTGCCTTTTGCAGTAAAATTTTCCTTTATCAAATTCTCATTTATATTGTCAATAACGCTCCCATCATCAACAACCAAAACATCTATTTCTTCGGAACTATCTATTGACCGTATAGAAGTTATAAGACCTTTAGTATCATTATAGTGTGGTATTAATACAATAATGTCATTTTTAATCATTAATCCTGTTTTTATCTGTTTTTAAAAATATTGCTAAACATATCCAGAATCCATAAATTCTAAAAGTATCCATTTGAAGCCAGTTCATTGCAAATCCAATAAATGATATAATTAAAATTATATTTAAAATTTTATTTTCGTCTTGATTGTTTTTTAAACTATATTTTAGTTTTTTAAAAACAACATAAAAAAGAAAAAGAAACAATCCAAAACCTATTAATCCAGCCTCTGCTAATAATCTAATATATAAGTTATATCCTGGAGGAAACGCCGGGTTACTCTTATTTAAATATATTGCTTTGAACTCATAATTATCTTTTTTAGCCCAAATTGGGTAATGATTTAATGCATGAAAACCTTGTTGTCCAAACCCTACTCCTATAATGGGGTTTTCTACAAAAACCAATAAATTAGCATATTGGATTCCAAATCGAGATTGGTTAGACATATTTTTTTTTAAATTACCCTTAAAGTCAAGAGACTCAATTTTACTTTCAATGTTTTTTATCACCTTATCACCATTTGATAAAACAATAATACTCGAAAATAAAACTATTGAACATAAAAAATATAATAATGATTTTATTAATTGTTTTCTATTTAGAATTATATATAAAAAGACTATTAATTGAATAACTATAACCACTAAAGCTGTTCTAGAACCCGAATAGTATGTTAATATTAAAACCATTAGGGTGGGGAAGAATTTTTTAATTCCGTTATTTGTTAACATATAACTAAACATCCAACCTGCAACTGTGATAAGATAAGTAGCTAGCGCAGGTGGTTCCCAGCACACCGATGAAATACGATTATTTATATCTGAATCATATTCAGTAAATGGAAAGTAGTCGAAAAGCCTTAACAAGGAGTAAGCTGGATAAAATCCAAAAACTGAGTATAATATTTCTAAAAAACCGTAGATAGAAACTACTATAAACGAAAATAAAAAAACTTTACGTATAGTATATAAAACTTGTTTGTTAGACATTCTAGTTATTGAATACCAGTAAACTAAAAAGTACAAAATAGACGAAAGTATTAATGCAAAATATTGTCTAATAAAACGCATTAATCCTGTTGTTTGTTTGTAATAAAAATTAGATATACTTAAAGCATTTAGAGTTGTTGCCACAATACACCATAATAAAAATAATAAAATTAATTTAAAAACATAATTATTATAAGGAATCAAAATTTTACCACTAAATAAAATTTCGATTGATAAAATAAAAAAACCAAGAAATAAAAAAATGGCAGAGGATTCTCTTTTGAATTCACCAAATTCTTCTATCCCTTCCCATGAATTAAAAGGAAGAAAAAAAAGACCCATGAAAAACAAAAAAGTATAAATTTTATTTAATGAAATATTCATCTTTTAAATCTTAAATTGTTTCTTTAATAAATACCAGTGAATAAGTGATCTAAAAACCCATACCATTAAAAAACAGTTTAATATTGCTGTTATAGTATTGCTAAAATTATATGCAATAAGTAATAAAAAAATTGTGATTATAATAATATATACATTTGATTTCCTTAGCGTCTTTATATTTGCTTTCGCTTCAAAAGCAGATAAAATTGATGATGAAAAAAGCCTTGCAATTCCAATCGATAAAATAATCAGAATTTCTGAAAAATAAGCATCAAATTCAAATGTAATCAATTTTAAATTAGATAAAAAAACAGAAAAAATAACTAATACAAATGCTAAAAAAATACCCACTATAAAATTTGTAAAATTTATCCTGTTAAAGTTAGAAAAAGAAAAGTTATACTTAAAATGAATTAATTGTTTAAAGCCTATGTAATTTTGAATAATTGAAAAAGGCGCTAAGAAAAAATTTGTCAAATAAAAAAAATCACCAAATTCTTCAATAGAAAATTTTTTCTCAATTATAAATCGATCTGCAAAAATTAAGATTGTAAATAAAAAAATAGAAATAAAAAAATGAAAAGCTGAAGTGAAAATACTTTTATCATTTATGTTGTTGTTATACTTTATTATAACATATTTTTTTGTGAAAAATTTTGCAATAATAAACGAGATAATAATACTTAATGAAATTAATAATGTTAATGTTTCAAAACGTTGTATGTTAAAAATAAAGAAAATTATTGATAATAATAATAATAATATTTTCCACGAATTAGCTGCTAACTGCGAAAACACAAAGTTTGTATTTATCCTAAATAAATTAGATAAGAACAATTGTGCAATCATACAGTAACTTGCAATTAACAAAAGTAAAAAGTGTATTTTAATTTCTGAATAAAAAATATAGAACAGAAAAGAACATATTAGTGTATTTGTTATGCTAACAAAATAAAATAATTTTATTTGAGTTTTTTGAGTTTCAATTATATCCTTTTTTTTAAATGAGAACCTCAGTAAGTTTTGCTCTAATCCAAGTATTCCAAATAAGTATATAACAGATAAATATGTAATAAAAATAGAGTAGTAACCATATTCTTTAGAAGAAAAAATTTCTTTATAAATTATATTTGACAGAAAAAAACTAAAAGCCCCAACTATTATCACTAATAGTGAGGCGTGTTTTTTAATACTTTTTTTAAAGTAATTCATTTCATTTTTCAGAGTAAAAAGAATTTGCTTTTTATTATAGAAGTTTTAAATTAATTATTTAAAACTAACTTTGTTAATTGAGGGTACATTGAAGGAGTTACTTCAAAATATGGATCGTAATTTTCTTCAACTTTATTTAATGAATATTGTTTGGTAACATCATCATATCGTAAAAATTGATTAGGTCTGAAAAAAGTAGCAAACATCTCTTGAGTTACCACAAAACTGTTGTCTAAATAATTTAAAGAAATACTTCTTATTTCAATAGGGTCTTGTCCTTTATATTCGTTTCTTCCTATGTCAATCCTAAAATCATTAGGTATAACATCTTCTGGTAATTTAAACACAATTTTTTGAAAATCACCACTTCCTTTAACCGTGTTCCAAACAGCTTTCTCTTCAACTATCCACTCATTAGAGCCGTCTTTATAGTAAATTATTAAGTCGTCATCTTTTTTAATTTTAATATCAACAGTGATGTCAAAAGTTGTTGTCTTTTCTTCAGCTATTTCTTCTGTTTCTTTCATATCATTTTCAGACTTATTCCCACAAGAAACAACTAAAAAAGCAATCATTGAAATAAATAATAATTTTTTCATTTTTTATAAAAATATATTTGTCAAATGTATAAATATATTATTAATATAATAATACATTTGAATAAAAAATAACAGAAAAACAAGATTAGTTAGTTTAAAAAAATTAAAAACTGTTTATAAGTTTTCCCGAATAAAGTTCTATTACAATAGGTGTTTGATTTGGATTATTTTTTAAAATTACATTCCCTGTTGCGTAAATTGTGCCTTCTATTTTTTGTATAGGGTACACAAATATATCGTTAGACCCTCTATGGTAAAATTGTATCTTTTCAGTATGTAAATTTTTTCCATGAAATATACCATTACCCCAGTAAAAAGCAATAATTGCAGTTTCTGTATTCCCTGAAATATTAAAATTAGAAACATTATTACTTTCAATAGAAATAAAATCACTATTAATATCTAAATAAAAATCTCCTGTTCCTGCACCATCACTTAAGTCCATTGAAACTATTTTTAAATTTGGATAATTTAAAACACCGTCGCTCTTAATATCTTGGTCTGTTTTAGAATGGATTTCTTCTAAATTTGGTGCAGTTACATAAACAATAGTTTGACCATAATCTCGAGCAATATTACAAGTAGAATTATCTTTTACAACCAACATATCGCCGTCCATTCGAACATCTAAATTATCTATAATATTATCCGAAGTTTCTATTCTTACTTCGTAATTTGGCCCTTCTTTAATAACAAGACCAACACCGTCATATACTTTTATTTTTGTAAAATTTTCTAACGGAAATGTTTGTGTGGTCCTATTGCCGTTTCCTTTAAAGCAATCTTCTGAAATTCCACAACTTGTTAGTATAAAAACTAAGCTTGTTATTAATATGTAGTTATAGTTTTTCATTATAATCTAATTCCTAAAGTTGCTTCAATTGCTTCTGCTCTTCCACCATGTGTTTTTAAACTTACTCCAGTGAAGATATTTTTGTAAAGATAATATTTTGCACCTAATCGTTGGTAAATATCAATTTCATAATCAAATGGTTTGTAAACATAGTAACCCACTTGTGCTTCAATAGAGAGTTTGTTAATAAACAATTCGTGACCTACAAACAAACCTACTCTTTTATAATCAACATCTGGATCTGTATAACTTTTATGTCCTTTTGGAAAAGCTACCGATGAAAATGCAATATAATCTTTTAAATATCTAGAAAAGAATACATCTGTACCTAATTGTAAAGCGCTTTTTCTTCCAACTCTTTTATCAGCATACAATCCAATATGATAAAACTGACGTTGTCCTAAGCCTGGAACTGGTCCTTCAGAAATTCCTGTTCTAAACGCAATGTTATACTTTATAGGCTCTTTATAAAATTGTTTTGGAGGCAATGAGTCAATTATAAACTCTTGTTTTGCGTCTAAATTGTAATTTAACCCTAAATTCAATGCTATTGTATTGATTCCGCTATTTGGTGCTTTAAACCTTCCATTTGAAAAATGTGTAAGCATAAAACCAGCCTGAAAACCAATTTTATCAATAATATTTTCCTTTTTATACTGCAATAAAAAGTAATTATTGTCCATTATTTTAGTACCAAAAGCATTATTCTTATTATTTGTTTCCTTATCATAAGGACTAGAAGTCATTCCAATACCTTGCGAAATTCGAAACATTAAATTTCGATTAAAAAAATAAAAATTATAATGAATACCAATAGCCTGATTGACTCCTAAATACTTGTTTTTAAAATCTAAATAATGGTAAGAAACTCCATAATCTGGATAATTATAAACCTGTTCCCATTCCTTTTTTCCATAGGTTTTCCTGCTATAACTCAACAAAAAACCATCTGGGTGGCCTGTTATTAAGTGGCCAATATCATTTGTGTGCTTATAAACATTTCCTCTAAAAAACTGTACATCAAAATAAGACGTATTCCCTTTTTCTTGAGCCAAAATAGAAATAGTTGTAAAGAGTAAAAATAATAAATAGACTTTCTTCATTTTCTGTTTATGGCAATTGAATACATTTTTTCAAACTTTCCTTCCAATTTTTTATTGAAATTTCAAATGTAGTTGTAATCTTTGTTTTATCCAAAACGCTATATTTCGGTCTTTTAGCAGGTGTTGGATAAGCGCTTGTTGGAATTCCATTTAAATCAATAATAATTTCTTTTTGATTAAATATTTCTTTAGCAAAATCATACCACGAACATTGTCCTTCGTTACTAAAATTATAAATTCCAAAACTTTTGACTTTTGACTTTTGACTTTTGACTATATGAATTAAAACTTCTGCTAAATCAACTGCATTAGTTGGTGTTCCAATTTGATCATTAACCACTGACAATTCCTTTCTTTCGCTACCTAAACGCAACATCGTTTTTATGAAATTATTCCCAAATTGAGAATACACCCAAGATGTTCTAATAATAAAATGTTTTTCCCAAGTGTTTTGAATTGCAATTTCGCCATCTAACTTTGTTTTTCCGTAAACTCCTGTTGGGTTTGGAATATCTTTTTCGCTATACGGTTTTTCGGCAGTACCATCAAAAACAAAATCAGTTGAAATATGAACTAAAACTGTATTGTGTTTTTTGCAAACTTTGGCTAAATTTTGAGCACCAATAACGTTAATTAATTGTGCTTTTTCTGGTTCTGTTTCCGCTTTATCAACTGCGGTATATGCAGCTGTATTGACACAAAAATTAGGTTGATATTGCTTAAAAATAGTTTTGCAATTATCTAAATTAGTAATATCTAAATTTGAAGATGTACAAAATACAAAATCGATTGAAGGATGATTCCCAACAATCGACTGAATAGCTTGTCCTAGCTGTCCGTTAGCACCTGTTATTAAAACTACCATGCTTTTTTTGCGTTTTCTAATGTTGGTAACACCTGGTCTTTTTCCGAAATAATTAAATTATCTATAGGAAAATTCCAATTTATATTTATGGTTTTATCATTATACATAAGTCCGCCTTCGCTTTCTTTATTATAAAAATTATCGCATTTATAGAAAAAAGTAGCTGTTTCGCTTAATACTAAAAAACCATGTGCAAAACCTCTTGGTACAAAAAATTGTTTTTGGTTTTCACCCGATAATAAAACAGCTTCATATTGACCAAAGGTTGGTGAGTTTGGACGTAAATCTACCGCAACATCTAAAACTTCGCCTTGTAAAACACGAACTAATTTTGCTTGTGCGTGTTCGCCACATTGATAGTGCAAGCCGCGTAAAACTCCTTTTGATGAAAAAGATTGGTTATCTTGTACAAAACGAATATTTTGTCCTACTCCGTTTGCAAATATTTTTTCGTTAAAACTTTCCATAAAATAACCTCTTTCATCAGAAATTATTTTTGGCTCAATTATAAAACAATCTTGTAATTTGGTTGCTATAAAATTCATGCTTATTTCTTAATCAAACTCATTAAATGGATTCCGTAACCGCTTTTTAACAAAGGTTCCGCTAATTTTTCCAATTGTGCAGCATCGATGAATCCCATTTTATAAGCGGCTTCTTCAATGGCGCCAATTTTTAAGCCTTGTCTTTCTTCAATAACTTGTACAAATTGTCCAGCTTGCATTAGCGACTGAAATGTTCCCGTATCCAACCAAGCTGTTCCTCTATCTAAAATAGATACTTTTAAATTGCCTCTTTTAAGGTATTCTTTATTTACATCTGTAATTTCAAGTTCTCCTCTATGGCTTGGTTTTATATTTGCAGCTATTTCAACAACCAAGTTGTCGTAGAAATAAATACCCGGTACCGCATAATTTGATTTTGGTTTTTCTGGCTTTTCTTCAATGGAAAGAACATTTCCGTCTTTATCAAAATCAACTACTCCATATCTTTCTGGATCATTTACGTGATATGCATAAATTATTCCGCCATCTGGATTATTGTTTTCTTGTAACAACTCCGCTAATCCTGTCCCGTAAAAAATATTATCTCCAAGAATTAGAGCTACTTTATCGTTTCCAATAAATTCTTTTCCAATTATAAAAGCCTCTGCTAATCCATTTGGATTTTCTTGCACAGCATATTCAAAACGACAACCTAATTTACTCCCATCTCCTAATAATTGGCGAAATAAAGGTAAATCATGTGGTGTTGAAATAATTAAAATTTCACTGATTCCTGCACACATTAAAGTTGATAATGGATAGTAAATCATTGGTTTATCATAAATAGGCATTAATTGCTTACTTACTGCTAGTGTTAAAGGGTGTAAACGTGTTCCTGAACCTCCAGCTAATATAATTCCTTTCATGTTTTTTAGTTTAAAATGTAAAAAATACTACGCTTGAAATTTCTCTAAGTACCAAGCAATCGTTTTGCGAATACCTGTTTCAAAGTTTTCATCAGCTTTCCAACCTAGTTCTGTTTCAATTTTTGTAGCATCAATAGCATAACGCATGTCATGCCCTGGTCTATCTTTCACAAAAGTTATTAAATCTTGGTATTTCCCTTCTTTAAGTGGAACTTCAGAATTCAAAATATCACAAATTGTATCTACTATCTGTAAATTATTTCTTTCGTTTCTTCCACCAATATTATACGTTTCCCCTGCTTTTCCTTTTTGAAATGCCAATTCAATTCCCTTACAATGATCTAAAACATACAACCAGTCGCGTACATTTTTTCCATCGCCATAAATTGGAATATTTTCTCCCGAAATTGCTTTACGAATAATGGTTGGAATCAACTTTTCATTATGTTGTTTTGGTCCGTAATTATTAGAACAATTTGTCGTAACTACATTCATTCCATAAGTATGAAAATAACTTCTCACAATCATATCTGAAGACGCTTTAGAGGCCGAATATGGACTGTTTGGTGCATATGGCGTTGTTTCTTCAAACAAACCTGTTTCGCCTAAAGTTCCATAAACCTCATCTGTAGAAACATGGTGAAAACGAGCTTTTTTATAAGCATCGTTATATTGATTTGGAGCAGACATCCACATTTTTCTTGCGGTATCTAACAAGTTAAATGTTCCTAAAACGTTTGTTCTAATAAATGCTTCTGGTCCAGATATTGAATTGTCTACATGGCTTTCTGCTGCAAAATGGATTACATCGTGGAATTGATATTTTGTAAACAATTCTTCAATAAAAGTTCTGTCACAAATATCTCCTTGTACAAAAGTATATCTCTCGTGATTTTCAATTTCTTTTAAATTTGCTAAATTACCAGCATAGGTTAATAAATCTAAGTTTACTAAATGAAAATCTTTATTGTTTTCAATAAAATAAGGAACAAAGTTTGCGCCTATAAAACCTGCGCCACCTGTTAATAAAATATATTTCATAATTAAGCTAAATTTCTTTTTGCAACTTGTGCCTTATAAAATCTTTTAAATTGCGTTATAAAAATAAATAAAAATAAAAATAAAGTAGGTAAAATTAACTTCATTTCTCCATTTATTCCTTCTGTTTCTTTAATGTTAATAATTGTGCTTATTTCTTTTATAGTTACATTATAATTAATCAAATTTAGCCTAAGATCACCTTGCTCTTTTACCAATTCATCTTTTGTTTTAATAATGTCGTTTAATTGGTTGTTTTCATTATAATAAACTAATTTATCGTTTTTTTGACCATTAGACGTTTTAGCAAAATCATTTAACAATGTATTAATCTGAGTAATTGTACTATCATTAGCCTTCATTTTTAACTTAACATTATTTATATATTCTTTTTGAATTGTAGAATAATATTTAGAATCGTTTAAAAAAACTAATATTGGCGTAACTGTTTCCTCGGTTGTAGTTGGCTCTTTTGTGTAAAATTTAATTACATGAAAAGGATAGTTTTTACTGGTTAAATCCCCTTTTAAAATTTTATCTAAATCTCCGTCTTCTGCCATTAATTTAATAAGATCAAAATTGGTTTCATTATTTTGAATAAATTTATATGCGTCTATAATTGGTTCAACTTTAATATTCTTAAAATGTTTTGTATTATTAATTCCTAAACTATGTAAAAAAAGAGAGTCATTCTCTTTCTTTTTAGAAGATAATAAATCTATTTTAGCATATAAATTATCTGAGCTCCCAAAATTAGGCGCTACAATAATTTCATGATTATACGATTTATTATTTTTGTCTAAGAAAGAACCTAAAACTATTCCAGAAACTAACAAGATTGCTAGTATTAAAGAATTCTTTTTAAAGAATAAAAATAAATCAAAAATAGAATCTATTCCTTTTTGAAAAAGTGCGCTAATTTTACTAAATACCTGACCTAAATCTATTTCTTGATCTTGAGAATTTGAACTCATAATTATTTTTTTATGTTGAAAATTTGTTCTAAAATTTTAATTGTGATTAAATACGTTGGCTTTACGCCTGTTGTTCCTAATCCGCCAGAAGCAAGTGTGCTCCCTGTTTCCAAAGGGTTGTCAGATGCATAATATGCATAACGAACTTTTACATTTGGATTGATGCTTTTTCTAATTTTTGAAGCAGATTGTATTGCTTTTTGGTAATAAGCGCCTTCCATTTCTAAACCAATTGCTTTCCAAGTAGATTCATGAAAGAACTTTAATAAATCTCTATTTTGTAAAGATGTCCCAAGAACAGTTACCATAGGCCCTGCAAAAACAGGCATATCGTTTCCTTTAAACATCTCTGCAGTTAACTCATTTTCAAAAGTGTAATTATCTGCTGTTCCTTCATTTATGTGAGCAGACGGAATCATAATATCTCCTTTTGCTCCTTCTAAAATACCAGCTTTCCCCATAATAGAAACAGACTCAACATTTACAAATGTTTTTATTTTATCTACTTCGTATGGTTTTAACAACTCATCAATAGTTTCATAGGCTTGTTCTCCAAAAGCATAATCCATAACAATTAAAACTGGTTTGTCTTTTTCTAATTGTGCTGTTGGAAATGCTGATTTTTTTAAATCTATTTTTGCAGTATCAAAAATTTGAACATCAATGTTTGTTCCAGATGTGTCTGGAAGCGAAATCATTCCGTGTTGTGTGGCAAATGTCTCTACTTTTTTACGCAAATCGTTATTAGAAGAGCTGCTTAAGTCTTCATAAATTACATAATCTGATTTACCTTTGTATTTAGATTCTAAAACTGGTTTTGCAAAAATAGAATTCATTACACTATGCATGTTTGCACTTATAACATGAATGGGTCTTTCTAATAAATTATTTTTTAATAAAACTTCTTTAATGTTGTTTGCCCAAATTTCACCATAAATATGGTGTCCTAAACGCTCTCTTAGTATAGGACTAAACGTAATTATTCTTTTATTGTTTTCAACAACTTCTTCTATTGCAAGTTTTCCTAACCAATAAACAATATGTAAAAAACGTTCTGGAGCATCTGCGGTTGCAAAGTCTTGATAAATACTCTGTACTTCTGCAAAGGTTCTTCCTAGTATATTAGCGGCATGAGAAATTGCTATTTCTCTTTCAATTAAAGATAATTTTTTAGTGTTTAAAACCGCTTCTTCTAGTTTTTCCCAATCGCGAGATACTTTTCCTTCTTCGTCAATTAAAACTCTGTCTTTAATTTTGTGCGATTCTATAAAAATAAACGTAAGATGTGTTAAAATATCATAAATGTCTGAACGTCCACGAGTAATTTCAATATTCATTTGTTCGTCATCAATACGATAACAATTTCTTCTTCTTTTAGGAGGAACAATTACTTTAAAATGAGAATTAGAGTAACCTTCATCTGAAGTTAAATTAATGTACCTACATTGCTCAATTCCTATTGGCAATCGTTCAATTACATACAATAAACCACTTAGTTCCACTTTTTCTTCCGCAATGCTTCCGTAAATTTCTGGTCTAAGTGATAATAATGCCTCTCTTAAAGTGTCTCCTGAAACACCCATTGGTTTATAAAAACCTCTGTTAAATAAATGTCTCATGGTAATGTACAGTCGTTCAATAGCTGCTGATGACTCTTGCGCTCTTGAACGCGAAATGTTTTTAATGTCTTTCATTTATGTGCTTTTTTGTCTTCTTTTTTCTGTAAATAGAATTTGCCTGCTCAATCAATTTATTGTTAATAACCTATAATTGGCTCCTTTCATTAATTTACTTTTGTTTATCTAACAAACAAAGATAATATTTTTATTTTTTAGTTGGTTAAGATTAAATTTATTGCGGGTTCATTTATATCTATCTTCCCTAAATGGTTTTCATTATTTATTAGTTTAGTCCATTTTCCGCCAGAAAAAACATAAGAAAAATCTCGTTCTACATTGTTATAAAGCACATACGGCTGATGCCCTTTTGGTGTTCTATTTGCTGAAATTAGTAATTTTTCATAAGCTACAAATATTCCGTTTTGTGGCAGAATTAGATTAAAATTTGAAACATCAAATTTGTATTTTATTACTCCTTTTTTTAAAGTAACTATAAAATCTTTATTTAGTAATTCATATCCAGGGTTTCCTAATGAATCAACACTAAAAAAACGAATTTTAATGGATGCACTATCAATTCTACAATCCGTAAAAATGGTGACTTTTTTAATGAAGTTACTATTTTTATATTTTGATTTATAAGGAAAGTATTTTGCTTCCACTTTAGGTCCGTTATCAAATGCTTGTAAAAGGGCGTTGTCTACATTTCCTATTTCTAAATATTTTGTGTGTTTCTTTTTTAGAACTGTAATTTCATTCAACTCATATAAAGTTGGTTTTAAATCTACGTTCATAAAATTTGATTGTTTTACAATCTTCGTTTCATAACCTAAAACCGAAAATATTAAGTTTTTATCTTTTCCATTAACTGAAATAGAAAAAGAACCGTCGATTTCAGTTGTTGTTCCAATGTTTTCATTTTCAACCCAAATATTTACAAAAGGAATGGGTTCGCCAGTACTATTATCTTTTACAATACCTTTTATTTGTGCAGAAAGGGAAAATGTGGAAAGGAATAAAAGTAAAATATATTTCATTTTAGTCTAATAATGTTAACTGAACACTTAAATTATGAAAACCATCCTTTGTATTTGGTTTGTTGGTAAGTAAATGTGCTTTGTTGTTTCTAATTGAATATACATTTGGTTGAGAATCAAAATATCCTAAAATAGAAGGCTCATAGCTAACTCCTTTAAAATTACCTTTCTTTCCTTCCATGGTATAGTTATATTCGAATTTATTTTCTTCTACAATTATATTTTCAAAAGCAATTAATAACCCTTCTTTTGGGAAAACTAAATTATAATTAGATAAGTCAATTGTTTGAAGTTGCTTCCCTTTTTTACATGTAATAATTATTTCATTTTCAAGTATATTTTTTTCTATTTCATTTAAGGAGTCTATCGTAAAAATACGTAGTTTGAGTTTTGAGTTTTTTACTCTAGATTTTGTAATAAATTTAACTTCTTTAATAAATTTAAATATTTCATTTTCAGATTTATAAGGAAATTTTATTCCCCACATATGTGAAGTTCCGCCGTTTCCATATGAAGATCCTTTTTTCTTTAAATCACCTATGATTATTTGTTTATTGTTTTGTTTTCGAATAACAACAATTTCATTCAACTGATAAATTGAAGGAGAAAGTTTTAAGGTTAATTCATTGTTCGTTAAAACTGTTTTTGAATTATAACCAAGGTTTGTAATTTGAATATGTTTAATTGTATCATTTTTAGGAAGTAGAAAAACTCCATATTCATCTGTGTTTACCCCAATTTTAGAGTTTTCATACATAACTGCTGCATAAGCAATAGGTTTGCCAGAAACACTATCTAAAACAAGACCTTTTACTTGTGCAGAAAAAGAAATACTTATCAATAAAAAAAATAAAGTTAATAGTCTTTTTTCTTTCATCTTTTCTCTATTGTCTTTCTAATTTATTCGCAATATCTCTATTGTCACTTAGTCTTGGTAATTTGTTTTGTCCGCCTAGTTTTCCAATAGATTTCATATAATTCTGAAAGCCATTTTTAACAACTTTAGTAATTACAAGTGTTCTTAAAACTTTACCAACAATTAAATCGTCGTAATAAATGTTTTGCTTGCGCATAGCGTTATCGATTTCTAACGCAAATTCTTCTAAATTATTGGGTTCGTTTTCAAATTCTATAAACCACTCATGATAAGGTGAACCTGATGTTGGATTGATTTGTGGGGCAACCGTAAATTCGTTTACTCGCACGTTTGTTCCTTCCATTGCTTCTTGCAAAGCTCCTTCTACTTCCTTTGCAATAACATGTTCGCCAAAAGCAGAAATAAAATGTTTTATTCTTCCCGAAACAATTACTCGATAAGGTTTTAAAGAAGTAAATTGAACGGTATCGCCAATATTATAAGCCCAAAGTCCTGCATTAGTAGAAATTATTAAAACGTAGTTTACGCCTAATTCTACTTCGCCAATGGTAAGTCGTTTTGGGTTTTCGGTATAAAATGCATCTGCTTTAATAAATTCGTAAAAAATTCCAGAATTCAACAACAACAACATTCCTTTTTCTTTTTGGGAATCTTGGTAAGCGAAAAAGCCTTCTGAAGCTGGAAATAATTCAATGGAATCTACTTTTCGACCTAATAAGTTTTCAAACTTAGCTCTGTAAGGTTCAAAATTAACGCCTCCGTAAATGAATAAGTTGAAGTTTTTAAAAATTTCGCCTACAGGCTTATTCGCTTTCTCTTTTAACTTTTCAAAATACATTTGTACCCAAGAAGGAATCCCAGAAATAACCGACATATCCTCATTTATTGTTTCTTCCACAATTGCATTTACTTTGGTTTCCCAATCTTCAATACAATTGGTTTCCCAACTTGGCATTCGATTTTTTTGAAGGTATTTTGGAATAAAATGCGCTACAATACCTGAAAGTCTTCCCAGCTGAATTCCGTTTTTTTCTTCTAAAACAGGACTTCCTTGTAAGAAAATCATTTTTCCATCAACAAAATCTGCTTTTCCTGTTTCATGAATATAACTCAAAATAGCATTACGAGCTGCCTGAATATGAAAAGGCATGGATTCTTTTGTAAGCGGAATATATTTTGCGCCTGATGTTGTACCTGAAGTTTTTGCAAAATAAAGTGGTTTTCCTTTCCAAAGTATGTTTTCTTCGCCTTTTACAACTCTGTCTACATAAGGTTTCAATTGTTCATAATCGCGCACAGGAACCTGTTTTGCAAATTCTTGAAACGTTTTTATTGTACGGAAATTATGGTCTTTACCAAACTGCGTTTCTTTGGCGCTAGCTACTAATTCTTGAAATACTTTTTGTTGTGTTACAATTGGATTAGTTGCCCATTTTTGAGTTTTTTTATGTGTAATACTAGCTAATATTTTAGCTCCAATTTGTTTAATCATGTAGACCTTATAGTATTAAGGATTATTCGAATTCTATAAATTGTGTTGGATCTA
>Ga0105050_10004041_pt1 | contig 19790 bp, 19 predicted proteins | sample FRY01_FD_78088 | JGI IMG/M metagenome (GOLD analysis project Ga0105050, IMG submission 78088) | Freshwater microbial communities from Lake Fryxell liftoff mats and glacier meltwater in Antarctica - FRY-01 | ecosystem: Environmental > Aquatic > Freshwater > Ice > Glacier meltwater ...
AATCCACGTGTTTGATGGAGCAACTGAAACTACGGTCGATGTTCTGCGTGAACACGATCTGCGCCCAATCCTCAATACGCCAAGGCAGCTGGAAACCTGGCGGGTAAACGGACGAGGGTTGGTGTGCAGTGTCCACGTCGACACCGGCATGGCTCGTCTGGGCCTGCCCTGGCATGAGATCGAAAGTATTGATCTGCGTGGGCTGATCGTAGAGTCAGTGCTTACTCATATGGCCTGCGCAGACGAACCTGAGCAGCCTTTCAATGCCGTCCAGCTGGGAAGGTTTGCCGCAGTCCTCCCTCATTTCCCCGGGGCGTCGATCAGCCTCGGCAACAGTCCGGCAATTCTGGCGGGTTTCCATGACCGCTTTGAGCATCCGCACGTAGGGCGTCCGGGTATCGCCCTCTATGGCGGCAACCCTTTTTCAAAACGGGCCAATCCCATGCGCGCAGTGGCGCTGGTTGAAGCCCGGATTCTCCAGATCCGACGTATCAGAGCAGGTGAACCGGTTGGTTACGGTGGCACGTACGTTTCGCCCGGCGATGCCGACATCGCGACACTGGGTATTGGCTATGCCGATGGTATTCCGCGCGCGCTATCCAACGTTGGCTACGTTGCCGCGGACAGCCGACGATTTCCAATCGTCGGCCGGGTAAGCATGGATCTCCTGCAGGCCGACATCACGGGCAGCGGAGCAAACGAGGGTGACTGGTTCGAGGTGTTTGGACGAGAGATCGGTCTGGATGAAATGGCCGCACAAGCAGGCTCGTTCAGCTATGAGATTCTGACTCGAACCGGCCCGCGCATCGCCCGCAGTTATCGCGTCTGATCCTCTTGCGAAGGCATGAGTTGCTCGACTTCTTCGGCAGTGTGACCCGCTGCCGTCAATGCATCGCGCATCGCGCCGATGAGATCACCACGCTGTCGACGAATGATCCCTCGATTGAAGGCTGCGAGAGGTAACGGCCTGGTCATCAGTGCTTCGCTGTAAGCCATTTCTGCCGTCGCCAGATCGCCCTCAAGCCAGGCCAGGTAGCCCAACGTCATTCGCGCGTCGATGTCAGTGGGATGAATCCGGATCGCTTCAGTCAAATCCGCTTTGGCAGTGCCCCGGTTGTCCTGACGAATGCGCAGAATGGCACGATTGTTCAGGATGGCCGCAGAGGCCTCCGGAGTTTTTGCATCGGCCAGGGCAGTGGTGCAATAACCGATGATTCGGTCGCTGATTTCGAGATCGGTGGATTCCGAGGCGGCCTGAAAACACACCTCCTCCATGTCGAAGTCTGCCGTCGAAGGGTCAGCAGCGAGTACCAGCGCCGTCAGTACAGACGTGGTCAGAAAAGTGATAGTGCGTAACATAGGCCTGATTCTAGCTGAGCGACTCATCGGGGAGAGCAGATCATGGGGGCAGCAATCGTAAATAGGCAGGGACTGTTGGCAGGCAAGGTTGCCGTCGTGACTGGTGCCAGTCGCGGTATCGGTGAGGCGATTGCCTTGCGTTATGCGATGGAAGGCGCGCGTGTCGTGGTGTCGGCCCGAACTGTCGAAGAAGGTGACCACATACTGCCCGGCAGTATCAGCGCGACAGTCAATCGGATTCGGGCGGCAGGCGGAGAAGCCGTTGCGGTTCGATCGGACCTTGCGAAGGAAGAAGATCGACTCGGGCTTATTGATGCCGCTGAAGCGGCTTTCGGCCCGGTCGACATCCTGGTCAACAACGCAGCCGTGACGTTTTATGCACCGGTGGTGAGTTTTACTGAAAAGCGATTTCGGCTCATGATGGAAGTTCAGGTCTGGGGCCCGTTTCAGCTCGCTCAGCGAGTATTACCCGCCATGGTGCGTCGTGGCAGCGGCTGGATTCTCAACATTTCCTCGCACGCAGCAATCCATCCGGACAAGACCCTGAGCCGAGCGGGTGGTGCAGTGTATGGCATGTGCAAGGCAGCACTCGAGCGATTCACGACGGGTCTTGCCGTCGAGCATTACAACGATGGTATCGGCGTCAACGTGATATCTCCGGGCCTGGTGGCAACTCCGGGCGCTGTTCATCACAACCTGATCAACGAACAGAGCAAACATCGGGTGACACCGGTCGAACATATGGCCGAGGCGTGTTTGCGACTGGTGTATGGGGACTCGAAGCAGCTGACTGGTCGTATCGACTATGCTGATGCAGTGATGAAGGAATTTGGTCTGCAGGCGGCGGATCTGATCTGATCGGTCAGGTCGCCGGAGCAAGTGTGGAGGTCGTGGTGCGGATTGGTGTGCCAAAGGAAATCAAGATTCACGAATATCGGGTTGGTCTATCACCCGCCTCGGTGCTTGAACTGACCAGGGCAGGTCACTCCGTACTGGTCGAGCGGGATGCGGGAGCCGGCATTGGTTTTACCGATCAGCACTACCTCAATGCAGGCGCACAACTCGGCAACGCCGAGGCTGCGTTCGCCGCTGATCTGGTTGTCAAAGTCAAAGAGCCGCAGTTGCATGAGTGCGCGCGACTCGGTCCAGGACAGATCCTCTTCACCTACCTTCATCTGGCGGCAGACCCGGCGCAGGCGCAGGCCTTGATGGCATCCGGAGCCACAGCGATCGCCTATGAAACTGTGGTCGGTCCGCACGGTGGATTGCCACTGCTGAGTCCTATGAGTGAAGTTGCCGGGCGCATGTCGATACAGGTTGGCGCCTGGTGCCTGCAGCGAGCCAATGGCGGTCGAGGCACTCTGCTCGGTGGTGTTCCTGGTGTACAGCCTGGTCGTGTGGTGATTCTTGGTGGTGGCATTGCTGGAGCAAACGCAGCAGCAATGGCGGTGGGCATGCAGGCGGAAGTGGCCATCCTGGAAAAATCCGTCGAACGGATGCGCACCCTGGTGGATCACTTTGAAGGCCGCGCTCGTGTTCTGATGGCATCGGCAGACGCCATTGAAGAACACGTCCACGATGCCGACCTCGTGGTTGGCGCCGTGCTGATTCCCGGCGACACCACGCCAAAGCTGGTGTCGCGTGAATTGGTCAGACGCATGCCAAATGGTGCTGCGATGGTCGACATTTCCATCGACCAGGGTGGATGTTTCGAGACGAGTCGGCCCACCACACACGATCAACCAATTTTTGTCGACGAGGGAGTTGTCCACTACTGTGTTACTAACATGCCGGGCGCGGTGGCAAGGACGTCGACTCTGGCACTGAATAACGTGACGCTGCCGTATGTCAGGGCGTTGGCCGAACTTGGCTGGCAGCAGGCGCTGGCGCGGGATCCAGGATTTGCGAGCGGCTTGAACGTCCATGCGGGTGAGGTCATTCATCCTGCCGTGCGGCATGCGCTGAAATTGCCGTCGCCGAATTGAATATTATCCGGGTGCCGAGCCTACCCTGATCACGTACAGTGCCGGTGGAACTCACACTGGATCAGCTGTTCACCATGACCAATCCACTGCATAACGAATTCCCAGCCGATTCCATTGAAGCGAAGGATCTGCAACACCTGTTGCACCCGACCACCAATCTGAAGCAGTTTCATGCGACGGGTCCAAAAGTGCATGCCCGTGCCAAGGGTGTATACCTTTGGGACAACCACGGCAAACAGTATCTCGAAGGGATGTCCGGGCTCTGGTGTACCGCACTGGGATATGGCGAAGAGGCACTTGTCGAGGCTGCAACGCAGCAGATGCGCAAGCTGTCGTATTCCCAGCTCTTTGGCGGCAAGACCAACGAGCCGAGTGTGCTGCTTGCGGAAAAGCTGAAATCGATGATGCCCTTTGCAGCAGGACGTGTGTTCTTTGGCTTGTCAGGCAGTGATGCCAACGACACCCAGATGAAACTCATGTGGTACTACCACAATGCCATTGGCAAACCGGACAAGAAAAAGATCATCAGCCGCTGGCGGGGCTACCACGGGGTGACTGTGGCTTCGGGTTCATTGACTGGTCTGCCTTACTTTCATACTCATTTCGACCTGCCGATTGCAAATGTGCTCCATACTGATGCGCCGCACTATTACAGGGCTGGAGAAGCCGGTGAGACCGAAGCTGATTTTGTGCGTCGGATTGTCAGCAACCTCGAGTCGTTGATCCTGAAGGAAGGGCCTGAGACGATTGCCGCGATGATTGCGGAGCCAGTGATGGGCGCCGGTGGCGTTATCGTTCCGCCTGCAGGTTACTTTGCCGCAGTTGGGGATGTGCTCGCCAGATACGACATTGCCCTGATCGACGATGAGGTGATCTGCGGCTTTGGCCGAACCGGCCAGCCATTTGGCGCACAGACCCTGGGCATGCAGCCAACCACCATGTCGGTCGCCAAGGCGTTGTCATCGGCGTATCTGCCGATAAGCGCTGTCATCATTCCCGAAAGCATGTATGAACCCATGGTCGAACTGTCCGGCAGCATAGGGACCTTTGCGCATGGATTTACGTATTCCGGCCACCCGGTGTGTGCGGCGGTGGCGCTGAAAACACTGGAGATCTTTGAAGAGCGGCAGATCTTCGCGCACGTCGCCAAGGTTGCGGATGCGTTTCAGCAGCGGCTCAGATCGTTTGCGGATCACCCGCTGGTCGGCGAGGTTCGTGGTGTCGGTCTGATTGGCGCAATCGAACTGGTGCAGAACAAGGCGTCGAAACAGGCTTTTGCGGGCAAACAGGGTGTTGGTGCCTATTGTGTGCAACGCGGCGAAGCCAACGGTCTCATCGTGCGCAATCTCGGCGACTCGGTTGCGTTCTGTCCGCCGCTCATTATCAGCGAAGCACAGATCGATGAGCTCTTCACGAAGTTTGAAGTTGCGCTCAACGAAACCCAGGCTTGGGTTGGCGAAGGATGCTGAAGGTGTCATGCAAGCACTGCGTATCCGGTGGCCAAGTCAGGTGCTAGACTCAAAACTAACCTGAGGATCCGGGGAACCCAGTATGCAGGCGTCAGATCTTTTTGTTCAATGTCTGGAAGCAGAGGGCATCGAATACATCTTCGGTGTGCCGGGCGAAGAAAACGCCCATTTCATGATATCTCTCGAAAAATCGAACAGCATCCGCTTTGTTCTCACGCGCCATGAGCAGGGGGCTGCATTCATGGCCGAGATTTACGGCCGACTCACCGGCAATCCGGCTGCTTGCCTGGGTACGCTCGGGCCTGGGGCCACCAATCTCATCACCGGTGTTGCTGACAGCAACATGGATCGGGCACCGATGCTGGTGTTGACCGGACAAGCCGCGACCCGCCGGCTACACAAGGAATCACATCAGGTCATGGACGTGGTTGCGATGTTCCGACCGGTCACGAAGTGGGCCGATACGATTCGACACGCTGACAACATCCCGGAAATGGTGCGCAAGGCGATTCGTATTGCGCGCACCGAAAAGCCAGGTGCCGTTCATCTGGAATTGCCTGAAGACATTGCCAAGCATACGACCGAGGCGGAACCGATGAAGCCGGTTCGTTTTCGCCGACCGGTTCCCGATGACAAGGTTGTCAACAACGCATTCGAGATTCTCAGAAAAGCCAGGAAGCCGATCATCATTGCGGGCAATGGGTGCATCCGCAAACGAGCGAGCAAACAACTGAGAATGCTGTGTGAAAAAACCGGGATCGGTGTGATCAGCACGTTCATGGCTAAGGGTTGTGTCGACATGGATGCTGACTACTGTCTGTATACGGTAGGGCTCGGCACCAAAGACCGTATGAACTTTGTGATCGATGAGGCCGATGTAGTCCTGGCTCTGGGTTTTGATATGGTGGAGTACCACCCGCGACTGTGGAACCCGGGCAAGACCAAAACGATCATCCATGCGGATTTTCTACCGGCAGAAATCGATGAGTACTTCCACCCGCAAGTAGAAGTAGTCGGCGATCTTGGACACTTCCTGTGGATGCTCAACGAGCGGATCGACGCAGCAGGCGACCTTAAATTCGACATGGTCAATCAGCGCAGTGCGCGGGCAGTGATGAAGGCAGATCTTGAAGAGTACAAGGACGATGATCAAAAGGGCCTGATCCGGCCGCAGAAAGCAATCTGGGATGCGAGAGCGGCGCTCGGCCCCAACGATATTCTTCTGTCGGATGTGGGTGCGCACAAGATGTGGATTGCTCGCCACTATCATTGCCATGAACCCAACACCTGTCTGATACCCAACGGATTCTGCTCGATGGGCTTCGCCCTGCCCGGTGCCATTGCTGCGGCGCTGGTGCATCCGGATCGTCGCATTCTCGGTATCAGTGGTGATGCCGGTTTTCTGATGAACGTGCAGGAAATGGAAACCGCTACGCGTCTCGGGGTGAACATCGTCATGATGGTCTGGGAAGACCATGCTTATGGACTCATCGCCTGGAAGCAGACCAATGAGTTTGGTCGCCATACCGACCTGGCGTTTGGTAATCCCGAATGGCTGGGCCTTGCCAAAGCGTTTGGCTGGAGCGGCCATCGCTGTGAAAACAGCGGGGATCTGCAAGCAACGCTGGAAAAAGCCCTCAACGAACCTGGCCCAAGTCTGGTGGTAATCCCGATCGACTATCGAGAAAACCCGATTTTGTCGAAGAAGCTTGGCGAGTTTACCGCGACGATCTAGCCCTGCTCTGGAGATCTGATTGCGCACTGCGTGTGTGCAATCAGGCTGATGCCTAGACGGCTCACCGGCAGCCTGCGAAACTCGGGGTTCACCAAAGCGGGAAACCCGATGGCCAGGATCGGAACTGCGGTGGAAGCGCGTAGCGAAAGCTATCTCGCAAATGCCACCCATCATCGAAGGCTGACTGAAGAACTCACGCAACTCGTAGCGCGCATTGCCCTCGGTGGTGATGAACGTTCTCGTGCCAGACACGTGGAGCGTGGCAAATTGCTGCCACGCGAGCGTGTTCGGCGAGTCCTGGACAACGGCTCCTCGTTTCTGGAAATCGGTCAACTCGCAGGCCATGAGTTGTATGCCGACTGGCTGCCTGCCGCAGGATTGATAGCGGGTATCGGACGCGTTGCTGGCATCGAGTGCATGATCGTTGCAAATGACGCGACGGTGAAAGGTGGCAGTTACTACCCGATCACGGTTAAAAAACACCTGCGTGCGCAGGAAATTGCTGCCGAAAACCATCTTCCATGCATTTACCTGGTCGATTCGGGTGGTGCGTTTCTACCTGAGCAGGCGGGTGTATTTCCGGATCGTGACCACTTCGGGCGGATCTTCTATAACCAGGCCAACCTGTCTGCTGCAGGCATTGCGCAGATCGCGGTGGTCATGGGTTCATGCACGGCCGGTGGCGCTTATGTCCCGGCGATGTGTGATCAATCGATCATCGTCCGCAATCAGGGCACAATCTTTCTTGGTGGTCCACCGCTTGTGAAGGCGGCGACGGGAGAAATTGTCGATGCGGAAAGTCTGGGTGGCGGAGACGTGCACAGTCGTGTTTCAGGGGTCACGGACTATCTCGCTGAAAACGATGAACATGCATTGATGCTGGTCCGTGAAGCCGTCAGTCACACCATGCCGGTGTACGAAACAACCGTTAACAAGCAATCTTCACAGGATCCCGCTTTTGTGGCGGAAGAGCTGTATGGAATACTGCCACGGGATACACGTACGCCAGTGGATGTCAGGGAGATCATTGCTCGCGTGGTGGATGGCTCGGAATGGCATGAGTTCAAGCGTACCTATGGCGAGACGCTGGTTTGCGGATTTGCACACATCGATGGCATGCCGGTGGCGATCATTGCCAACAACGGTATCCTGTTTTCCGAGTCTGCACTGAAGGGTGCGCATTTCATTCAGCTGGCCGATCGTCGTGGCATTCCACTCGTGTTTCTGCAGAACATCACGGGGTTCATGGTAGGTCGAAAGTACGAAAACCAGGGCATTGCAAAAGATGGCGCAAAAATGGTGACCGCTGTTGCCTGCGCGCGCGTTCCCAAATTTACCGTCGTGATTGGCGGGTCGTTTGGTGCGGGAAACTATGCGATGTGTGGTCGCGCCTACGGTGCACGTTTTCTCTGGATGTGGCCCAACGCGCGTATCTCGGTGATGGGTGGTGAACAAGCGGCGCATGTTCTGGCCACGGTTCGTGAAGAAGGTATGACACAGCGCCAGCAACTCTGGGAGGCTGTGGACAAGACGGCGTTCATGGACGACATTCGTGCGCGTTACGACACGGAAGGGCACCCGTACTATGCAAGTGCGAGACTCTGGGACGACGGCGTGATCAGTCCAGTGGATACACGACGAGTGCTGGCGCTCGCTTTGGCCGTGTCCTGTCGGCGCAGCAAGTCGCCGCGTTCGACCTTTGGCATATTCAGGATGTGATGCAATGCAGAGTCTGCTGGTCGCCAATCGAGGAGAGATTGCCTGCCGCATCATGCGCACCGCCAGTCTGCTCGGTATTCGCACGATTGCGGTTTACTCGGAGGCGGACGCCAATGCGATGCATGTGCGACAGGCTGATGAAGCACACTGCATCGGTCCTGCGCCAGCGTTGCAGAGTTATCTGAACATTCCCGCGCTCGTTGCCGTGATCAAGGCATCTGGAGCTGCAGCGGTGCATCCAGGGTATGGATTTCTTGCGGAGAACGCGGCATTTGCAGCAGCGGTGGTCGGAGCTGGTGCTGTGTGGGTCGGTCCAGATGCTGCCGCCATACGAATCATGGGTTCAAAGATCGAAGCCAAACGGACGGTTTCTGCGGCAGGTACGCCGGTTGTTCCGGGCTATAACGGAGATGATCAGAGCGAAAAGGTACTCATTGAGCAGGCTGAGCGGGTCGGGTTCCCATTGTTGATCAAGGCCTCTGCAGGTGGTGGTGGCAAGGGTATGCGGATCGTCAGAAGTGCTTCGGCATTTGTCGAGGCGCTGGCCGGCGCACGCCGTGAAGCCAGGAGTGCGTTTAATGATGACCGGGTGCTTCTTGAGCGTTATCTCACGGCTCCCAAGCACATCGAGGTACAAATCCTCGCCGATCAGCATGGCAATACCCTACATCTGTTCGAACGCGATTGTTCGGTGCAGCGCCGATATCAGAAAGTCATTGAAGAGGCGCCTGCACCAACTGTTGATGCGCAGTTGCGAGCGCGGCTTGGTGCTGCAGCCGTCGCGGCGGCAAGAAGCGTGAACTATGTCGGCGCAGGCACCATCGAGTTCATCTCCGAAAATGGTGAGTTCTTTTTCATGGAAATGAACACCCGACTCCAGGTTGAGCACCCGGTGACAGAGGCGATCACCGGGCTTGATCTCGTGGAGTGGCAACTGCGCATTGCTGCAGGAGAAAAACTGCCGTTCGGTCAGGCCGACATCACGCTGACCGGACACGCGATCGAAGCTCGGGTCTATGCCGAAAATCCTTCCCGCCGTTTCCTGCCCTCGACCGGGAAATTGATGCGTGTTTCGTTTCCTGCTGGCGTACGTGTGGATAGCGGCATCCGCAGCGGTGATTCGGTGGGCATTCACTATGATCCGATGATAGCGAAGGTGATTGCACATGGCAGCTCACGATCGGAGGCGATAGGACGGCTCCGTGCTGCGCTGTCATCCTCAGAAATCTGCGGCGTTCAACACAACACCGGCTATCTGGTGAATGCCCTGGCTCAACCGGACTTTGTCGGCGGAAACTATACGACCGGGTTTGCGGACGCCCATCATGAAGCGCTTGTCGCGGTGGATGAGCAGCCTTTTCTGATGGCGGCGGCGATTGCAACCAATCATCGCACGGCGGCAGGCACGCCTTGGGACGCCGGTGATGCTTTCACCCCCAACCTTGAGCGCGTAGTGGAGTGCGATCTGATGATTGGGGAAAACCGGTCTACTGTTCGACTGCCTGACAACCATGCCGACGCAGGCCAGTTTCTGCGAAGTGTCGTTGCACTGGATGGAGTGACAACGTGTATCGAGTTCAGGCATCAAACTCGCTCTGTCCGAGCCACGGTACTGCGCGACGCAAAGGTAATGTACGTAATGATCGACGGCACGACGCTCATCGTGCGTGATCTGGCCAGGGATATTGATCGTTTTGTCCTGACGGGAGTCCGGACTGGCGGGATTGTTGCGCCGCTGCCGGGACAGGTACTGCAATTGAAAGTGAAGGCAGGTGATCTGGTTCGGGAAGGCGATCTTCTGGCGATCATCGAGGCCATGAAAATGGAACACTCGATTCGGTCACCGCGTGACGGCAGAGTGTTGGCCGTGCACTGCATTGAAGGCGGCAGGGTCGATGAAGGTGCTCAGTTGATCGCGCTTGATCCGGAGGTGTGATCGTTACAATAGGGAACGCCCCCAGTGCGACTGTTTCAGCGCCAGACCTGCGCGGTCTGCACGGCGGTCCTTTCGAGACCGACAAAAGGCATGGAAACTGCGCTGTCATGGGTTTATCCGGCGGGTATAATCGCCGCGCGTCAAAAGCGCTCAATTGATCTGAAGGAGAGAAAGACGGTGATTCAACCGGCTCATCTGAAATCCGGCGTCTACATTGCAGGACTGTTGCTCGGCGCATTGCTGTTTGCTCCGATTGTGTCAGCCTTGCCGCCAGGAACGCACGACGAAATTCGTGCCAGGCTTCAACCCGATGGTTCGGTGTGCCGCAAGGGAGATGATTGTGGGACGGCGGCAGCTGCAGTTGCTACCGGACCAATGTCTGGCGATCAGGTTTACAGCCAGTTCTGTTTTGCCTGTCACGCGACGGGTGTCAGCGGCGCGCCAACCTATGGCAATGCCGAGCAATGGGCGCCACGTGCCGCGAAGGGTATCGATGAATTGCTCAAGACTTCAATCAATGGGCTGAACGCCATGCCCGCCAAAGGCACCTGCATGAGCTGCTCAGACGATGACATCAAGGCGGCGGTCCAGTACATGCTGGATGGCAGCGCTGGTTGAGTGAAACGACGCCGAGCCGAAGCGAAGGGGACGTTTTAGGCGTGGCCGGGGTCGACACGCCCCCTATCCACTGACCCCCTGATCCCAATTCAAGGACCGGTAGGACAGGGCTTCTGCAATGTCCACGGCCTCGATGATCTCTGCTCCGCGCAGGTCTGCGACCGTTCGCGCTACGCGCAACATCTTGTCATAGCTGCGAGCCGAGAGATGTTGGCGCTCAACCGCGCCGTTCAGCAGAGCGGCAGCGGTTGATGCCATTGCTGCGTGCGTGCGCGTCGCGCCAGGATCAAGCGCTCCGTTCAGACAGCCTTGTCTGCGAAGCTGTAGATTTCGTGAATCAGCAACCAGCTGTTTTGGGGCAGACTCCTTCTCGTTACCGATGTTGGCCAAAGCGTTGGCTGATAACTCACTCACACGCAGGTGAAGGTCGATGCGATCAAGCAGGGGTCCGGAAATCCTTCGTTGATAACGCAAGCGTTCCTGGCTGCTGCAACGGCAAGTTTCCCTTCGACAGCTTCGACCAGCAGGGCATGGGTTCATGGCGGCGATCAGTTGGAAAACGGCTGGATACCGCAGCCGGAACCGGGCTCTGGCTAACTGAATTTCCCCGGATTGCAGCGGCTCGCGCAGGTGCTCGAGCACGCTAGGCGAAAAATGCGGCAGCTCATCGAGGAACAGTATGCCGCGATGGCTGAGGGATATTTCTCCTGGACGTGCTTGTGGGCCACCACCAACCATCGCGGCCGAAGTGGCGGTGTGGTGAGGTGCGCGCACCGGAGGCCGCCGAACCGCGGGTGTTGGTATCGCAGCCGCAGAGTGAATTGCTGCGACTTCTACGGCCTGCTCATCCCCGAGATCCGGCAGCAGTTCGGGTAAAGCCTGGGCAAGCATGGTCTTGCCGGCTCCGGGCGGGCCGATCATGAGGATATGATGCGCACCGGCCGCGGCGACCAGAAGTGCACGTTTGGCAGCCTGTTGGCCAATAATCTGTGGGTAGATTGCCGGTATGTTTTCAGGTTCAGGTGAAGAGGTGACCGGCCTGGCGACTGAATGGATGGGCTTACCCTGCAGCAGGGAAAGTACCTCGTGCAGGGAGTTGACCCCGACGATATCGACCCGCGCATGGAGGAATTCGTTGAGGTTTGTGGAAGGCACGACCAGTTTTCTGCCGCAGGCGCGGGCGGCCAGCGCCGCACAGAGCGCGCCACGGATACCTCTGATTTCGCCATACAGACCGAGTTCTCCCACGAATTCGTAGTCCTTGAGCACGGCTTCCCGAATCGTACCGTTGGCGGCCAGAATGCCGAGCGCGATGGCCAGGTCGTAGCGCGTTCCTTCTTTTGCCAGATCAGCGGGCGCGAGATTCACCACAATCCGTTGTTCTGGATAAGGCAGCCCACTGTTCTGGATCGCACTCTTGACGCGAATTCTCGACTCGCGGAGTGCAGACTCCGGAAGCCCGACCAAGGTAAAGCCCGGAACCCCCGGTTGCAGATGGGTTTCGACCGTAATTAACGGCGCGTCGAGGCCAAGTTGCGCTCGAGTATGAATGCTCTGCAGCCGCACGATGTGGGTTTCACTGGCCGGCCTGGCGAGCCTGGTCAAGTGTCATGAGGCGCTCCTCGAGACGCGCCACCTCCTGCCGCAAGGCATCGAGGTCCATCTGCAGTCGATCGAATTCTGCCTTGGGGACCAGTTGCAGCCGGCTGAATAGAGCCTCCCCACGATCAGCCGAAGGAGACAAAACCTGCTGGTCGAGAGCGCTCGCGAGGGTACCGAATGCGCCGCGGGCTGCCTGGATCAGTGCATCGACAGGATGTTTGGCTTCCATTACGCGCTCCGTGCAACAACAATAGGCGCCAATGGTATGGATATCCTTGGGTTGGACCAAGCGACAAAGACCGAATATCCTGTGGGAAGGAACCCGATTGTGGTGCTCAGGCTTCAAGTATGAGCGCAATCGCCTTGATCCATCGATTTGCAGGTTTGGTTACAGGTTTGGAGCCAACTCTCCCTTATCTGTAGGCTTGGCGCCTGTATCGGCTCAAACTGAACAGATTCGAACAGGGCTCGTCGAGTAGCCGAGTCACAACCGAAGGAGAATTGGATGAAACTGATTACGGCCATCGTCAAGCCGTTCAAACTCGACGACGTGCGCGAAGCGCTGTCGGACATCGGTGTGCAAGGCATGACAGTCACCGAGGTAAAGGGCTTTGGTCGCCAGAAAGGACACACCGAACTTTATCGTGGTGCGGAGTACGTGGTCGATTTTCTTCCTAAAGTGAAGATTGAAGTGGCCATTGACGACAGCATGCTCGATCAGGTGCTTGAGACGATCACCAAGTCTGCAAGTACCGGCAAAGTCGGTGATGGGAAGATTTTCGTGACAACTCTCGAAGAGGTTGTTCGTATTCGTACCGGTGAAACTGGACCGGCGGCAGTTTGACGCGGACTTGCACATTTGGAGTCCTGTTCTATAACTACCGGCGTCAATTTGATGTTGTGGAGCCATGAGTAGAATGAGTACGACACCTGATATCGATACTGCACTTTCCGTTGAAGGCACTTCGCATTCGGCGAAGGTAAAAGCCGGCGTTCGGAAGAACATCGCGAGTGACGTGGAAGCCTTTCTTCGTCAGGGCGGCAAGATTGCGGAAGTCCCCAAGAACTTCCGCGCCGACCCGCCGCGCAAACCTGAGAGCAACTACGGGCGCGGCTCGATCTGAACAGCTTGCATTTGCGCCATCTGGAATGCGGGTAAAATGCCGCTTTCGAAACAGGTAGCGGCTGATGAAGTACATGAGCACCCGCGGCGGAGTCCGCGGAGTGAGCTTCCAGGATGCGGTGATGATGGGACTTGCCGACGATGGCGGTCTCCTGATCCCTGAGACCCTGCCCGATGTCAGCGCGAAGCTCGCAGCATGGCGGAGGCTGACATATACCGAATTCGCCAAACAGTTGCTCGCCTTGTTTGTCGACGATATTGAACCTGCAGTCCTGTTTCGTCTCGTTGACGAAGCCTACTCAAGTTTTACTGAACCAGACGTGGTGCGCTTTGTGTCGGTTGGTGACGTGACTGTGCTGGAGCTGTTTCACGGTCCGACGCTCGCGTTCAAAGACATTGCATTGCAGTTGCTGGGCGGTCTTTTTACACATGTACTGGCTGCGCGTGGTGGCCACCTGAACATCCTTGGAGCGACTTCCGGAGACACCGGCAGCGCGGCTATAGCCGGCGTTCAGGGCCGACCCAACGTCGATATTTTCATACTCTATCCATTGGGTCGTGTAAGTCCGTTGCAGGAGCTGCAGATGACGACGGTACCTGACGCCAACGTGCACTGTCTGGCTATCGAAGGCAGCTTTGATGATTGTCAGTCCATCGTCAAAACGATATTCGGTGATCTGGAGTTCAAACACTCGCATTCACTAGGCGCAGTGAACTCGGTCAACTGGGCGCGTGTGTTGGCTCAGGTTGTGTACTACGGATATGCCAGCCTTCGATTTGACGAAGCGCCGGCATTTGCTGTCCCTACAGGCAATTTCGGGAATGTATTTGCCGGCTATCTTGCCAGCAGGATGGGCTTTCCGATTCGGAAACTCGTACTTGCGACCAACGAGAACGACATACTGGCGCGCTTCTTTGCCACGGGTGAGTATGCTCGAGGTGAGGTTCGATTCACGCATTCACCGGCCATGGACATACAAGTGGCGAGCAATTTCGAGCGCTATCTCTTCTATCTCTTTGACCAGGACCCGGCCCGGGTCAGCGCGTTCATACAACGGTTCCAGTCCGAAGGGCATGCCAGCATTGGCTCGCCGTCTCAGGACCCCTTGTTCGCTTCAACGGCAGTCAGCAACAAGGATACGGAAACAGCGATTCGCGAGACGTATGCGGAGACGGGCTATGTTTCGGATCCGCACACCGCGATTGGCTTGTCAGCAGCGAAGCGATTCACGGAGCACAGACCGATGATCTGCATCGGTACTGCGCATCCTGCGAAGTTTCCGGAAGTTGTTGACGCAGTCCTGCAACCGGGCACTGCGGTTCACCCGGAGCTTGGGAAACTGCGTGGTCGCCAACCGCGCAGAACTGTCCTACCAGCTGATGTGGACGCTGTCAAAGCAGTGGTACGTGCCCGAGGGCACTGACGGCGGCGGTCGATATACGTGAAAACACAGCGTGTGCTCCTTCCAGGTGCTCGCCGTACTGTTCGTACGACTGCGCGCCTGCAAGGGCGCGCCACACTGTCTTTTCGCTCATCTCGTCACTGGCGACGAACCTTCATGAATAATCCGGGCTAGCGAATGGAAGCAATCGCTGCCGGTAGCTCCTTCAGGGCACTGACGATACGCGTCGGCCGGATGGCTCCATCGGGAAGTCCCTCGCCAGCCAGATCAAGCCAGATCGTATGCATGCCGACGTTCTGCGCGCCGGCGATGTCATCAATGAGGTGGTCGCCGATGTGAACCGCACCGTCTGGCAGCGCGCCAGCCCGCTCAAGTGCTGCGAGAAACATGTCGGGATGCGGTTTGCCCTTGCCGACAATGGCAGCTGAATAGGCGAACGAAAAAAAGCGATCAAGTCCGAGACGATTGATGTCAGCGTTGCCATTGGACAGCGCTGCAAGCGTGTATTGCCTGGACAAGGCAGCCAGTGTCGACAGTGCATCTTCGAAGTAGTTCACCTGGTGTCGACCATCCATGAACACCTCGAAAGCCGCGCGTGACAGACGCTCCGCGTTGGCACTTTTGTAACCACACGCCTCGATGGCCCGTTGGGTGACAAACACTCGCAACGCCGAGAGGTTGTGCTTGAGTTCAGGGTGATTGGCCAGGACCTGGGCGCGAATATCTGCAAGTCCGCTGGAGTTGTAAAGGTCAACGACTTCCGGGACATTTTCACGCAACCAGGCGCGCATCGATTGTTCGGCTGTCACGATTACCGAGTCGACATCCCACAGGGTGTTGTCGAGATCGAAGGTGATCAGTGATGGCACGATCAGTCTTCGGACTCGCTGGTTGGGCGCTGATGTGCGCGCGGGTGAGCCTTGTCGTAAACCTCGGCCAGGTGCTGGAAGTTGAGATGCGTATAGATTTGCGTGGTCGAGAGATTTGTGTGCCCCAACATTTCCTGTACGGCGCGCAGGTCACCGGATGATTCCAGCACATGACTCGCAAAACTGTGTCTGAGCATGTGTGGGTAAGGTGCATCGGTATGCAGTTGCTGACTCGCCATGATTTTCAGCTGTCGCTGAACAGTGCGTGGGCTGATTCGAGAGTTCTTCCGACCTGTAAACAATGGCATTTCAGGGGTGGTGAAACCTCGTGTATCCAGCCACGCCGACAGAGCGGCCGTTGATTGACTGCCGAGCGGGACCTGCCTTGTCTTGTTGCCCTTGCCGATTACTGTCATGAAGCCCTCGCGCAGGTCGAGGTCGGAAACGTTGGCATTTACGAGCTCCGCCAATCGCAGTCCACTACCGTAGAGCAGTTCCATCATTGCCCGATCACGTTTCTCGGGATCAGTCTTTGGCTGTCGGGAAAACAACTGGTGCATCTGGTCCGTGTCGAGCACGGACGGCAGTCGGGCTTTGCGTTTGGGACTGACAACGACCGTCGCCGGATTGTCGGTCACGATGTGCCGCGACTTCAGAAAGTGATACATGCGCCGAATGCTGGACAGATGCCGCTGAATGGATCTGGCGGCCAATCCCTGACGTCGTAACAGGCCGATGTGCTCACTGACGTGATGGTGGTTCGCAGTCTGCCAATCGAGTTGATGTTCTTCGAGATAGCGGTAAAACCGCTTGAGGTCACGTTGATAGGCAGCTCTGGTCAATGGCGAATAGGCACGCTCAAACTCCAGGTATCTGAGGTATTGGTCGAGTCGATCGTTCACTTCGCCATGCACTACAGTGGGCGCTACAGGACGCACTACAGGCGCGCCACAGTTCGCGCCAGGACATCGCCGATATAGCGGACGAACAGAGTTTCCATATCGGCGCTGAAACGGGAGGCATCTTTCGAACCGACCGCCAGGCAACCATGGATGGTTTGCTGAACAAACGGAATGAAGACCACGCTGCCGGAGGACATGGGGTCCTGCTGGGGGAACAGCGTGCACATTTCCTCTTCACGCAGAGCAACGCAACAGGCCACGCCGCCGGAAAGGAAGCGGTCGGTGGGCAGGGAATGTGGATGACCGGTGATGTAGTCGAGACTGATGGTCGCGCCGCGCAGGTGGCAGCAAACGAAGTCGGCCTCGAAGTCGATCAGCATGTTGGTCGCCAGAACTTCGTTCAATTCCTGCCAACTCGTGACATCGAGCAATGACAACGTGAGAGACCTTGTCTTGGCAAACAGCGCGTCGTTGTCCCGGGCAGCTTGCATCAGTTCATTCAGGCGCCGCCGCATGGTCATGTTGCGTTCGCGCAGGATGCCCACCTGGCGTTCAATCAGCGAGATTGCACGCCCGGTTTCATGAGGCAGGTTCAGTTCGCCAAGCAAGGACGAACGTCTGGCAAAAAAGTCTGGATGCTCACGCAGATAGTCGGTTACTGCCTGATCGTCCAACCGGTTGATTGTCTCGATACTCATTCGATATCGATTGTGCCTTCATACACCAGAGTTGCCGGACCCACCATTTTCAGTGAATGTCCTGGCCCGGCCCAACTGATTCTTACCTTGCCACCTGGCAGTGATACCTTCACTCGATCTCGCAGACGATTGGTCAACACCCCTGCAACCACTGCAGCGCAAGCGCCGGTGCCACAGGCGCGTGTTTCGCCAACGCCACGTTCGAAGACGCGCAAGCGGACAAATCCTGGCTCGACGATTTCGCAGAACTCAATGTTCGCGCCTTCTGGAAACACCTGGTGGCGAGTCAGTCGCGCACCCAGTTCTTCGACTGGCGCGTCGATCACGCTGTTCACAAAAAGCACGGCATGAGGATTGCCAACCGATACCGGTATGGCGTGATAGGTTTGATCGTCGACTTCAATCGGAATCGTATGGGTTGTTTCGTTGATACAGGCGGTGGTGGGAATTGACGCTGCGAGGAGCCTGGGTTCGCCCATATCCACTTCCACCTGGTCACCAACACAATATGTGGTGATGCAGCCATTGACGGTCTGCCAGCGCAATACGGGCCGTGATGCCAGTGAATTTCGTTCGACAAATTGGGCTATGCACCGTGCGCCGTTACCGCACTGTTCCGCCGGGGACCCATCTGCGTTGTAGATGCGATACCAGAAATCAGCGGCAGGATCGGTGGGTGCGGCGACCAGCAGCAATTGATCGAAACCGATCCCGGTACGGCGATCAGCAAACGCGGTGATCTGTTCCGCCGACAGATCAACCTCCTGGGTTACAGCATCGATAACCATGAAGTCGTTGCCGAGGCCATGCATTTTGCTGAAGCGAAGACGTATCACAGACACTCCTCCTCGCGTGCCAGCAGATCACGGTAGGTTTCTCGTTGACGAACGACCCGAAATTCGTCGCCACTGACGAGGACTTCTGGTGGGCGGGGCCGTGTATTGTAGTTCGAGGACTGTACAAAACAGTAGGCACCAGCAGACATCAAGGCGAGCAGACTGTTGTCATCCAACGCCAGGGCGCGTGCGCGGGCCAGGAAATCGCCGCTTTCGCAGACAGGCCCGACAACATCCCATACTTTCACCGGACTGTTGGACGGACGAACTGGAATCACGTCATGCCAGGCAGAGTACAAAGCCGGGCGGATGATCTCGGTCATCGCGGCGTCAACGACGGCAAAGTGTTTGTCCGAGTCCTTGGCCGCTGGCTTGAGGTACTCGACCCGGGTCAGCAAAAGGCCACCGTTACCAACGAGGAAACGGCCCGGTTCGAGCCCTATCGATACGTTCCTGCCTTGCAGTCGGTTACGCAAGGCTTGTCCGTAGGCGGCAACATCAAAATCCGGCTCGTTCTGATAAGCGATACCCAGGCCGCCGCCCAGATCGAGGTGTCGAATCGGAATGCCGCTCGCTGCGAGACGATCCTTCAACTGCAAGAGGGCGTCGACGGCTTCGAGCAAGGGTCGCGCTTCAGCAATCTGGGATCCGATGTGGCAATCGATGCCGACAACATTGAACGACCGATCCTGGCTGGCGCGGGAATAGAGGGCGAACGCCGATTCAACCGGAACGCCAAATTTGTTCTCTTTCAATCCGGTCGAGATGTAGGGATGGGTTTGAGCGTCGATATCCGGATTGATCCGCAATGCAATGTTTGCCGTACGGTGCAGAATTTTTGCTCTGGCGGCAATGCGGTCGAGTTCAGCGGCACTCTCCACATTGAAGCAACCGATTCCCAGCTTGAGCGCGAAGTCGATTTCTTCGACCCGCTTGCCAACCCCGGAAAAAACGATGTCTTCCGGTGGAGCGCCAATGGTCAGTGCGCGTTCCAGCTCGCCACCGGAAACAATATCGAAACCGGCGCCGAGCGACTGGAACAGCCGCATCACGGACAAGTTGGAGTTTGCCTTCACCGCATAGAAGATGCGGTAGTCCAATCCACTGAGTGCACTTGTCAGTGCCTGGTATTGACGGGTGAAATGTGCAGCAGAATAAACAAATACGGGCGTTCCCGTCCGCTCGGCAATCCGCTCAAGCGGAACGTCTTCGACGAAGCAGGTGCCGTCGCGATGTTCAATCATGGGAAGTCGATACTACGGTATCGACCGTTCTTGGCAGATAGAGCGGACCTTTCTGACCGCAGGTTGCCACCAGCATCGACACTACGATGATGATCAGCCAGCGCACGAGGAATCTCCGGAAAAATCAGGCGGCTGACTATATCACGCCTCTCCTGCAGCTCAGACTCCCAGTCTTTTCCAATATGAAATGAGTCTGAAGGGAGTGGTTGTTTCCAGTTGGGGATGAGTCTGAAGCCGGGCTGAAAGGAACCGTTCATGATGGGGGATGCAAGCCATCATGAATGCAGACGAA
>Ga0105050_10004051_pt1 | contig 19747 bp, 22 predicted proteins | sample FRY01_FD_78088 | JGI IMG/M metagenome (GOLD analysis project Ga0105050, IMG submission 78088) | Freshwater microbial communities from Lake Fryxell liftoff mats and glacier meltwater in Antarctica - FRY-01 | ecosystem: Environmental > Aquatic > Freshwater > Ice > Glacier meltwater ...
AGCCTTCTTGGGAGCGGCCTTCGCCACGTCCTTCTTTACCGCCGCCGTCACCTTCTTGACGTCCTTCTTGACCGCCGTCGTGACCTTCTTGACGTCCTTCTTGACCGCCGTCGTGACCTTCTTGACGTCCTTCTTTACCGCCGTCGTGACCTTCTTGACGTCCTTCTTTACTGCCGTCGTGACCTTGCGTTTTGCCACCTTGCCCGAGTTGGCCGCGGCCTTCAGCGGAGCACCCGGGGTGAACTTGACGGCCGTGCGGGCGGGGATCTTCACCTTCTGCGTGGGGTTGCGTGGGTTGACACCCATGCGAGCGGCGCGCTTGGAGGTGGAGAAGGTTCCGAAGCCGAGGAACGCCACGCGCTCGCCCTTGGCGATGCTCGCGGTCAGAAGGGCGAGAAACTCGTCCGTGACCTTCTGGGCCTGAACGCCCGTCAAGTCGGCGCGCGAGGCCAACTCCTTCGCGAACTCACTCTTGTTCATGTGTACCCCTTGTTACCGGTGTGTGAAAGGTTTTTGGACCCTACCAGCGTTTCTCCCCCGGGCCCGGTGCAGGTTCCCACTGTTCATCTGGCGAAACGGCATCCGAACCAATTGATTCGGAGACTTCGTGAGACAACGCCCGCTCGCCGCCCAGGCACAGATGAGCATGGCCTACCCCGATCTGGTGCCAGGGGAGATGGTGCGCTGGTCGTCTCGCGGCGCCTGGCACTTCGGGGTGCTGGTGGGACTCGACGCCTCGGATGCTGTGGTGCGCACCCGCGATGATCGTCGTCGCGAGCGCGTGCTGGCATCGGCGGTTCAGCCGTGGCCACCCGTGGCTTAGGCGAACCCCGCCGCCGGGCCGTCCAGCACGAGCAGCGCGCGTGAGCGTTCCACCCGCCCCGCCGGAATGGACACATCACCGGCCTCCAGCCGCGGCACCATCGGTGCCTTGTCCGCACCGTTGAGCAGCCACACCACTTGCCGAGCCGCGTTGATGGTGGGATAGGTAAGCGTCACCCGGCGGTGCCCATTGAACGCCGCAGCCGTGGCGGCCACGGCAACGTCCCTGATGTCGAGCACGGGGTCTCCGGGGGCCAGCGACGCGGTGTGGCCATCGTCGCCCAGCCCGAGGTGCACCACATCAATGGGGCCACCCAGCCCGTCCACGATCGGGGCGTAGGCACGCGCGGCCACATCAGCGTCGGCTCCGCCGCAGGGCATGGCGTGCAGATGTGCCGCCGCCGCCCGTGTTCCTGCGAGGCAGCGGGCGAGATGGGTGAGATTGCGCGCCTCGTCGCCATCAGGAGCCATGCGCTCGTCAACCTGCAAAATGTCCACCGCCGCCCAGTCAAGATCCATGTCGCCGAGGTCGGCCAACATGAGCCATGGGCTGGTGCCGCCGGACACCGCGAGCGACGCCCGTCCGCGCAGTGAGAGCGCCCCCCGCAGGTCTGCGGCAATCCGCTCGGCTGCGGCGTGTGCGGCGGAGCGGGCATCTGGCAGCACCATGCGTTCCATCAGGGGGGCAGCGTAGTCTGACCCCCATGCGAAACCCTCAAGGGTCAACCGCGACGTAAGGGGAATACGCGATGCGCATTGGGATGGTGGGGCTCGGGCGGATGGGTGCGAACATGAGCGTTCGCCTCATCGGCGCGGGGCACGAGGTTGTGGGGTACGACCGTGACGCCGCGGCAGTGAGTGCGCTGGGGCAGAAGGGCGTCCAGACGGCAACCGACTCCGCCGACCTGGTATCCCAACTTGAGGCGCCCCGCGCGGTGTGGTTCATGCTGCCGGCGGCGGTCACCACCGCGGCCATCATGGAGATGGCTGATCTTCTGGAGCCCGGTGACGTCATCGTTGACGGTGGCAATAGCCACTACCCCGACGACATCGCCCGCGCGAAGGCGCTGGAGGCGCGGGGCATTCACTACGTGGATGCCGGCGTGAGCGGTGGGGTGTGGGGGCTCGAGCGTGGCTACTGCCTCATGGTGGGCGGCACCGACGAGGCCGTGACCACGCTCACGCCGGTGCTCAAGGCCCTGGCCCCCGGGGTTGATACCGCACCCCGCACGCCCGGTCGCACCGGTGACCCGTCACCGGCCGAGGAGGGGTGGCTGCACTGCGGTCCCGCGGGCGCCGGCCACTTCGTGAAGATGGTCCACAACGGTATCGAGTACGGAATGATGGCGTCATTTGCCGAGGGCCTGAACATCCTGCACCACGCGAATGAGGGTTCGCGCGAGCGCACGGCCGATGCCGAGACGGCTCCCTTGGGCGATCCTGATCTGTACCGCTACGACCTCGACCTCGCGTCGGTCACCGAGGTGTGGCGCCGTGGCAGCGTCGTGGGATCGTGGCTACTGGATCTCACCGCGCAGGAGTTCGCCCGCGACCCCGGCTTGGATGCCTTCAGCGGTCACGTGGCCGACTCGGGCGAGGGGCGTTGGACCATGCAGGCGGCAATTGACACCGGTGTCCCCGCGCCGGTGCTCGCAACCGCGTTGTTCTCGCGCTTCGCGAGCCGCGGAAATGACGACTACGCCAACAAGGTCCTGGCGGCGATGCGCCTGGGCTTCGGTGGCCACCTGGAGCACGGGTCGTGAGCGCGAAGGCCGACTGCCTCGTGCTTTTTGGGGCCACTGGCGATCTGGCGTACAAGAAGTTGTACCCGGCGCTCCATGCACTGCAACAGCGCGGCAAACTCGACATCCCCATCGTGGGCATCGCCCGCGAGGGCTGGACCCTGGCGAAACTGCGCGACCGTATCCGCGCCTCGCTCACCGCCTCGGGCGTGCCCGACGAGGACGAGGCGGCCAGCGCGCTCTTGCACAACATCAGGTACGTGCATGGGGAGTACAACGACCCCGCCACGTTCACGCTCCTTGCCGAGGCGGTGAAGGACGTACGGATGTCCGTCTTCTATCTCGCCATCCCACCGGCGCTGTTTGGCGAGGTGGCGGCCGGGCTTGCGCATCACGACCTCACTGCAACTGCACGCGTGGTGGTTGAGAAGCCGCTTGGACGTGACCTCCAGTCGGCAGAGGAACTCAACCGTGCTCTGGCTGCAGAACTGCACGAGGATCAGATCTTCCGCATCGATCACTTCCTCGGCTATGAGCAGGTGCAGAACATCCTGGTCGCGCGTTTCGGCAATACCATTCTCGAGCCCATCTGGAACCGGCGATATGTGCGCCGCGTACACATCGAGATGAGCGAGTCGTTCGGCGTCGAGGGCCGCGGGTCGTTTTATGAGACCGTCGGTTGTCTGCGCGACGTGGTGCAGAACCACCTTCTGCAGTTGGTGTGCATGCTGGCCATGGAGCCACCCATCTCGATGGACGCCACGGCAATCACGGAGGAGAAGATCAAAGTGCTGCGCGCCATCAGGCCGCTCACGCCGAATGACCTCGTGCGCGGCCAGTACGACGGCTACCGCAAAGAGCCCGGGGTTGACCCCGCGAGCGACGTGGAGACCTACTGCGCGCTGCAGTTCGAGATCGACTCATGGCGATGGGCGGGCGTACCGTTCACCATTCGCGCGGGTAAGGCGATGTCACGCACCGTCACCGAAGCCGTGGTTGAGTATGTGCAGCCGCCGCGCCAGTTGTTCGAGGAGGCCGACGGCGTGATCGAACCCAATCGCATGCGTTTCCGGATGAAGCCCGACGACCTCATTCAGTTGAGCATGCAGGTGAAACAACCGGGAGATCGGGTGCTGATGGAGACGGTTGACCTCTCAGTGCACTATGCCGAGCAACTGGGACAGGCCGGCCCCGCGGCCTACGAGCGCCTCCTTGGCGATGCCATCGTGGGCGAGCGTCGCCTGTTCGCGCGCGGGGACATGGTGGAGGAAGCGTGGCGTGTGGTGCAGCCGCTGCTCGACTCTCCGCCACCCGTGGAGCCCTACTTCCAGGGCACGATGGGACCGCCCGGCGCACAGCGCGTGCTGCCACCCGATCTGACCGAGATGCTGAGCGAACCGCGGGTGATTCCCTCATGAGCACGGCGATCGGTATTGACGTGGGCGGCAGCGGCATCAAGGCCGCGTTGGTCAATCTGGACACCGGCGCGTTCATCGGCGAGCGCGTGCGAGTGGACACCCCGCAGCCGGCCACGCCCGAGGCCGTTGTGCTGGCCACGGCCGAACTCATCCGACCCTTCGCCCACACGGGACCCATCGGCATCGGGTTTCCATCACCCATCGTGGGTGGTGTCGCCACCACGGCGAACAACATTGACCCGCAGTGGGTGGGCGCACGCGCCGACGACCTGTTCGCGGCGGGGCTCGGAACCCCGGTGACAGTCATCAATGACGCCGACGCCGCCGGTATCGGTGAGTCGCGCTTCGGCGCCGCGCACGATGTGCCCGGCGTGGTCATTCTGCTCACGCTCGGCACCGGCATCGGGTCGGCGATCATCCATGACGGCGTGCTGGTGCCCAACACCGAGCTGGGACACCTTCAAGTGCGGGGGAAGGACGCCGAGCGTCGTGCGGCCGCATCGGTACGCGAGCACAAGGGTCTGTCGTGGCATGAGTGGGCCAAGGATCTGTCTGAGGTCATCTGCGCGATTGACCGGCTGTTCTGGCCGGATCTCGTACTGCTGGGTGGCGGTGTCTCGCGGAAGGCCGACAAATTCGTGCCCCTGCTCGACGTGCGGCCGCCGGTGCGGACCGCCACGCTGCTGAACGCAGCAGGCATCGTCGGCGCCGCCACGGCGGCTGCAGCCCGCGCATGATCACCACGCGTGTCCCCGGGGGGATTCGCGTGGTCATGCAGACCGATCACCAGTCGCAGTGCGGGCTCATCGCGGCGCGGTGGGGAAACCGCGACTTTCCGCGGATGGAGCCATGGGAACCTGTCCTGTGTGCCGCTGAGTGGCACGACGAGGGCTGGCGCCAGTGGGAGCGCACCCCCGGAATCATGGACGACGGCACGCCGCGTGGGTTTGCGCAGATGGATCTGGAGGACCACGTGGCCATTCACCGGCGCAGCATCGCGGCGGCGCGTAATCGTGAACCTGTCGCCGCGATGCTGGTGGGCATGCACTGCGTCGGGCTGCTGCAGCGCCGTCTGGGGCTCCACGGGCAGGTGCCCGACAGTCCTGCGCTCCCCGCTTCTGCGCGCGCGCTCATTGATGAAGAGCGTGTGGTGCGGGCAGCACGCACGGCGAAGATGGGCGATCAGCGTGAGGCCGAGGAGTGGACATGGGCCGCGTATCGGGTGCTCCAGGCGATTGACCTTGTCAGCCTTTACCTCACGTGGCGGGGGCTCGCGCACGGCGAGGCGTGGACGCTGCGTCAGGTACCCCGGGCCGGAACCGGCTCCGAGGGCGCTGACATCGCGGTCACCCCGGTGGACCACGTGACCTGTGCGCTCGACCCCTGGCCATTCGCCGATGCCAAGGTGGATGCGCCCGTGCTGGGGCGCATCATCCCCAACCGCGCGTATTCAACTGCCGACGACCTTGGCACGGCTATTCGCCACGCCACGCCTGCTGCCGCGCCGTTTCGCATCGTGCCCGCGACGGGGCAATGACGACCGTCGCTCCGCCACGTGGACTTTGATCCGCGCGACGGAGCGGGGAGCGGCTACGCCCCGAGTTCGTACTTGAAGCTGATCAGCAGGCGCACGCGGAAGCGATCCACGGTGCCGTCCTTGATCGTGAGGTCCTGCTTCACGACCTCAGCCACGCGCAGGTCGCGCAGACTGGCGGATGCGGTCGTAACGGCGAGCGTGGCGGCGGCCTCCCACGAGTCGGCGCTGCTGCCCACGATCTCGATGACCTTGTAGACACTGTCAGTGGACATGTTGGTTCTCCCGGTGGGACGTCCGCGCGCGGCGGCTCACCATGATTGTGGCGGTCCGACCGCCCTCCCTGCAACCGCCAGGGGGATATTGATGGTGCCTTCGTCTCGGAGCCGGGCGATATTGACCTCGGCGCGCGCGATCAGATCGGGGTCGGCGGGCATGACCACCTGACCCCGTTCGGCGGTGCCGATGCGTACCCAGCGGTCCCCGGGGGCGTGGAGACAGCGGTGTGCCGCGAACGCTGCGGCCACCGCGTCAATTGCGGCGGCCTCGTCCAGCGCGGCGAGATCGCCACTGCGCTCTGGCAGTGGCCACGCGGCCAGATCAAGCACATCGGCGAGGATCGCCCGCGTTGGGGCGATGCCGTCGTTGCGGGCGCGCCCGCCACGGGGCCGGAATGCGGGCGGGCGCACACCGAGCCACGCGGCGCGGTAGTCGGCCAGCCCGAGCGGCGGCGAGCCGGCAGGATGCAGCCGTTCCCACAGCAACTGCCGAAGCACCTGATCGGGAAAACTCTCGGCCACCACCAGAGTGTTGGGGAGCGCAGCCGCGAGCAAGGGGCCGCGCACACCACCATGGACCTTCTGCAGGCGCTCCGACGTCACCGGGAAGGCGGGGATGTCGAGCCAAGTGAGCACGTGTTCCAGGTCGCGTCGCCCCACGGTGGTGGCGGGAATCGCAATGGGGGCATCAATCAGCACGAGGGCGGGCGATGTACCTACCGCCGCCACGATCTCCGCATTAGAGCGGCACATTTGTACCGCGACGAGCACGCCATCGCCCCCGACCTCGGCGACCGCAGACCGGCCCGGGGGGTCATCCCGGGTCAGGTCGGGGTTGAGGTGAATGCCAACTGCGCGCATGCCTCGAGGCTACCTATGAAACGCCCCGTTGCACGGGATTCCCGAGGCCTGCGCTACCCTTTCACGCGTTACGCCATCTCGGTCATCGGGTGGCAGTCCCCGATCCGGTTGGAGACATGAGTTCGATCCTGCTCCTCGTCATCTCGCTCGTCGCACCGTGGGTAGTGCAACTGGCGCCGTCGCGCCAGCGTCCAGTGGCGCTGGTTGCCGTCATCGCTGTGCTTCTGCTCTTCGGGATCTTCTCGATCAACCCGGTCACCGCGTGGCAGTTCTGGATTGGCATCGTCTTCGGCATCGGATCGATCATCGTCTGGCTCAACATGGGCAACCGCCCGCGGCGCAATAGTCGCTGGGAGGAAGAGGAGCGCGCCGAGCCCACGGGCGAGCTCTAGGCTATACCGCGGGTGATCACCGGGGTCCTCGCGGACCCGCAGTGATCAGGCGTTCGGCTCGAGATTCTCCGCGATCAGCTGGTCGGCACGTTTCTGGTCCGACATCAGCCGGAGCCCCTTCTTCAGGGTGGCTACGCCGTGCGACTTCTGGCCCGCAGCGATTTGGGCAAGGCCCAGGGCCACGAGGGCGTCGTCGTACTTCGGATCAAGGCTGACCGCTGCGGTGGCCGCGATGATGGCCGCGTCCGTCTGGTTGGTGACGATCAGCGCATAGGCGAGGAATGCCTGGCCCACGGCGTCAGCCGGGTCCTGAGCGACGGCAGCCTGAAACACCGGCACGGCGTCCGCGGTGCGGTCAAGGCGCGAGAGCACGAGCGCCTTTCCCAGAAGCGCCGGCGCCAGCGTGGGGTCGATGGTGACGGCCTTCTGGTATGCCGCAAGCGCCCCCTTCAGGTCGTCCGTCGCCACGTCAATGTCGCCCTGCAGCATCTGGCCGATGGCCATCTTCTTCAGGGCGGGCGACCACGCGTCAAGTTGCTTTTGGGCCTCGTCGGGCTTGCCGGCGTCAATACGACTGCGGGCGCTCGCCAGCAGGTAACCGAGGCTCCGGGGGTTGCGCTTTACGAGCACCTTGAAGGTGGCCGCGTAGTCGGGCGCCGGGGTCCAGTCGGCCGGCAACTGCAGCTCTGCGGGCGTCACAATGGAACCCCGGCGGTACTCGATCGGGAACGGCACATCGGCAGGCAGCGACTTGATGGCCGACTGCCACTGTCCGGGGGTGGTCACGTCGAGGTTGTTGATCTTGGTGATCACGTCGCCTCGGCGCAGACCGGCATTGATCAGCGCACCCTTCACGCCGAGGGCGGTGACCAACTGGCCGCCAGGGGCGATCTTGAGTTGACGCGCGATGGCCGGCAGGTTCGGGACGGTGTAGCCATCCAGGCGCGCACGGGGCGGGGTGAGGCTGAGCAGGAACTTGCCCCTGAGCGCCTTCGAGGTGCCGCGGCTGTTCTTTGCCGAGACCGACAGGGTGTACCGGCCGGCGGGCATCTGATAGCCCTGAGCGTTTACCGCCTGCACGAGGAACCACACCGGACCTTGGATGTGATTCTTGGAGCTCGTAATTGTACGGACGACCTGCTTCGTCTTCGGGTCGGTGATCGTCACGGTGACCGTGGCCTGCGTCTTGGACGTCACCCCCAGCAAAAGGCGCCCGTGCCCCTGCTCGGACGTGAACACCTTTCGCAGGCGCAGCATGGTCAGCGACGGCGGCCCGGTGATGGGCGCGACGGTCGTCGTGGGGGTGGTACCGGTACCGGGGGTGGTCCCGGTGGCGGGCCCGCTGGTTGTGGATCCGGATCCGGTCGTCGTCTGTGCCCATGCGCCTGCAGGCAGGCCCAGAGCAGCGATTCCGAGGGATATGACTAAAAGGGATGATCGGCGCACGTCCTTGTTATACCACCCGTTGCTAGCGTGGCCCTGCCTTGGAGGTTCCGCGACCAACACTCGAAATTCTCGAGCGCACGCGACGTGGCGAGAGCGTGGACCCCGCCGATGTCGTGGCCCTCGTCAACGCTTGGCGGATGGGCGCTGCCTCTGACGCCCAGATGTCGGCATGGTGTGCGACGGCGGGAATCCGGGGGGTGTCGCAAGTTGTGGCATCTGCCGTTGCCACGGCGATTCTGGCGGGGGGCGACCGCCTCGAGCTCGCATCGCTGGGGCCCACGGCGGATCTGCGGTCAACGGGCGGGGTCGGTGACTCCGCACTGGTGTTCGCGGCATCCGCCACGGCGGCTGCGCTGGGGGTCATCGTGGCCTCCACGGGCACGCGTGGGCTGGCTGGCGTCGGGGGCATCCTCGACGCCCTCGACGCCATCCCGGGCATGCAGGCGGAGCGATCGCTTGAGCAATATGTCCTGCAAGCGCGGGATGTCGGCATCGTCATCGCCGAAGCCGGCACCACCCTGGTTCCCGCGGAACGTGCGCTCGCCGACCTGCGGGAGTCCACCGCGACGGCTGATGGCGATCTGCTGGTGGCCGTCGCAGCGGCCGTGCGGGGGGTCAGCGGGGGGGCGGGCAGCCTTGTGGTGGAGGTGCCTGGGGGATCCGGAGCGCTGCTTGTGGACACTGATCATGCGACCGCCGCCGGCGAATTGATCGCGGCGCTCGGGGCACAGTGGCACCGCCGCGTGGCCGTTCACCCGTCGATACGGCCAGAGCCGCTCGGTGGGGTATCTGGGCATTCCTTGGAGATCGGTGCCGCCGCCGCCGTACTGCGGGGAGAGGGTGACGCCGCCTTAGTGGCACGCGTTGCCGAGATGGCGGGCACCGCCGCCGAGTTGAGCGGGATCATGCAGTCCGGTGGCGCCGCTGCCGCTGCCGCTGCCATCGCCGATGGCCGGGCGCTTGAGTTGGCCGAGAGGTGGATCGAGGCACAGGGTGGTGAGCCCGGTGTGTTGACGGCCCCGGATGGCCTGATGCAGGCCTCCATTAATCGGGAGGTTGTGGCCCCGGCAACCGGCGAGTTGACGGGGGTTGACGCCGGGACCATCGGGCTGGCCACGCGCTGGCTCGGGGCCGGGCGCCTTGACCCCGGGCAGGTCATTGACCCCGCCGTCGGGGTAGAGATGCTTGTACGCGTCGGCGACACGGTGACTACGGGCCAACCGGTGGCGATGATTCACGCCTCGGACGACTGGCTGGCGGGCCGTGCCGAAGAGATGCTCGCCAACGCCTGGGTGATCACGGGGCCCTGATGCCAGAACTCCCTGAGGTCGAGACAATCCGTCGTCAGTTGGCGGGGCGCATCGAGGGGCGGGTCATCGAAGGGGTCACGGTGAGTGATGCCCGGCTGGTGGACCCATGGGAGGCGGCGGACTTCGCGGATCACCTTAACGGTCGCCGCATCGAGCGCATTGATCGTGTGGGCAAGTACCTGCTCTTCGAGTTGGACAGTGCAGAGGCGCTCACCCTCCACCTGAGGATGACCGGGCAGTTGCTGTGGAGTGATTCCGTACCGGACCCGCCGCTGCCGTACACACGGGCCGTGCTGGCATTCGCGGGCGGCGGGGCCGTGACGTTCGCAGACGCCCGCCGCTTCGGCACCGCGTCGTTCCTGCCACGCGAGGGGCGTACGGCCATCTGGGGCGGCCGTACAGGGGTGGACGCCATGTCGTCGTCATTCACTGCGCGGGCATTGGGGCGCTCGCTGGCGGGCCGGTCGGCACCGATCAAGGCGCTTATCCTCAACCAGCGCATCGTCGCGGGGGTGGGGAACATCTATGCGGACGAGGCGCTCTTTCTGGCGCGCATTCATCCCCGCACCCCCGGTGGCAACCTTGACGTACGTTCCCTCGCATCCCTTCATCGAGCCATTCGTGATCGCCTGCGCATGGGCATCCAGGCGGGTGGGACGTCGTTCGACCGCTACCGTGACGTCAACGGTGAGCGCGGGGGAATGCAGGATCTCCTTCGCGTGCACCGGCGGCAGGGCGAGCCATGTCCGCGCTGCCTCACCACGATCGAGAAGGGCGTCGTTGCACAGCGAGGCACGTACTGGTGCCCCACGTGTCAGCCACCGCCGGGAGGGGACTGATGCTCACTGATGTGCCGGGAATCCGCGTGGGACATTGGACCGATGCCGAGGCAGGCACCGGCTGCACGGCAATCATCCTTCCCGCGGGGGCGGTTGGCGGTGTGGACGTGCGCGGTGGTGGCCCGGCCAGCCGGGAGACCGACCTGCTGCGCCCCGAGGCCACCGTGCCCATCGTGTCGGCCATCGTGCTGAGCGGCGGCAGCGCATTCGGGTTGGACGCTGCAACCGGCGTGATGCAGTGGTGCGAGGAACAGGGGCTCGGCGTGGACACCGGCATCGCAATCGTTCCCATCGTTGCGGCCGCCGCGCTGTTTGATCTGGGCATCACCGAAAACGCACGACGGCCCGGGGCGGCCGAGGGGCGCTTGGCCGCCGAGGCCTCCACCGCGGGCGCGCACGGCGTGGGCAGCGTGGGCGCGGGCACCGGCGCGACGGTTGGCAAGTGTCTGGGTCGCGATCACTGGTGCAAATCCGGCATCGGCACCGCCAGCGTGCGTCTACGCAATGGCGTCACCGTGGCGGCGCTGGTGGCCGTGAATGCCTTTGGCGACGTGCTCGATGAACAGGGCGGCATTCTCGCCGGTGCATGGGAGGACGGCATCGGCTTCGTGGACGCCCGCCGTGCGCTCATCGAGGACGCCCCCCGTCACCACCGCTTGACCGACATGTCGAATACCACCCTCTGCGTGGTGGCCACCGATGCGCGCCTCGACAAGCCGGGCTGCACGCAGCTCGCGCGCCAGGCCCACTCGGGCCTTGCCCGCGCCATCGCGCCGTATGGCACCGCCCTCGACGGGGACATCGCGTTCGCGGTGTCCACCGGTGTGGCGGACTGCAACCCGGTGATCGTGGGCAACGCCGTGGCCGAGATGGCGACGAGGGCGGTGCGCGATGCCGTGCGGCAGGCAACGTCCGTGCGCGGTGTACCCACCGCGGCCGACCGCACGGGGGCCTAGGTGTCCTCCCCACCGTGAGCCTTGTGACAGTGAGACATCGCGCCTAACGTCCTGTTTGGCTACCAGCGGAGAGAGGCCCCACATGAAACGTGTCCTCGTGGCAATACTTGGCGCGTCACTGACTCTTGGACTTGTCGGAAGTGCAAGTGCCTTCCAGTTTGCAGACATGAATGACGTTGCGTGGGCCGAGGGCACAGCGCCGGTCAGTGTGGCGCCTGATTTGATCCTGGCCTTCGACGGGTTGACTATGCCCCATGCGCTAACCGGCTCAGTCACGATCTCCGGAGGGTTTCGCGCTGGCGATCGTTTGACGTACGGCGGGGCTCTGCTCATACAGGGCTCTTATAATTCCGCGTCGGGAGTCCTCTCGCTCACGACAGGCGTTAATCCAGATAAAAGTTATTGGCAGGCCGCGATGCGCGCTGTTACCTTCACCACGACCGCGGACCCGCCGGGGTCGTCCAGAACGCTCACCTATACGACTGACAACACGTCTGGAAATCGATCTGGGCAGAACACAATCTCCATCACGATTGGAGCACCCGACCGGCCTTTGGCGCCAACCGTGACAGGCGGGAGCGGCCAGGCGACGATCAGCATCGTGCCCCCCGGCAGCGGCTTGGCTCCGACCTCGCGTCTTGTGACCGCATCACCCGGCGGTGCCACCTGCACCGTGAGCGGATCATCGGGCTCGTGCACCATTACGGCACTGACAAACGGGATCGCCTACACCTTTACTGATACCGCGATCCGTTACGGGGTCAGTTCGCAGGCCTCCCCCGGCTCGTCAGTGGTGACCTTGGCCGCGCCGGAAACCCCAATCACCGCAATCACTCCAGCCGCACCTCTCGATACGTCGGTTCCCACAGGCGCATCAGCCCCGGTCTCCCCCTGCGCATTGCTTTCCGGCATTCAAAAGAGCACCTGCAGTGCTGCCGCCACGCGTGATCGAGTAATTTCCAGGGCAACGTCGACCCGTAGCGCCGCACGTGCCGCGTGCGCGAAGAAGACAAATGCCATCAGGGCTCACTGCACCACCAAGGTCAACGCCACTTTCACCCGCTCGGTCGCGCCCGCGAAGGTGACCTACACCCGCACTGTTGCCCGCACCGTATGTACGACTAAGACGGCGGCCATCAAGAAGACGTGCCTGGCAACGGCCAATGCGCGCTACCGCACCTCGGTGACCAAGGCCGACGCCGCCCGCTCACGTGCGCTCATGAAGGCGCGGGGGTAGGACAGCTAGGTCAGCAGGGCGTCCAGCTCGCCCGCCCGATCGAGCGCCGACATCTCGTCCCAGCCGCCGATACTGCGGCCATCGATGACGATCTGGGGAAAGGTGTACCCGCCCGTGGCCTCCACTAGACGCTGGCGCCCCTCGTGATCGGATGGTGGGATCATGATCTCCTCGAAGTCCACCCCCCGCTGCGTCAGGAAGGCCTTGGCGCGCATGCAGTAGGGGCAGCGCGCTGTGCTGTACACGGTGATCTGTGGCATGCGGGGCAGGCTACCGCCCCCGGTGGCACTGCGACACTCGTGCGATGGGCTTGGTGGAGACCGAAGCGGTGGTGCTGCGCACTCTCAAATATGGGGAGTCCGACGCGATCCTCACCCTCCTCACGCCTGGGATGGGGCGCATTTCGGCAATTGCCAAGGGGGCGCGAAAGGCCACGTCGAAGCAGGGTGGCCGCTTGCAGCCGGGGGTGCGGCTGCGACTGAGTGCGGCTGAGGGCCGCGGTGACCTGCTGATACTGCGGTCAACCGAGGTGGTGGATGCAGGGGCGGGTCTATGGGTGGAGGGGTACCGGCTTCGCGCTGCCGGGTCGGTGCTGGAGGTCGCAATGCGGGTGGTTCCCGAGAGCGAGGCCGCGGAGGCCGCTTACAACCTGGTGACCCGCGCGTTGGCACTCCTCGCGAAGACCCCACCGCGTGACAGCCCTCCGCATCTCGACCCGTATGTGCTCGGCATGCAGGTGAAGTTGCTCGCGGTCTCGGGGCTCATTCCGCAGTTGGCGGTGTGTGCGTCGTGCGGTGGCCCTGCGCCGCTCATGGGCTTCTCGCCCGCTGCGGGTGGCGGCGTGTGTGGGGCGTGCGTGGTCATCTCGGGCGCCGAACCACTCGACCCCGCCGCAGCCGACGCGATGGTGGCGCTGCTCGGGAGCCCGTTGGCGGATGCCCCGGAGCGTGTGCCGCCCGGTGCCGCACGGGGGGTGGAGCGCATCACCGCCCTGATGTTTCGGGAGCATCTGGGCGTGACGCTGCGATCGGGCACACCGCTCGAGGGGGCTACCAGCCCACGGCGATCACCGCCACGGCCACGAGAATGAGGCACTCGTTGCCATCGTCGTCGAACAGCCCGTTGGTCTGCTGGTGCCCGCCCGCCACCGCGGTGACCTTGACCGTGCCGTAGGGGAACATGGCCTGCACTGCGGCGATGTCAACCTGCTCAGGGCAGGGCACCGCGATCGTTGCCTCCACGCGCATGTTGGCCCGGTCGTTTCCTGGCAGCAGGTGCTGCATTCCGGGGAAGATCACCCGACGGATGCTGTCCTCCACCGCCCGCAGCGCCGCCTTGGTGGGGTCGCCACCGGTCAGGTCAACGCCGATGCCGGTCTCGATGAGGAGCGGAAAGACGCTGTCGGTCACCTCGATCCCTCGGGAAGGAGGGATGTGTCGATAGCCCCGGCGCCGGAGACGTCCGTCTTAACGAGGCCATTCTTTCGCATCCATTTCGCGAGCACATCCCATTGCGCAGCATCCATCGAGAGGGCTTTGCCGTTAGCGGGAATGAGCACGGGCAGCGTGGCGGCCAGCTGTGCGGCGAGGGGGCCCTTCGCGATGTCGGGGTTTGCCTTGATGAGGGCCGCACGCGCCGTGGAAGGGTTGGCCCGCGCGGTCCCGGTACCGGTGGCGATTGCCTGGAGGGCACGACGGATGGCCTCTGGGCGCGATGCGATGGTGTCCTCACCAGCGGCGATGACCAGCTCGTCGTAGATGGGCACACCATTCGCTTCGAGCCTGAAGACCTTGACAGGCACGCCCTTTCGCACGAGATCGGGCACCTCGATGTTCCAATAGCCACCGATGATGGCGTCGACCTTGCCGGCTACAAGTGCCGGGGCGAGGCTGTAGCCCACCACCTTGGTCCGCACCTTCGACGGGTTGCCCCCGGCGTGCCTCACCACGGTGTCCAAGAGGGCGGTGTCACTCGGCACGCCGGCGATGCCCACGGTCTTGCCCTCCAGATCCTTCGGCGTGGTGATGCCGCGGTCGGCGCGGGCGATGATCGCATTGAGTGGTACAGGCACGAGCGCGGCAACCGCCTTCACCGGGATGCCCTTGGCACGCGCGATCAGCAATTCGGGTGCGTAGGTGATCACCAGGTCCTTCTTGCCCGTCGCTGCCTGCGTCAGATTGGTTGTGGGATCACTGGGCACCGAGGTCGTGATGTTTGACCCGGCGCTCGCAGCGATGCCCTCCTCGATCGCCGTTTCGATTCCGGCGTGATCGGCATTGGCATACCAATCGAGTGCAAGGGACACCGACTCGACGCTCGCAGCGGTAGTGGTGGTGCCAGTGGAGTCGCCCCCACATCCTGTGAGGGCGATCGGGGTGAGGACCGCGGCGCCGACGACGACGAGGGCGAGTGAACGGCGAATTCGGATCATGGCGATACCTCTGCGGTTGGTCGGTTGATGCCGGGGCGGGTGCCACGGCGCAGGTAGGGAAGGGAGAGCCATTCGGCCAGGGTCACCAGCGCGAACATGGCGATGCCAATGAGGGCGAGGACGACGACAGCGGCGAAGGTGACTGGGGTCTCGAACTGGCCAGCGGAGAGGCGCGTGAGCGCACCGAGGCCGCGGCTGGATGCCACCAGTTCACCTACCACTGCGCCGGTGACAGAGAACACGGCGGCCAGACGCAAGCCGGTGAAGAGCCGCGGCAGGGCACCCGGCGCACGCACGTGCCACCACGTCCACCCGCGTGAGGCGCCCAGCGCACGGACCGCGCGCATCAACTCGGGGTCGGTACCGCGCAGGCCGTCAACCCCGGCCACGATGACCGGGAAGACGCTCATCAGCGCCGCCAGCACGATCATGGCGCCGAGCTCCGGCATCCACAGCACCAACAGCGGTGCGAGCGCGACGAGCGGGATCGTCTGGGACACGATGATCCATGGGTACAGCAGGCGACCAGCGATGCGGCTGCGGGCGATTAGGGCGGCGACCGCGCTGCCCACCACCGCGGCAAGCGCGAAGCCAAGCACGGTGATGAGGATGGTCCATTGCGCGTGGTACCAGAGGCGATCGCGCACCTCCCAGCCCGTGCGGGCGATGGTGACGGGCGATGGCAGGATCCACTCGCGCGGCTCGATGATCGATGCGCTCACCTGCCAGATGACCACCAGCAGAAGTGGGAGCGCGATGCCGACCGCTACCTGCCCCCACCGAATACGACGACGACCAGCGGTAGGCGGGGCATCTGCCACGGGCGCGACGGTGGGCACGGTGGTCATGCGGCCACCCCCGCAGCCCGCAATGACTCGAGCACCCGCACCGCCGTCGCATCGGCGCCGAGGTCACGTACGCGCACGCGGTCGATCACGTGCATGGGGCCGGGTGAGGCGACCAGCACCACGTCGGCGAGGGCGACCGCCTCGGCGATGTCGTGGGTCACCAACACGATTGTGGGTGCCACCTGTGCACGCACCGCCAAGAGCACCCGGTGCATCTCGCCACGGGTCAGCGCGTCAAGCGCACCGAAGGGCTCGTCCAACAGCCATACCTCGCGGTCGGCCAGCAGCGTGCGGGCCAGCGCCCCGCGCTGCCGCATGCCCCCGGATAGGGCATGGGGGTAGTGGTCGCCGAAACCTGTCAGCCCGACACGGGTCAGTTCACGGTCGGCCCGGGCCCGCGCCTCGCCCTTCGGCACCCCGGTGAGCAGTGCCCCGGCTGCCACATTGTCGCGCAGGGTGCGCCATGGCATGAGGGCATCGCGCTGGGGCATGAGGGCCGTGCGTCCGTCCACGTGCACCGACCCGGAATCCGGGGAGAGGAGCCCGGCGATGACGTCGAGCAGCGTGCTTTTTCCACACCCAGAGGGGCCGATGATGGCAGTCACCTCACCCGCCACCGCCAGCAGGTCCACGCCGCCCAGCACTTCGAGCGGTGGGTCATCGCCCAGCGACAGGCGCACGTCGTCAACACGGATGGTGATGTCGGATGCGGCCCGCTGGGGCACGTATGAACTCCCTTCGCTGGCATTACCCAGGCAGGTTCAGAGGGTCGAGGCGGTATGCCTCCTCTCAGCCGTGCGAGCGGCTCCCCTGTATTCGAATGAGGCTAGCAGCCCCATGAATGCTCGTCAGTCGGTGCGGGACTGCACCAGTTCGATGCGGTAGCCATCGGGGTCGCGCAGAAAGCAGATGAGCGATCCGCCGGGTCGCGACGCGTAGGGGGGCTTCTCGGGTGCGATGCCCTTGCGGGACAGGTCGGCCAACTCGGCAGCCATGTCATCCACCCCCAGCGCGATGTGGCCGTAGGCGTCGCCCATCTCGTATGGCGCGGCGCGCCCGTCGTTGAGTGTCAGTTCCAGACGTTCGCCGTCACCGGGCAGGGCCAGGAAGATGACCGTGGCGGTGTCACCGCCCACGCGCTTGCGTGAGGTCTCCTCAAAGCCGAGGGCGCGGTAGAACGCCAGCGAGCGGTCCTCGTGGAGCACCCGCAGCATGGTGTGGATGAGGCGTCGCGGCATGCCGTCAACGGTAGTGGGGAACTGAAGGGACCGGGCGGCCACTTGTATGACCGCCCGGTCGAGGCACCGCGTCCCGGCCGCGGTGCCCAGCCGTCGTGCATCCCCATGTCACGACCCCCCCCGCCGCTTCCCTGTCCCCAGCGCGGCGATGGGCGAAAGGTATGCGGTGGCCCGCCGGCATCCATCGGCCCGGTCACCAATGTGGCGGGGGGTGCCTTTCGCCATCGGTACATGCAGTGCGCGCCGTTAGCATCGTCGGCAATGGCCGCCACCGGGTACACGATCTCTGACGCTCACCTGCCCACCGGGGATCAGCCGAGCGCCATCGCCGCGATTGAGCAGGGTCTCGCCGCGGGCGAGCGCTACCAGACGCTGCTGGGGGTCACCGGATCGGGCAAGACCTTCACGATGGCCAACATCATCGCCAACTCGGGGCGACCGGCGTTGATCATCGCGCACAACAAGACCCTGGCCGCGCAGTTGTGCAACGAGTTCCGCGAGTACCTGCCCGGCGCCGCGGTCGAGTACTTCGTCTCGTACTACGACTACTACCAGCCCGAGGCGTACATCGCGTCCAGCGACACGTACATCGAGAAGGACGCCTCGATCAACGATGAGGTTGATCGGCTGCGGCACGCGGCCACAGCCGCGCTCTTGGCCCGCCGCGATGTGGTGATCGTGGCGTCGGTCTCGTGCATTTACGGCATGGGATCACCCGACCGGTACCGCGAGCGCATCGTGCTGTTGGAGCAGGGCACCCACATACCGCGCGACGAAATCTTCCGGCGGCTGGTGGACGTGCAGTACGTGCGCAACGACCTCGTGCTGGAGCGGGGGCGGTTCCGCGCCCGGGGTGACGTGTTTGAGATCCAGCCCGTCAACGCCCAGACCGCATACCGCATTTCGATGTTCGGCGACGAGATCGAGAAGATCACGCACTTCCACCCGGTCACCGGCGAGGTATTCGGGCAGATGTCGTACGTGGCCATCTATCCGGCCACCCACTACGTCACGCCCACCGACGTGATCGAGCGGTCGCTCCTCGAGATTCGAGCGGAACTCGAGGAGCGCTGCACGCTCTTTGACGCCCAGGGCAAGTTGGTGGAGAGCCACCGACTGCGCCAGCGCACCCAGTACGACCTCGAGATGATCCGCGAGATGGGCTTCTGCTCGGGCATCGAGAACTACTCGCGCATCTTCGATGGCCGCCTGCCCGGCGAGCCCCCACACGCCCTGCTCGACTTCTTCCCGCCGGACTTCCTCACGTTCATTGATGAGTCGCACAACACGGTGGGGCAACTGCGGGGCATGTACGAGGGCGACCGCTCGCGGAAACAGACCCTCATCGAACACGGATTCCGCCTTCCGTCGGCTGCGGACAACCGGCCGCTCAAACTCCAAGAGTTTCTCGAGCGCGTGGGGCAGGTGGTGTTCGTGTCCGCCACGCCTGGGCAGTTCGAGCGCGACAACTCATCGCGCATCGCCGAGCAAATCATTCGCCCCACCGGACTGTTGGACCCCGTGGTGGAGGTGCGCTCCACCGAGAACCAGGTGGACAACCTGATGGGGGAGATTCGCGCGCGCGTGGACAGCGATGAGCGCGTGCTGGTGACCACGCTCACCAAGCGTATGGCAGAGGACCTGACCGACTTCCTGACCGACGCCGGCATCCGCGCCCGGTACCTGCACAGCGACATTGACGCCATCGAGCGCATCAGGGTGGTGCGCGACCTGCGTCTGGGCGAGTTCGACGCGTTGGTCGGCGTCAACCTGCTGCGCGAGGGTCTCGACCTGCCCGAGGTGACCCTCGTGGCCATCCTCGACGCCGACAAGGAGGGCTTTCTGCGCGGGCAGACGGCCCTCATTCAGACCATCGGCCGCGCCGCCAGAAACGTGAATGGCCGCGTGATCATGTACGCCGACCGCGAGACCGAGTCAATGCGTGTGGCCCTCAGCGAGACCACGCGTCGGCGTGAGATCCAGGCTGCCCACAACGAACTCCACGGCATCACGCCGACATCAATCAGCAAGGGTGTCAGCGACATCGCGCAGTTCCTCGGACTGTCGGGCGGGAGCGGGGGTCGTAAGCGCAAGCGCAAGGAGCGCGCGGTGCCCGAGGGGGCCACGCCCGACGAGATTCGCCGCGTAATGGTGCAGGTGGAGCAGGAGATGATGGAGGCGGCCGAGGACCTGCGCTTTGAGCAGGCCGCCGACCTGCGCGATCGCCTGGCCGGACTGCGTGAGGTGTTGGGGGACGCCTGACGGTGTGCAGAAATGGGAATCATTCCCATTTATGCTACGCTCGTCGGCATGCGCTTATTCCACCCGTTCATACCCGCCCGGCTCATCCCGCTTGTCGCACTACTGGTGGCAGCCGTGGCCACAATCATGCTGG
>Ga0105050_10004056_pt1 | contig 19736 bp, 17 predicted proteins | sample FRY01_FD_78088 | JGI IMG/M metagenome (GOLD analysis project Ga0105050, IMG submission 78088) | Freshwater microbial communities from Lake Fryxell liftoff mats and glacier meltwater in Antarctica - FRY-01 | ecosystem: Environmental > Aquatic > Freshwater > Ice > Glacier meltwater ...
AGGGGGAGGGAGGAAAGAAGGGGGAGGGGGAGGGAGAGGGAGGGGGAGAGAGTGGGGGAGGGGGGGAGAGAGGGATTGGGTTGTGGGGGGGGGGGGGGGGGGGGGGAGGGGGGGGGGGGGGGGGGGGGGGGGGGGGGGGGGGGTGGGGGGGGGGGGGGGGGGGGGGAGGGGGGGGGGGCGCTGGGAGGGACGGGTGGACGGGACACCACCGCCCCGTCAAGCCGGGTGCCGCCGGGCGGTGTCCCGTCGTCGCCTACGGCTATGCCGGGGCAGGGCAAGACCACCGCACTCCGGGGGGGCTGCAGTCCGGGGCGACCTAGAACGGCAATTTCGGGCCGCCTTTGCCGCCGCCGAGGCCACCCATGAGGTCACCCATGCCTCCCATCCCGCCGAGTTGTTTCATCATGCCCTTCATCTTACCTTTGGACTTCATCATCTTGCGCATCATGCCGAACTGTTTGAGGAGTTGGTTGACCTCGATGATGTTGCGGCCGGAGCCGTTGGCGATGCGCTTGCGGCGGGTGCCCTTGATGAGTTCGGGGCGTTTGCGCTCCTTGGGGGTCATGGAGAGGACGATGGCCTCCATGTGCTTGATCCTTTTCGGGTCGAGGGCCCCGCCGGGGAGGGATTTCTTCAGCTTAGCTCCGCCGGGGAGCATGCCGAGGAGTCCTTCGAGGGGGCCGAGGTTCTGGAGCATCTTCATCTGCTCCAGAAAATCGTTGAAGTCGAAGCGGCCTTTCTCCATCCGCTTGGCGGCCTTCATGGCCTTTTCCTCGTCGATCTGTTCGGCGACGTGTTCGACCATGGAGACGGTGTCGCCCATGTCGAGGATGCGGCCGGCCATGCGGTCGGGGTGGAAGATGGAGAGGTTCTCGACCTTCTCGCCCTCGCCGACGAACTTGATCGGTTTTCCGGTGACGGAACGCATGGAGAGGGCCGCGCCACCACGGGCGTCGCCATCGAGTTTGGTGAGGATGATGCCGGAGATGCCGACTGCGGCGTCGAAGGTCTTGGCGACGGAGACGGCCTGTTGACCGGTGGCGGCGTCGGCGACGAGGAGGGTTTCGCGGGGTTGGAGGAACTTGTGGAGTTGCTTGAGTTCCTCGACCAGGGCGGTGTCGAGTTCCTGGCGGCCGGCGGTGTCGAAGATGAGGACGGAGCCGTTCTGTTGCTCGGCCCACTTCAGGGCGGCTTTGGCAACCTTGACGACATCCTTTTCGCCGGCTTCGGGGATGTAGCAGGGGACCTCGACCTGTTCGGCGAGCTTGGCGAGCTGCTCGATGGCGGCGGGACGGTAGAGGTCGCAGGGGATGAGGAGGGGACGTCGGCCGTCTTTCTTCAGGCGGAGGGCAAGCTTGGCGGCGGTGGTGGTTTTACCGGCGCCGTTGAGGCCGCAGAGGAGAATGCGGGCCGGTGGGTTGAGGTCTAGCGGGGCTTGATCACCACCGAGGAGGGCGACGAGTTCGTCGTGAAAGATTTTGACGATCTGCTCGCCCGGTTTGATCGACTTGAGGACATCGGCGCCGAGGGCCTGAGCCTTGACGCGGTCGAGGAAGCCGACGGCGACGGCGTATTCTACATCGGCTTCCAAGAGGGCCATGCGGACCTCGCGGAGGGCGTCGGAGATGTTCTTTTCGGAGATTTTGCCGACCCCGCGGAGGTTTCGGAAGGTCTTGTCGAGGCTGTCGGAGAGGGAGGAGAACATGAGGAATTTGGCTGGCGGGAGGATGCCACAGGGAGGGGGGCGGACAAGCCGACAATCGGGAGAAGGGCCCTATTCTCCGGCCCCGGACTGGTAGGCGGCCTCGCGGTCGATGAGAAAGCTCCACTCCATGGTGGGTTCCGGCTTGGATTTGCCGAGGAGGGTCCACTGCACGGCGACCTCGGTGACCTCCTGGCGGAGGCGGCGGTTGACGGTCCAACTGAGCTTTTTGGTGGCGGGATCGAAGGTGGCGGGGACGAGGCCGAATCCGGAGACGCGCATGGCGAGTTTGGCGGGATCGAGTTCCTCCACGGCGGAGAGATCGGCCCAGACATTGGGGAGGCGGGATTCGACCATGCCGCCGGCCTTCGGAAAGACGGGATGAGGGGTGGTTTGGTAGCCGATGGCGGACCCGGCAGTGCCGGTGGCCTGGAACTGGGTGGCGGATTCGAATTGTTTGTCGAGCACGCCGCGGACGATGTAGCGGGGGATGGTGTGGCGGGGGGAATCGCGGCGGATTTTGCCGGGTTTGACGGTGAGGAACAGTTCATAGCCGACCTCGTTTCCGATCGCGAACATTTCGTCGGTGTAGTATCCGCCGGCGTAGGCGTAGGTGGTGACTTCTTCGCCGAATTTGTCCTTCAAGAAGCGCCGGGACTCGCCCAGTTCGGTGCGGAGGAAGGCGCTGTAGTCATCCGGACTTTTTTTGGCGTGGCTCTTGACGGTGCTGGGGAAGGGATGGGAGACGGAATGGCTGCCGATGGTGCATCCGTTCTGCTGCATCTCCTTGATCATGGGCGTGGTGAGGGCCCGGCCCCCGCCATCGACGTAGTTCTTGTAGAGATAGACCGTGAACGGGTAGCCGTATTTTTTCAGGATGGGATAGGCGTCGGTGTAAACGGATTTCCAGCCATCATCGATGGTGATGAGGACGGAGCGTGGGGGGATGTTGGCCTCGCCGCGCTTCCAGAGGAGGAACTGTTCGAGGGAGATGACGGGAAGATTGAGAGTCTTGAGCGCCTCCATCTGGGTTTCGAAGGTGGAGGTGCGAATGCACATCGCGGTGGGATCCTTGACCGCAGAGAACTCGTGGTAACCGAGGATGGAGACGCGGGAGCCGTCGTCTTCGGGGAGTTGTTCGGCGGGAGGAGGGGAGTCTTCGACGGTGAGCGGGGAGTCTCCTACAGCATGGAAGATGTCTTCGTGGGCCAGGGCCCACGGAGAGAGCAAACAGAACAGAAGGGCGGAGATCCTCAACACGCCGAGACTCTACGCGCTCCTGTCACGAAGGCAAGAGCGCCGGGGGGACGGAGCGCGGGTGTCTATGGAGGAGGAAGGGTCGGCCGTTTCGGAAGCAAAGGGCGCCGCCCCCCGGAGTGCGGTGGCTCGACACCGCCTGGAGGGCGCTCCGGGGGGGAAGGTGCGGGGGTACCCGGAGTGCGGTGGCTCGACACCGCCTGGGAGGGCGGGGCTTGACCCGTGGGGGGGGGGAGAGTCGAGCATGGTGGGAGAGTCGGGCTTGGTGGGAGAGTCGGGCTTGGTGGGAGAGTCGGGCTGTTTGGGGTGCGGGGGGGCTGGGATGTGAAGGTGTGGCTGGGAGGGTTGGGTGGACGGGGACACCACCGCCCCGTCAAGCCGGGTGCCGCCGGGCGGTGTCCCGTCGTTGCCTACGGCTATGCCGGGGCAGGGCAAGACCACCGCACTCCGGGGGTCTATAGAGGGACGTCACCCTGAAGGAGGATGGAGATGGGGAATGAATAGACGGTGTTGATCCGGGCTCGGTCCTCCGTTTGTTCGAACCATTTGGCGGAGCACCAAGGATAGTCGGCGGCGTTGCGCACCAGTCCGTGATGAACAGCATTGGTATGGACGTAGTGGAGACGCGAAAGGTAGGCCTTGTTGGTCGTGATGTGCGACTCGCGGAAGTTGTGCCAAACGGTTCGTCCCTCGGTTTGGTCAAGGATGTTGAGGTCACGCGCACTGAGGGTGTGCACCCTTGCCGAGGAGCCTGCCGAGTTTCCCTGCACCGTCCTCCGGGCTGCGAGCGATGAGGTGGTAGTGATTGGCGAAAATTGACCATGCCTCGAGTCCCCAGCCCTGTTCCTCGAGTTCGCCGAGGATTAAATCCTGCAGGAGATTGAGGCGTTGATCGGAATGGAAGTGATGTACTTTATGGAGTGTCGCAGCGGTCACCATGTAGACCCCGGCTGCTCCCAGATAGTGCGGCGGGGCGTGGGGCCAGGAGTTCATTGCTTGAGGATAGGGAAAATGTTCAAATGAACAAGTTTATTTTGATATATTGGAGAAGCGTGGTCGTGAGGGTGGAGCTGTGGGCTGTGGAGTGAGTGGGCTTTTTGGGGAGGGGGTGGCTCGGAGGGCGGGTGGGCGGGGACACCACCGCGCTGTCAAGCCAGCCGCCGCCGGGCGGTGTCAAGACCACCGCACTCCGGGGGGGAGGCGCACTCCGGGGGGAAGGCGCGCTCGGTGAGCGGCCTACTGGTTCCGGGCGGGGACGACTTCGGCTTCGAGGTTGGCGTCGAGGAGTTCGCGGCGGAGGGTGCTGCCACGCTTGTTGCTCCAGAGGAGGACGATGGGCGAGGCGACGAAGATCGAGGAATAGGTTCCGACGACGATTCCAACGATGATGGCGAAGGAGAAATCCTGCAGTTGTGGTCCGCCGTAGATGTAGAGCACGATCAGCGAGAAGAGGGTGGTGAGGGAGGTCAGCAAGGTCCGGGAGAGGGTGGCGGTGATGGCGCCGTTCATGACGTCCTTCACCTCGCCACGCTTCACCCGGAGGGTTTCCCTGATGCGGTCGAAGACAACGATGGTGTCGTTGATGGAGTAACCAGCCACGGTGAGGATGGCTCCGACGTGGATGAGGGAGAGTTCGGACCCGGGGAGAAGGATGATCACTCCGATGGTGATGATAATGTCGTGGAAGAGGGCGACGAAGGCACCGAGAGCGAAGGAGAACTCGAAGCGGACGGTGATGTAGATGAGGATGCCGACGAGGCCCATGCCGAGGGCGATGATCGAGTTGATCAGGAATTCATGACCGAGCGCGGCGCTGACTTCATCGCGGTCTTCCTCGATTTTGAAGACGGTGGCTTCGGTCTTGGTGTTGTCCACATCGCTGATCCGTTCGGCGACGATGGTTTCGGCGAGGAGGGGGATGTCCTTGCGGAGTTCCCCGACGATCTGGGCCTCATCCTCGGAGGCGCAGCGGATGGAGACGAGGTTGCCGGTGTTGGGGATGGATTCCTCCTGGATGATGGGCTTCTTGGAGAGGGTGATGTCGCTGAGAGCCTCGGTGATGGTGGCTTCGGTGATGACGTCCTCGCCGATTTGGAATTTGATGATCGCGCCACCGGCGAAATCGACGCCGAGGACGCTGTCCTGCTTGAGGCCGACGATGCCGAGGCTGCCGATGATGAGGAGACCGGAGAGGAAGAAGGCGATCTTCCGCTTGCCCATGAAGTCCATGGTGCGCTCCGGAATGAGGTTCAGGAAGGTGAGCTTCTTGATGAAGCCCGAGTTCTTCTTGCCCTCGGTGCCAGCGCCCCACCAGAAGAGGACGCGGGTCACGAGGAGGGCGGCGAACATGGCGGCGAGAATGCCGATGGTGAGGGTGAGGGCGAAGCCTTTCACCGTGCTGGAAGCGCGCCAGAAGAGGATCAGGGCGGTGATGAGGGTGGTGAGGTTGGCGTCGAAGATGGCGGAGAAGGCCTTGTCGTAGGCGGCGTGAATGGCGTGCTTGAGGGATTTGCCCTCGGCGAGTTCCTCGCGTAGTCGCTCGTAGATGAGGACGTTGGCATCGACGGCGACACCGATGGTCAGGACGATCCCGGCGATGCCGGGGAGGGTGAAGGTGAAGCCGAACATGGCCATTGCTCCGAAGAGGATGAGGATGTTGACGGAGAGGCCGATGAGGACGATGAGGCCGCCCATGCGGTAGTAGAGGAGGACGAAGACGAGGGTCAGGGCGAGACCGGCGATGCCGGCGTTGATGCCCTGATGGATGGTGGCCTCGCCCAGACGGGCGGAGACTTGGCGGACCTCGAGGATGCTGAGCGAGTTTTCCAGAGGGTTCATCAGTCCGGCGGCGAGGTTCTCGGCTTCCTGATAGGAATCGAGTCCCTCGATGATGAAGTTGGATCCGAGGGGAATGCTGTTCACCACGGGGGCGCTGATGACCTCGCCGTCGAGGACCACGGCGATGCGGTCGCGACCGGGGGTCATGTCCTTGGTGAGGTCGCGCATGCGGTCTCCGCCTTCGCTGGAGAGGCGGATGTTCACGACGCCCTGTCGGGCGGCATCGGGAGAGGCGAATTTGACGTGCTTGCCTTCGATGGCGATGCGGCGGCTGAGGAGGAGTTCCTCGATGTATTCCTCCCCATCGTCATTCTTGCCCTTGTGCTTGAACAGGGCGTAGCCGGGGACGATGGCCTGACCGGCTTTGACCAGAGGGGCCTGGCTGCCGTCGGGGTGGACCCGGCGGAGTTCGAGTTTGGCGGTCTTCTCGATGAGTTTCTTCATCTTGGCGGCCTCATCGGCGGAAATGCCGGGCATTTCGATAGTGATGCGGTTGGTGCCCTGGCCCTGGATGAGCATGTCCTTGGTGCCGGCCGGGTTGAGGCGCAATTCGAGGGTTTTGATGGCCTGCTGGATGGCGCGGGGGGTCACGGGGACCTTCTCGCCGACCTCGTTGAGGCGGGGCTGCACCTCGAGGGTGAAGGCCGTTCCGCCGGCCAGGTCGATGCCGGGCTTGAGGGTGGGGATGGGCGGTTTGCTGGGATCTGCGTTGGGGGTTTCGAAATGCGGCGGCTTGAGGGCCATGAGGCAGAGCACGATGATCCCGGCGATGAGGACGGAGCCGAGGTTGCGCTTGCGCTTTTCGACGTCGGTGGCGAGGTACCAGAAGAGGAGGCCAAGGATGGCGATGCCGGCGAGGAAGATGAAGAAGGGAGAATAATTCATGGGACGAAAGGGGGCTTATTTTTTCGGGTCCTCGGCGGAGGAGCCGTCGGAATCGCCGCCGGCGGTCTTCTTGGTGACGTCGCGAACGGAAGCTTTGTCAAAACGAGCGAAGACCTGCTCGGAGATGGCGAGGGTCACGGTTTTGTCGGAAATGTGATGCACCACGCCGTGCATGCCGCCGATGGTGACGACCTTGTCGCCTTTCTTCAGGGCGGCGATGCGGGCTTCGGCCTCTTTCCGCTGCTTCTGCTGGGGGCGGATCATGAGGACATACATCATCACGAAGAGGATGACGATCATGAAGAATCCGTTCCCAAAAATGGACTCCAAAAAGGAGGGTTGGACGGGCGGGTCGGCAGCGAGGAAATAGAGGGAGATCATCAAGCGCGTGTGGAATTATACCGCGCCACGAAGTCGTCTTTGAAGGTGGCGAAATCGCCTGCCTCCACTGCTGCTCGTGCGCGGCGCATGAGGCGCTGGTAAAAATCAAGATTGTGAAAGGAAAGCAACCTTAAAGCAAGGATTTCACCGGCTTTGAAGAGGTGCCGGAGGTAGGCGCGGGAGAATCGGGCCACGTGAGGGTGGCAATTATCGGTCAGCGGGCGCGGATCCCGCTCGAATTGGGCATTTTTGATGTGAATCGGTCCATCCGGGGTAAAAGCGAGGCCATGGCGGGCGCTGCGGGTGGGGAGGACGCAATCGAACATGTCCACGCCCCGGGCGATCATTTCGAGCATCTGGGGCGGGGTGCCGAGGCCCATGGCATAGCGGGGTTTGTTGGCGGGGAGGAAGGGTTCGGCGTGATCGATGGCGCGGAACATTTCCTCCTCGGGTTCGCCGACGGAGACGCCGCCGATGGCGTAGCCGTCCAGATCGAGGGCGGCGAGTTCGCGGGCAGATTGTTCGCGCAGGTCGGCGTAGATGGATCCTTGGACGATGCCGAAGTGCTGCTGACGGCCGCTGCCGGAGCGGGGTTGCTCGCGTTCGATCCAGTCCTTGCAGCGTTGGCCCCAGCGGGTGGTGAGGTTGGTGGACTCTTCGGCGTAGGCCCGTTCGCAGGGATAAGGGGGGCATTCGTCGAAGAGCATGGCGATATCCGAGCCGAGGGCGGCCTGGATTTCCATGCTCTTTTCCGGGCTGAGGAGCATGGAGGCGCCGTCGAGGTGGTTTTGGAAGCGGACACCTTCCTCGGTGATCTTGCGGAGTTTGGCGAGGGACCAGACCTGGAAGCCGCCGGAGTCGGTGAGGATGGGGCGGGGCCAGGTGGAGAAGCCGTGGAGGCCGCCGAGATCGCGGATGATCTCCTCGCCGGGGCGGAGCCAGAGGTGGTAGGTGTTGCCGAGGATGATTTCGGCGTCGAGTTCGACGAGTTCGTTGGGGTGGAGGGTCTTGACCGAGCCCTGGGTGCCGACGGGCATGAAGACGGGCGTTTCGATGACGCCGTGAGGTGTGGTCAGCCGCCCGCGGCGGGCCTTGGTGGTGGAATCGGTGGCGAGGAGTTCGAACACGAGGGGGAGCTAGGTCGGCTGTTCGCCGCGGGCCATGACGACTTTGCCGGTGCGGACGGTTTCGATGATGTCGAACTGGCCGAGCATGCTGATGGCGGCGTCGACCTTGGGGGTGTCGCCGGTGATCATGGCAACCATGGAGGCGGGAGTGAGGTCGACGGTCTTACCGCCGAAGTGCTCGACGATCTGGAGGGCGTCGGTGCGCTGGGTGGCGGTCTCGGCGAGGAACTTGACGAGGAGCATTTCCTTCACCACGGAATTCTCGGCGGAGTGTTCGAAGCAATGGATGACATCGATGAGCTTGGTGACCTGCTTGATGATCTGCACGAATCCGGTGGGGTTGCCGACGATGCCGATGGTCATGCGGGAGAACCGTGCATCGCGCCCCTGGGAGACGACGAGGGAGTCGATGTTGAAGCCGCGGCGGGCGAAGACCTGGCAGATGCGCATGAGGACACCGGCGGTGTTGTTCACATAGACCGAGAGGGTGTGAAGCACCTCGGTGGGGTCCTGGGTCTGGGGCGTGTCTGTGGTGGTGATGGTATTCTTGGCCATGGGTGCAGAAGTGTTCAGCTGAAAGTTTGAAGAGTTAAAGGGGGCGGCCTGACGGGTGAAGGGTTTGGAACCGGGTGCTTTGGAAGGTGGGGGAAGGAGCGGTGTTGGGAGGGGGTGGCCTGGAATAGCGGGGAGTTTGGAAGGTGGGGGAGGGAGCGGTGTTGGGAGAGGGGGGCTTGGAACAGCGGGTTGCAAACCCGCTCTCCCCATTTTGCTCTCCCCATTGCGGCCTAGGTTGAGCCGGTGGGTTTGGCCATCTTGTGTTTGGGGGGCTCGGTGAGCATGTCCTCGAGGGCGGCGCCGGCGGGGATCATGGGGAAGACGTTGTCGGTCTTCACGCACTCGGCGTGGATGAGGCAGGGGCCGTCGTTGTAGGCGAGGGCCTTTTCGAGGATGCGGGTGACATCGGCGGGGCGCTTGATGTTGAAGCTCTCGATGCCGTAGGCCCCGGCGAGTTTGCAGAAGTCGGGGTTGCCTTCGAGGTCCACGCCGGACTCGCGATTTTCGAAGAAGAGTTCCTGCCACTGGCGGACCATGCCGAGGTAGTGGTTGTTGAGGACGACGATCTTGATGGGGAGTTTGTGGAGGGCGGCGGTGGCCAGTTCGAAGAGGGTCATCTGGAAGCCGCCGTCGCCGGAGATGGAGATGACCAGCGAGTCGGGACAGGCGAACTGGGCGCCGATGGCGGCGGGGAAGCCGAAGCCCATGGTGCCGGCCCCGCCGGAGGAGAGCCACTTGTAGGGGGCGTTGGTCCGGTAGAACTGCGCGGCCCACATCTGGTGCTGACCGACGTCGGTGCTGACGATGGCATCTCCGTTGGTGAGATTGTAGAGTTCGTCGATGACCTGCTGCATGCGCAGGCCGCCCTGCTTGCGATAGGCGAGAGGATACTTCTTCTTGTAGGTGCCAAGGTGGGTGAGCCATTCGTCACTCTCGAGGCGGGAGATGCGCTTGTTGAGTTCCTTGAGGGAGGCCTTGGCGTCGCCGATGATCTGCACGTCGGGGACGATCATCTTGTTCATCTCGGAGGGATCGATGTCGATATGGATGATCTTGGCGCTGGCGCCGAACTTGTCGGCCTGGCCGATGATGCGGTCGTCGAAGCGGGAGCCGACGTTGAGGATGAGGTCGGCCTCGACGATGGCCTTGTTGGCGTAGGCGGTGCCGTGCATGCCGAGCATGCCGAGGGAGAGGTCGTGGGTCTCGGGGAAGATGCCCTTGCCAAGGAGGGTGGAGGTGACCGGGCAATGGAGCGTTTCCGCGAGGTGCAGGAGTTCCTCGCCGGCGCGGGCGATCATGCAGCCCTGGCCGGCCAGGATGACCGGGCGGCGGGATTGCTTGATGAGTTGGATGGCTTCATCGATGGCAAGGGGATCGATGTCGAAGGCCAGCTCCGGGTGGTAGCCGGGCAGATCGATCTCCGGGTCGAGGTTGCCGCTGAAGGGGCCCTGGGTGATGTCCTTGGGAAGGTCGATGAGAACCGGGCCGGGGCGGCCGGTGGTGGCGATGTGGTAGGCTTCCCGGGCGACCTTGGGGATATCGTTGGTGACCTTGACGAGGAAGTTGTGTTTCACGACCGGCATGGTGATGCCGAAGATGTCGGCCTCCTGGAAGGCGTCCTTGCCGAGCATCCAGGTGACCTGCTGGCCGCAAAGGACGATCATGGGCACGGAGTCCATCTGCGCGGTCATGAGGCCGGTGACGGTGTTGCCAGCACCGGGGCCGGAGGTGACGAGGACCACGGCGGGTTTACCGGTGGCACGGGCGTAGCCATCGGCCATGTGGACGGCACCCTGTTCGTGGCGGACCAGGATGAACTTCATCTTGGTTTTCACCGTTTCGAGGGCGTCAAAGATGGGGATGGCTGCTCCACCGGAGTAGCCGAAGATGTATTCGATCCCGAGGTCGTCGAGGGTCTTGATGAGGGCTTGTGCGCCGTCGAGCTCTTGTTTGGCCATGAAGATTGCGGTTCGGCAGGGTGTTTGGGGCAAAGCAGGAGAATGATCAAGGTGAAAATTGAGTAACTTCATAGAAGTTGGATGTTTTTTTTGGTGAGGCGCTCTGAATGTTGGCCGAAATGAGAGAAGCGGAAGCTTTCCTGTCTTCTCGTTGTGGAAAGTTGCTGAAAGCCAGGCCGGCACGGGGCAAGCCCAGTGGGGGCGGGAGAGGGGGGGGGAGGGGAAGTGATGGGCCGGTAGGGGCGGAAGTGATCCACGGATTCCTGGTCGGGGCGTCCGCTCTTGAGGAGACGGCGGGCGCTGACCGGGGCGTCGGGGTCGGGCGGGCAGGGCCAGTCGGGGTAACGATCGGGCGAGGAGAGGTCGCCGAGCCAGCCCTCATGTTTCCAGGAGAAGGTGCCGAGATGGATGCGTTGTCGGCGGAGGGCCTCCAGCGCGGGAGCGAAGGGGTGGGTGGCGGACGTGGCTCAGGCCGGCACCCCGGGGGCGTCGATGGTTTCGGGGAAGAGCTTCTTCCAGATCTGCAGGGCGTCGCGGATCTGTTGGGCCTCGCGGGTGGGGGAGAGTTCCCAGACGTGGGGCATCTCCGGTTTGAAATGCCGGAAGAGGTGCTGGTAGTCGAGGGTGCCGGTGAAGGGGACGCGGTGATCGCGGTGGGGCCAGTGGACGTCGTGCACGTGGGCCCCGATCAGGTAGGGCTCCATTTGGCCGAGCCAGTGGTCGTGATCGAGGAGGCCGAGGTTGTGTTTGAGTTGGACGTGGCCGAAGTCGTGCCAGTAGCCGACCCAGGGGTGGTCCTTGAAGTGCTCCTGGAGGGCGATCATTTCGCGTTCGCTGGGAACGTCCTCGTACTTGGAGCGGGATTCGACGGCAAGTTTGACTTCGAACTCGGCGGCCTTCTCGGCGATTTCCTCGAGGGCGGCGATGGCCCGGCTCACATAGAGCGGGCCCGTCTTCTCGCGTTTTTTGACGCACTTCACCTTCCAGGCGGCGTATTCGGCGCTGAGGATGCGGCCGGCCTTGGCCATTTCGGTGAGGCGGCCGGTCCACTTTTTGTGGGGCATGAGGGGGACCGAGCCCATGTGCAGGACGAGGTAGTCGGCTTTGAACTCGGCGGCGATCTCCAGGCTGCGGAGGGTCATCTCCAAGGCCCGGTTCCGCTGGTGGGGGCGGTGGGAGGTGAACTCGTAGGCGTCCGGCGCGTCGATCATCACCTCGGTCGGCGACGGGAAGAAATTGTGCACTCCGGAGCAGCGGAACGTGCCGGACTCGAAGGCCTTCCGGATCCCCGGGAGCTTCGCCACGGTCATGCCGTGGCTCAGCTCAAGGGTGTCGAATCCCAGTTCGAGGATCTCCTCGACCATGGGCTCGCCTTCGGAGTGGCGAGCGTTGTTCCAGCAAGTGGAAAAGGAAAGCATCCCGCCGGGGCCTCAGGAACGGATCATCACGGGAACGCTGGCCGGGGTGTTCGATCCGCGCAGTTGGAGGAGAAAGTAGCAATTCACGATGAAGAAGAGGGCCATGACGAGGGTGGCGATCTGCATGAGGTCCATCATGGAGACGATGCCGGAGAATCCTTCGGCGCGGGCGATCTCGGTGGTCTTGAGGGCATTCCAGGCGGCCTCGGTTTCTCCGGTGGCGATGACTTCCCGGACGAATGGTTTATCAACAGTGGTGTAGGGAGCGTAGCTGGCCTGGCCCGAGCGGATCATGAAGGCGGCGGTGACCATGAAGAGCAGGAAGCAGCAATTGCAGATAAAATAGAGGGAGATGCGCTTCTTGGTGTCGGGGTTGGTGGGAGTCATTTGGTATGTTCGTTTGGGGCTATCAAGAGGACCAATTCGCCACGTGGCGCCTTGTCATTCAAGAGACCTAACAAGTCCGGAGGACTACCGCCATATATGTTTTCAAATTTTTTAGTTAACTCTTTAGTAATGCAAACCTTAGCTTTAGAGTTAAGAGAACTTAATAATTCAAGGGTTGAGATGATCCGGTGAGGTGACTCAAAATAGACCGAGGTGTGGTCGCGATCGAGGGCTGTCTGGAGTTCCTTGGAGCGCTTGCCCTTTTTGAAGGGGAGGAAGCCGCCGAAGAAAAAGGGGTGAGGTGGGAAGCCAGAAGAGACTAAGGCTGTGGTGATTGAGCAGGCGCCGGGCAGGACCGTGTAGGGTGCGCCGAGTTCGATGCAGGCTTGCAGGAGGCGGTAACCGGGATCGGAGAGGCAGGGAGTTCCGGCATCGGAAATGACCGCGATTTTCGTTCCCTGGGCGGCGCGGGCGGCGAGTTCGGGGCCGCGATGCTTCTCATTATGATCATGTAAAGATACCAGAGGTTTTGATATCTCATAATGCTTAAGTAATTTGCCGGAGTGGCGGGTGTCCTCGCAGGCGATGAGGTCGGCGTCCTTGAGGACTTCGAGGGCGCGCAGGGTGATGTCGCCGAGATTGCCGATGGGAGTGGGAACGAAGAAGACCATGATCGGAGGAGGCCCCGTTCCCGCCGGGGACAGGGGGGGGAGGTTAGAAGCCGTCGGCGAGGCGTGCGATCATGGACTCGGCGGCTCGTTTCAAGGCGTCGGGGAGGGCGGTTTGACGAGCGGTTTGAAGGTTGGGATCGACGAAGAAGGTGGTGTTGCCGATGGAGCGTCCCCGTTGAAGGATGTGGAGGGGATTGTCGGCTTCCACGAGGGACCATTCATAGACCACGGACATTTCCAGTTCCTCGGAGCGCTGGGAGTCGAAGCGGCTGGAGCGCACTTGGCGGTAGGAGATTTCGCGGAGGGTGGCGTCAAGACGGGCGTCGGCATTGGATCCGGAGCCGAGGCGGTAGGTGCCATCGAGGAGGATGGCGTCGGCGATGGCGTTGGTGGCGTACGCGGCGGCCCTGGGGATCTGGGTGTCATTGCGCACCATGGCGACATGGATCGAGGAGATGTGGGCGAGGGCGACCGGTTTGTTGCCTCCCTGCTGGTAGCCCGCGCAGGAGGCAAGGAGCAGTGGCAGGGTGGCAAGGAGGAGGAGGCGCATGACCGGATCAGTTGGCGGCTTGAAGCTCGGCGAGTCTGGCGGCGGCCTTGTCGTGGAGGGGGCCGGACTTGGCGGTGCGGAGGACTTCCTTGTAGTAAAAGATGGCGGAGGTGGGTTGCTTCTTTTTATAATAGAACTCGCCGATGTCGTAGCTGCGCTGGATGTCTGCGGCACCGATATTGCGCAATTTTTCGCGGGCTTCGGGGGCTCGTTTGGCGTTCGGGTAGGTTTGGAGGAGGTCCTCGAAGGCGCGCCGGGCCCGGTCGAGGTTGGCGGGGTTCTGGTTTCCGTCGGAGGATTCGTCGAGGAGGATGGTGCCGATGCGGAAGTGGGCTTCGGGGGCGTAAGAGGTGAGGGGATAGTCGGCTGCGGTCTTGGTGTAGGCCGCGATGGCTTCGGGGATCTTTTTGCGGCCTTCCCAGACGTGGCCGATGGCGAACTGGGCCTTGGGGGCGGAGGGGGCCTGAGGCGCATTGTCGCGGACCATGGTGAGCATTTCGGTGGATTCCTTGGCGGAAATTTTCGATTTGATGCCGAGGAAGTTGGTTTTGATGTGGCCATCGGCGGCGGCATGGGCGACGGCGGCTTGGCGTTCAAGGGCCTGGATGTAGAGGGAGCTGCCCCGGTAGCGGGTGATGAAGGCCTGATAGGCCTCGAAGGCATCCATGGGTTCGCCCTGGTGATCGAGGAGGGCGGCTTGTCGGAAGCGGGCCTGGGGTGCGACTTCCGAGTGGGGGTGTTTCTCGGCGACTTCGGTGTAGAGCTTGAGGGCTTTTTTCGTGTTTCCGGTGGTATCGGCGGCCTGGGCGGCAGCCGGATGGGCGGCGACGACCGTGCCGGCCGGCGGAGGGGCGTCTTTAGTGGACCCACCGCAACTGACTAGGAAGGGGAGGACGGCGATGGCGAGTGGGAGCACGCGGAGAATTTGGCTCATGGCGAAATGCTAGACGGTGGACGGCGAATGCCAATGGCATTTTCCGGGGAAGTCGGATTGTGTTAACAACTTGTCAGTTCATGCCTTGCCCAGTTCCTTGGAGCGCTCGGTGGCGGCGGTGACGGCGTCGATGCAGGCGGAGCGAAAGCCTTTGGCCTCCAATGCGGCGAGGCCGGCGATGGTGGTGCCGCCGGGTGAGGCGACCATGTCCTTGAGGACGGCGGGGTGGAGACCGGTGGACTGGACCATGGCGGCGGCGCCGAGGACGGTCTGGGTGGCGAGTTGGAGGGCTTGGTCGCGGGGGAGGCCGTTGCGCACCCCGCCGTCGGCGAGGGCCTCGATGAGGAGATAGACGTAGGCGGGTCCGCTGCCGGAGAGGCCGGTGACGGTGTCCATGAGGGATTCCTTGACCTGCACCACGGAGCCGACCGCCCCGAGGAGGCGGCGGGCTATCTTGGCGTCCTCCTCCGTGGCGGCGGAGCCCAGGGTGTAGGCGGCGGCACCCTTGCCGATGAGGGCGGGGGTGTTGGGCATGGCGCGGATGACCCGGGCATGATTGAAGATATGGCGTTCAATGGTTTGCACGGTGACCCCGGCGGCGATGGAGAGGATGAGGAGGCGGTTTTCCTCGGTGCCGGAGGAGGCCACCTCGCGGAGCACGGTGAGGACATCGTCGGGTTTGGTGCAGAGGAGAAGGACATCGCACCGAGTGACGAGTTCATGGAGATTGGCAGCGGCGCGGATGCCATGTTCCCGGCTGAGTTCCTCCACTGCCTCCGGGCGCACGTCGTAGGCGAGGAAATCCGCAGCGGCGACCGCTCCAGCTTCCATGGCACCCACTGCGAGAGCCTTTCCCATGCGGCCGCAGCCGACCAGACCGAGTTTCATGGGCGGAGGATGCGCTGGGGCCGCCATCGGTGTCGAGTGTAAGCTGCGGGGGTGGAGCGAGACTTTTCCTTGTGTCGGGCCGGGGGGAGGGGGAGATTCCGCCATGCGACTTAACCGCGTTCCCCCGGGCCTTTGGATGGTGCTGTGTCTGATTCTTTCCCCATGTGTCTCTGCCCAGGGGCCGGAGAAGAGCGAGCCTCCTGTGCCCAAGAAGGCTTTTAAGGTGGGCGATGTGATTCACCCCACTGTGGCGAAGATGCCCGTGCCGCAGTTCAACGACCGGATCGTGGCCTTGCGCATGCCGATCACCACGTCGAGTGAGGACGCCGAGAAGCACGTGCTGCAGGGGATGGCGCTCCTTCACGCGGCGTGGGATTTCGAGGCCTATCGCCATTTCTGTGCGGCGGCGCAGCTGGATCCGGACTGTGTGATGGCCTACTGGGGAATCACCCTGAGTTTGGCGGCACCGAACCATGAGTTCATCAATGAGCGGATGGCGGCGATCAACCGGATGTTGGATTTGGTGGAGGCGTATGAGAACGATCCGAAGCGCGAGCTGCCGCTGATCGAGCAGGAGTATGTGATTGCGGTGGCGCAGTTGTTCTCCAGCGAGCCGGGGGCGTCGGCGAAGACGCTGGAGCGAATCCTGGAGACCTATCCCCGCAACCTGCAGGCGGGATTACTGGCCACCTTTCTGCAACGGGATGGTTACACCGAGTTTGGCGACATGCTGTGGGGGCAGGAAGAGGCGATTCGCAAGATGAAGCTCTACCTGGCGGAGCATCCGGATAATTTGTCGGTGCTCTCGTTCTGGGCGATGCTTCATGCCGAGGCCCCGGATGCGGATGTTGATTTGCGGGAGAACGTGCTGCCCTACGTGCGCAAGATGGTGCGGATGGTGCCGGATTTCCCGCCCTATCAACACCTGCTGGGGCACTTTGAATGGCGTTGTGGAAACCATCAGCTCGCGCAGGAAGCGTTCGAGCGTTCCAGCGAGTTGTATGCGGCCTACATGGAGAAGAACAAGGTGAGCTTTCACGATTGTGAAGGTTGGGTGCGCTCGCGTCTGTATCTTGCCTCGGCGCTTTACAGCAGGGGGGAAATCAAGAAGGCCATCGCGGTGGCGAATCAAGTAGCCAAGCTGCAGGTGGACGGGGAGCGTTTGGGATCGCCCGGGGCGAACCTGGTGATGTGGGAGGCGCGGACGCTCCCCACGAGGCTGCTTCTGGCCCGCGGGGCGGGGGGGGATTTCGATGCGGCCATGGCGGCCTTGCCGGGGAAGGATGACAAGCAATTGTTCAAGGAGAGGACGCTGTCGATCTTCTATCTGGAGGGTTTGCGGCAGTATGCGGCGGCGCGGAAGGCGCTGCTGGATGGTAATGTGGACAATGCCCGCCTCATCAGGGAGGCCTTCGCGGTGACCGGATCGACCTTGATGGAGCGGCAGGGGAATGCGTCGCGGAGTTCCTCGATGTCGGAGTATTTTCGCGCGGTGAAAGCCCTGGAAGTGTATGCTCTGGAATTGCGTGGATTGATCGCCCTGCAGGGCGATGAGTCGCAGCGAGGCTCGGCCTTCAACTGGTTTCGTTCGGCCTGCGACAAGCAGATGGTTCCGACGATGCTGGTGCCTCCGAGCGTGGTGTATCCGATGGAACTGCGGCTGGGTGACTTTCACCTCCGGGCGGGTGATCCGCTCAAGGCGGCGGAGAGTTTTCAGGAGGCCTTGAAGCGCTGTCCGAATGATCTGGCCGGCCTGTTGGGGTATCATTCCGCGCTGCTGAAGCTGGCGCGGAGCGCGGATGCGGAGCGGATCCAGAAGCAGATTGATCTGGTCCGCGGCAAGTAGGAATCAGGCGGTCTGGAGTTGTTCCGGGGAAATGCCGCGCAGTTCGAAGCAGCGGAGGATGGTGGCCTCGATGAGGTTGGCGGGGCAGGAGGCCCCGGCGGTGACGCCGATCACGATGGGCTCGTCGCTGAGTAGCTTGGAGGGATAGCTGCTCTGGGTTTCGGCTTTGGAGGCCAGGTCATAGTGGGCGATCGTTTCGAGCGAGGTGAGGCATTGGGCATCGCGAATGAAAAAGGTGGGCAGGACCTCCTGGCCGATTTCGACGAGGTGGGTGGTGTTGGAGCTGTTGTATCCGCCGACGACGAAGAGGATGTCGGGCTTTTTGGTGAGCATTTCAAAGAGGGCGTCCTGGCGCTCCTGAGTGGCCCCGCAGATGGTGTCGAAGACCTGGAGGCTGGCGTCGTTGCCGTCGCGGGTCTCAAGGGCGGTGCGGATGCGGCGCTGGATTTCCTCCGTCTCGCTCTTGAGCATGGTGGTCTGGTTCGCCACGCCGACCTGTTTGAGGTGGAGATCGGGATCGAAGCCCTCGGAGTGGGCATCGTTGCCGAAACGGGCGAGAAACTCCGCCTTGTCCGCGCCGTGGAGGATGTAGTCGCAGACGTAGTCGGTATCGGCGAGGGTGAGGATGATGAGGTAGTGTCCCGCGCCCGAGTCGCCCATGGCGCGGGAGGAGGTGGCCCGGGTTTCCTCGTGACCGGCCTTGCCGTGAATGATGGAGGTGATGGAGTCCTTGGCGTAGCTGCGGACCCGCCGCCACACTTTCATGACGTCCCCGCAGGTGGTGTCAACGATGATGCAGCCGCGCTCCTCGAGTTTGTCCATGAAGGAAGTGGGGGCGCCGAAGGCGGGGACGATGGCCACGTCGTCCTCGGTGAGTTCGTCGTATTGGGCGCTGATCTCGGTCCAGGGGAGGGAGATGATGTTCATCTCGCCGAGTTGGCGGTTGACCTCGGGGTTGTGGATGATTTCGCCGATGAGGAAGATGCGCTGATCGGTGAAGACGCGGCGGGAGGCGTAGGCGAGGTCGATGGCGCGTTCCACTCCGTAGCAGAAGCCGAATTGTTTGGCGAGGCGCAGGGTGGTGTTGCCGATGGTGATCTCGCCGCCGTCCTGACGGATTTTTTCGACGATGGGGGAGCGGTAGTGGCGTTCCACCTCCGCCTGGACGCGTTCCATGACTTCGGGGCGGCGGATGTTGACTCGCTTGCGTTTGGGATTGGCGGCGGGTTCGCTCATGGGCGGACCCTAGCGCACAATGGCGAGGGGTCGCACTAATATTTTGCGCCGGAGGCAGTGAAGCGTTCACTGGGGAGGGTGTGGAGAGGGAGAGGGGGGGGCGGAAAGAACGGCTCTCCCGCAAATTTGTGGGTAGGGGACGATCATCCGAAAGGGAGTGGGCCTTCCGATACAGGAAAGGTGCGAGATTCCTGCCTGAGCTGGGCGGGAATATTCCGGATCGGCATGATTTGGCCTTACAAGGAAGAACCTGACGGCCCACGCGGACAAGGATCAGCCCTCGCGGCGTGTCGAAGAACAAAAGAAACTGCTGTGCGCCGAGAAAAGAACTACCAGAAGCCAACTGCGGTCTCGTGAGGGGCCGTGGGAAGGAAGGCTATGGGAATACGGCTACCGCGATAGCGGTAATCAAGACCCGCGAAGCGGAGATGGGATAACCTGAGCGACGCGAGGGCAAAGTCATCAGCCGACTTGTCCCGCCATAGCCGGGGCGACGGCGGATGAACAAAAACCTCAGACGAGGCCGACGCGGTGGAATGAGCTGGCACCCGCCGTCGGCAAGGCTGGGGCGTGGCACGGCAACACAGCGAAGTTCCCTCGTTCAGCCGCGGAGGTAAATGAGGCGGTTGGGTGGCGGAGGACCGTGTTCTTAGAATGGCCGGTGGCATGGGGGGTGGGGGTTCAATCCCCCCGCCTACCCGATTCGACCATTCTTGTTGTTAGGCAGTTACCTCGACGTAATCCGCTTCAGAATGAGGAGCCGGAATAGGCTCGCCGTCTTCCCGCATTTGACGTCAAAGTCCTGCGACCCGCTGTGGGCGGCGCAAATTCGATTGCAGTGTTAATGTTAGTGAGGGCATTTGGCTTTCTCTTTCGGAGCGGCAGCGGGTTCGTCAGCGACGCCTTGTGTGTGCCCAGCATGGGCACGTTGTAGATGGGGTTTAAGTCCCAACGTCAAAATGGACTCGTTGCCGCCAGAAAGCCAGCGCAAACCTGAGGCCCTTGCGGAAAGCAGGAGGCGCTACTCGGCATCGAGTCCCATGTCTTGTGTGTGCCCAGCATGCACGGAAACCAAAAGGGGTTCAAGTCCCCTGTCTATAGAA
>Ga0105050_10004058_pt1 | contig 19730 bp, 11 predicted proteins | sample FRY01_FD_78088 | JGI IMG/M metagenome (GOLD analysis project Ga0105050, IMG submission 78088) | Freshwater microbial communities from Lake Fryxell liftoff mats and glacier meltwater in Antarctica - FRY-01 | ecosystem: Environmental > Aquatic > Freshwater > Ice > Glacier meltwater ...
ATATTTCAACGCTGAGGTGATCTGATAAGTTTCAGGCATGCCGCTGGCGGGTCCAATCCCGGCGAGCACAACCACGTCGCCCTGTCGGATCGCATCAGCACCCCGCGACTTGATCGCCGCGATCGCCTCCGCCTCCGAGCCAAACACACGGGCCGGCCCTTCGTGAGAAAACACTCCGTCGGCATCGAGTAAGACCGCGTCGATTGCCGTGCTCTTCACGAGGGCGCCTTCGGGGCCAAGGTTTCCGCTCAAAAACGAGACGGTGCTCGTCATGCCCGCCGCCTTGGCGCTGCTCGGCGAGAGAATCACGCGGTCGGGATCGACGCCCTCGAGCTCCCGCAGTTTTTCGCGCAAGCGCGTGCGACGCTCCGATTGCTCCCACCACGCGAGGTTCTCACCCAGCGTCTGGCCCGTCACCGTGCGCGCCCCGAGTTTCAGCAAGCCGAGATCGCGCAGGTGCAACATCATTTCGGGCACCCCTCCGGCGAGAAACACCTCGACGGTCGCGAAGTGCGTCGGTCCGTTGGGCAGCACATCGACAAGGCGCGGAACCAGACGATTGATTCGCGTCCAGTCATCGACGGTCGGTCGAGGCAAGCCCGCCGCGTGCGCGATGGCCGGAAGGTGCAGCACCAGATTAGTCGAGCCGCCCACCGCGGCGTGGGCCACCATCGCGTTGTGGATCGAGTCCTCGGTCAAAATCGTCGCGAGGGTCTCGCTCTTGGCCTCCATCGCCATCAACGCGAGCGCCGAGCGACGCGCCATGTCGCGCCAGATCGCGGCTCCCGAAGGACTCAGCGCCGAGTGCGGCAGAGACAATCCCAAGGCTTCTCCGACGACTTGCGACGTCGCCGCCGTGCCCATGAATTGGCAACCGCCGCCGGGCGAGCCGCACGCGCGGCAACCCATTTGCGCCGCGTAATCGAGCGTGATCTCACCTTGCGCGAAACGGGCCGCGAGCGTCTGCACCTTCGCCGTGTCTTCACCTTCCTCGCTCTTCAAGGTCGTGCCACCCGGCACCAGAATACTTGGCAGATGCTTCGTGCCCGCCAGTGCCATCATCATCGCCGGAAGCCCTTTGTCGCAGGTCGCCACGCCCACGACTCCCCGGGCGTTCGGGAGCGAACGAATCAATCGACGGAACACCATCGCGGCGTCGTTGCGATAAGGCAGGCTATCGAACATCGCCGCCGTGCCATTGGAACGACCGTCACACGGATCGCTCACATACCCGGCAAATGGAGTCGCCCCGTGGGCGGCAAATACTTTGGCGGCTTCCTCCATCAACAGCCCTACTTCCCAATGACCCGTGTGGTAGCCCAGAGCGATCGGCGAACCATCCGGCGCGCGGATGCCACCCTGGGTGCTCAAAATCAAAAATTCCTTGCCCAGCAGCCTGCGGGGATCCCAGCCCATGCCGGCGTTCTGCGTCATCCCGAACACGTGACCACTCGACGCCCCTTTCAGCAACTTCGCGGTCAGCGGCAGCTTGCCAGCCGGACCGGGCGCGGTCGTCCGCAAGACGTATATTTCCGGATCGGAAGAATCTAAAAAGGGGTGGGGCATAACTGATGAACCCTACCCGCGATAGCCGACACGCGTAAGGGTAAATCGAGACGATTGCTTAAATAAACATTACTTGAATCTCAGCGAATAAAGATCCGCATCCTTCATGACAAAACGCAATCGCACGGGCGTTTCCTGAAGACCTGCCAGCGTGAGTTCGTCGGTCCAGGTTTCATCCGGGCGACGCCACTTGACCACTCCCTCGATTTCATCGCCCCAAATGGGCTCACAACGTTCGAGTTCAAAACCCGGCAAGGGGTAACCATTAAGGTCCTGCACTTCCACGCGAATGCTACCGGCCGCCGAAGTGGCATAGTTGATCATCAAATCCTCTCCGCTAATCCGCAGGGGCTTCGTGACAAACTCCCCCCCGGTCGCCTTCGCACTGATCGAGCTAAAGCCATCGGTGCGTAAAACAAAGCGTTCAAGATGGACACTCGGGGCAGTGTAATGACGGGCGACATAAAGAGAGAGCTCATCCTCACCAGTCGGAAGAATTCCCACCGAGGTGCTCGTGCTGCGGTGAATCCAATTTCGATCATCTCGGCCTGGTCGAATGAAGGCCTCTCTAGATGGAGTCCAATTCACGCCATCGCGGCTACTCATAAACACTGTTTCAGAGATCCCGGGGATCTTCTCGTCAGAATGTTTCTTGCGCAACGGCACGTAGCGCTTGGGAAATGCCAACGTGATATGGGGAGCCCGAAAATAAGGAGTAGCCGCATTGGTGTAGAGATGCTCCATCGGATTGTCTCCAAATGAAACCGGTTCCGGCTCAGTCCAAGTCAATAAATCCTTCGAGGTCGAACGGGCAAAGGTCCGGATATTTTGACTCATATAGCGGAGATAAAAAACGTATTGTTCCTCTGCTTCCGACCAGAACATCACATTGATGCTGTCAAAAGCGTTGGGAAGCGTGGTTCGCATCAACGGCTCATCCTTCCAACGCTTCCAGTTGAGTCCGTCGGCCGAGACCGAGAGCAGCATCCCCGCCGGATCCTTTTCCAAATTCTCAGGCCAGCGCGGATGGATTCCCGTGCTCGCCACCGCCTTGAAGCGTTCCGATGGAGGAGTCTTCGGATTCGTATCCAAGAATACCGTCCCCGGTCCCGCTTCCAATGAATGACCGCCCCCGAAGATAATATTATTGTCTTTGGACCCGTTGAATTCGATCAGCCCCAGCGAGGGTTTCGTCCAATGCACCCCATCTTTACTTTCCGCATAACACAAAAACGGAGGATGCTTCGGAATCACCGTTTCCCCCGGTTTCAATCCAGACTCGCGTGCATATTCCGGGGCACTGCGACCAAGATAATACATCCGATAAATATCTCCGTCCTGAAACACGCTGACGGGCCAGCTCACATTGCCCTCCCACGGTTGGTCGAATGAGATCGCCACTCCGGCGGCCTGCGGACGATGTATCTGAATTTCCAAATCCTTGATCGAATCGATTAGGTAATCATCAACAAACAATTCCAAGCGGGCGCCCAGCTCAAGTGGCTTACTCGTGGAAGATTTCGCCGATGCGGGTGGCCCGGCGATCAACAGGGCGAGTAACAGTGTCAGGAGCCGGGCAGCATGGGGGTAGTAGGACTTTTTCATAGGGCAATGGGGTTGGAGATCAGCAAATAAATCAGAGGAAACCACATTCAGTCTGAGGAGCAGACAATTTCCACTTCGGTCAGAATCGGTGAATTTCCTCCGTCAGGTGATGTGAGCACGGCGCGATACTGCAGCCAGTCATGACTTGGCTTGAAACCTTCCAATTGGGAACCGGAAATCGCGTAAAAGGAATCATCACCATCGGGGCCCCGCCATTCGGCTTGGGACAGTGCCTTTGAAGACTTGGCGGTGCGAACCTGGAACTTCAACCCGCTCCCAAGAGGGGTTTCCCCCTTCCATTTAAGCTGAGAAAATACCATCCCATCAATCGCTTCGATCGGTGTGGAAAGATAATCCCATTCGTATTTGCGATCATAGATATTTCCCGCATCGACCATCGCATCCATGTGCGAACCGATCGTCGGCAAATTATCACGGTGCTGAATCGAGTAGCCCTCCTCACTTCCCCAATAAATATTCGTGCCGCTCGTGTGACTGAAATCTTTCTGATGATTGGTAATAATGAGTTCAAGCCACCCATCACGATTCAGATCCAAGGCATCAATTGCGGAAGACGAAGCAGCATCGAGCATCGTTCTATTGCGCACACTGTAACCCTCCCGGGTGCCATCGCCCCAGTAAATGAACGCCGGAAGCTCCCGGGTCGTGTCAGCGAGGTAGTTCGAATACGCGAGATCCAGATGTCCGTCCCGATTCAAGTCCGCCACGGTCACATCCAGCGAGTTGTATGTTTCGAGCTCGCTGGGGTTTCGGTAATCGCTCTGTGCATTTCCCCAATAGATCAATGAATAGCTGTTGCGGGTCGTCCCGGCGACCCCGGTGCCACCCTTGACGGGCTGCCCGTCCTTTCGTTTCCCCATCAAACCGCTCGTGAATATGATATCCAACCAACCGTCGTTATCTAAATCGGCCACCGCTCCTTGGCTGCCGCCATTTGAATCCAGTTTAGTCACCCGGCCTGCTTTATAGCCTTCGGGGCCTCCCCATCGAATCTGGGCATAACCGAGATCCTGCAGGGGACAGACCAAATCGAGATACCCATCCCGATTCAAATCCGCGATGGAGAGCGCGGTTGATCCCACCGTGGAGGGATTACCCGGCAAGGTGAAAGTCTCCGTGCGGGGAGCTTTAAAGTGATCGCTATCACCATAGGCAATGATCGCTCGAGGGCCCTCTTTGGATCTGCCCACGCAGACGAGATCGAGATATCCGTCTCGATCTAGATCGGCAACATTCAGGGCCAGAATCCCATCGCCACCGAGTAAAGAGGCGATCGGCAATTCCATTCGATTCGCGTCAACATACCCAGACTCGCTTCCCCACCAAAGCCAAGCTCGGCCCGATGTGATCAGCACCAGATCGGGATAACCATTATCGTCGAAATCTGCCGTCGTATACATCATGTAGCCACCGGGCTGGAGTTGGGTGGCAGCGTAGCTCGAATAGTGATGTTGGGAATTCCCCCAGTAAATTTGAGTCGGCAATCCCAATTCCCCGTTACCCGAAAGATGATTGAGCAAGACGACGTCTTGGTTTCCGTCGCGATCAAAATCCGCCACCCCCACGCCCATCGCCCCAAACGACTGCAAGTCCTCACGGTTGGTATCGATGAAACCGTGGTCACTACCCCAGAATATTTGCGAAGGCACGTCCTTGCTCTTATTCACATTGCCAAAAACAAGATCCAGCACGCCATCGTTGTTGAGATCAGCCGCTTTCACCGCCATCGCTCCGAGGGTCGAAATCGAAGTTGAATGACCCTCATCGTAGCCTTCCGCCCGGCCCCAATAGACGACTGATTTAGAATCGGCGTTGGCCACGACCAGATCTTGGCGTCCGTCGCCATTTAAATCAGCGGCTTCGATGCCATTGCAATTTTGGGCCGGCAAAACCGTTGATTCAGCACGAGTGAAACCTTTGGCTGAGCCATAATGAATGACCGCCATGTGGGTTCCGGCGATGACGAGATCATCCAGATCATCGCCATTGAGATCAGCCGCATAAGCGGTGTTCAATTCCATCGTTTCTTCGGCCCCTGCCAGGTTGTGATCAGCAGACATTTTCAAAACTTGGCGTGAATCCTCGCTAAAAGCGCCGCTGCCATCACCCCAGTAAACGTAAATACTCTGCTCCTCCCGGAGGTTGTTCACGAACGCGAGATCGGCATGTCCGTCTCCATTGAAATCTCCGGTGGCCACATCGGCCGCGGAGATCGTCGGAATCTCCGCCCGACGGGATACATCAAACCCTGTCGGATGTCCCCAGTAAATATAGGAGCGAAGGTTGTTGGCCATAGGGCCGAATCGCTGATCAAAACCCCGTTCATACCCCTGATTGGCCATCGCGATATCCGGCATCCCATCTTCATTGAAATCACCCACCGCGACACCGCTGGCGATATAGCCCGGCAGAATTGTGCGTTCACTTTCTTTAAATCCCTCGGCACTGCCCCAATAAATGTAAGCCGGCATATCTTGCCTGAAATTATGCATCATGTTGCCGGAGATGATATCCAGCCAGCCGTCGTTATTCAGATCCGCAATCTCACAACGCCCTCCGCCGAGGCTGGGTAACCAGGTGACTTTTTTCAGCGTTTGTTCCGTATGCTTCAATAAGTCATACGCCGAGCGATACTGCGGCAGTTTCGGCTGCAACGACTGAGGTCCGTCGCCCCCTCCCCAATAGATCATCGCATCGGGCGCGTAGTGAAAATTGTGATCCTGAGTGAAGATCAAATCGAGTTCGCCATCCCGATTCAAATCCCAGCGGTGAATGATCTGGATCCCTCCCCTGGCGGAAACATAAGCATTGGCCCCAGAATCTCCGAATGTTCCACCCCGGAACCCCTCGAACCCTTGGTGCACAATGGAACCCGCGGAGGCAGCGGCCCAGCCGGTCGAAGCAAGGAGGAACCCTAATGAGAAACTGCGCCATACGTGCAACGGCTGAATTTTCATACGGAGTAAATGAAGCATAATCGGATGGGATAAATTGAAACTTTACTTGAGGTCCTCAGGACAGGAATTACGGCGAAGGAAAGCCGAACGCATAAATATCGGCATCCATCATCTGAAATTTGAGCCGCACCGGTTTCCCGCTGTAGCGGGAAACGGATCTTTGGCCATGCCAGGAAACGGCACCGTCAATCCGGTCACCGATTAGCACATCGCAGTCCTCCATGCTGAAACCCGGCAGTGCATTACCCTCGGCATCCTGCAGCTCGACCCGGATCTCCCCAGCTGCACTGGTGGCATAGTTCAACACCAGGTGATCGCCCGTGTAGGTAAACGGCACCGTCGTCATCGAGCCCCCCGCATAGGGTGCGTTGACCGAGACAAACCCATCCGTGCGCATCATTAGTCGCTCAATATGCCAAGTATCCTGGAGATAGTTTCGATTAACAAAGAACATCATTTGACTAGCGCCATGAGGAAATATTCCCGTCATCGGATAGTTCGTGCGCGAGACCCAGTTACTATCTCCCGGTCCCGGGCGAATCAGGGCTTCCATGAAAGTGCGTTGATACTCCACCGAGCCCGCTCTTGTCGTCAGCAAAACTCCGTCGGAGCAATCTTGGTTGTAGATAATTCCGCGCGGAGATTTCAGACCGATTGCTTTCGCCTGTTCATCCGTAATCGCGCTGCGCCCTTCCATAAAACGAGCGGCCAGCGCGATGTAGATCTGAGGAGCGCGAAAGTAGGGCGTCGTATTGTTGACGTAGAATTGCTCCGGCGGTGTGTCGCCATAGGTCATCGGGATCGGCTCAGTCCACTCGATAAGATCGGTTGAAGTCGTGCGCGCCATCGTCCGCTGACCGGTGGCGGTCATGATGCGGTAGTAGAGCACATAGCGTTGCTCGGCTTCGCTCCAGAACATCGTGTTCCCCCCATCGAAACTATTGGGTAAACCAGTGACAAAGGTCGGCTGACGTGAAGCCTCCAGAAGTTGGAAAATCACCCCGTCTTTCGAAACCATCAATTCGAGACGCTTTGGCCCCTTGGGATCCTTGAACGCGGTGTGAGCTTCCCCACTCAGGGGCACGCCAATCATCGCTTTGATCCGTTCGTCCTCGGGAATGCCCGGGCGGGTATCATACCACACCGTTCCCTTAAAAGTATTCCCGTTGGCGTCGGTCACGAGGTTGGCATCCACGCGACCCGAACGCTCGTCCCGACGCAACGCGGGTTTGGTCCACGTGACTCCATCGGCACTCACGGCGACACCCACTTGTCCCGTATCGTCGCCCTCAACCAAGGTCATGGCTCGGTAATAGAGCAGATAACGGCCCTGATGCCGAATGACCACACTGCCAAAATTGGCCGGACCTTCCCACGGGCGATCTATCCTTATCGCCACTCCAGCCCGGACCGGTTCGTGCAAACGCAGGGCCACGTTATCAAGCTGGTCGATAATCGAGTGATCCACGAACAGCTCACGGTCTGTTCCCAATTCAAGCAGGTTCGATGTTTCCATTTTTATATCTGGTGAGGAATCCGCCATGACTGGGCAAAGAGCAGCACTCATCATGAGCGCTACCCCCAGTTTCCCCGAGGTAAGAAGAACCCGACAGGAGTTCCGGATGAAGCGTTTGTGGTTAATCATGAGGTGATAGTATTAACAAGAGGACATCAGGATTTTATCCCGTGTTGCTGAGACGAAGGATTCATCATAATTCCGTCGGTGCCGCGGGAAAACCAAACGCATATATATCGGCATCCATCATCTGAAATTTAAGACGAACCGGTTTCCCGATGTAGCGGGAAAGCGACTTTGGGCCGTGCCAGGATATGGCACCATCGATTCGGTCGCCGATTAGCACATCACAGTCTTTCATGCTGAATCCGGGTAGCGGATTACCCTCGGCATCCTGCAGTTCGACCCGGATTTCTCCGGCGGCGCTGGTGGCATAGTTCACGACCAGATGATCACCCGTGTAGGTAAACGGCACCGTCGTCATCGCACCACCCGCATAGGGCGCGTTGACCGAGGCGAAACCATCCGTCCGCAGCGAAATCCGTTGAATGTGGTTGGTCTTCTGCAGGTGGTGCCGCGAAACATAGAAGGAAATCTCGGCCGGACCGGTCGGAATGATGCCGTCGCTCAAGCTCGCATAATTACACCGCGAGGCCCAGTTGCCGAGCTCTGGGCCCGGCCGCATAAACGCCTCCATGAACGGGCGGTCGAACTCCGTCTGGCCTGGCTTGGTGGTCAAGAGGACCAGATCGTTCGCATCGCTGGCATAGGTGTAGGTCGGGGTGTCCTTGTTACCCGGAAAGCGGGTGATCTCGAGTTGACGTTCCTCGTCGAGGGTCAACGCCCGGCGGCCGGGGTTGAACCGATTCGCCAACACGACGTAAAGATTCGGCGAACGGAAATACGGCACCGTGCAAGTCTCGTAGAAATGCTCGGCCGGGGTGTCGCCATAGGTCATCGGCTCGGGTTGGGACCAAGTAATCAAATCCTTTGAGACCGAACGAAACGATGAGCGCACGCCCGGCCGCACAATCACCCAATCGGCATGACGAGGCTTGGCCGTCGGATCCCACCAGCGGAAATAGCCGACGAACGCCTGCTCGGCTTCCGACCAGCCCACACTGCCGCCATCGAAGGCGTTGGCCCAATCGCTCGCCAAATTGGCTTCGATCGGAAGGTCGTGCCAGACCCGACCATCGGGCGAGCCCATGATGTGGGCGCGCAGGCCCTTGCCCTCACCGCCGGCGCGACGATCGCCTGCTCGCATCTCAATTGCTTTCACCCGTTCGTTGGCGGGAGTGTCCGGCCGCGGGTCGTAAAACGTAAAGCAGAACGGCAGGGCCACGCCGTCCTTGTCCGCCACGATATTGTTGGCCTTCGACCCGCGAAACTCGACGAGCCCGAGTTCCGGTTTCTCCCACACAATACCATCCCGGCTGGTCACCAAGCAGAGGTAGGTCGCGGAAAGTCCGATCCCGGCATCCCGCCCGCGGTAGAGCATGTGGTAGCGTCCTTCGTGGTGATAAATCGAACTGATAAAGAATGCATCGCCATTCCAAGGTTGGGTGGAGGCCACCACGACTTCGCGCGGAATCGGAGTCCCCAGTCGTAGCTCCGCCTCTCCGTCAAACCGGTCGATGATCGAGCGGTCCAGCATGAGCTGTCGGTCTTGGTCGACCACGCGGACGGCGCTCTCCTCCGCCGCCCAGCTCGGCGCTGTGGTCAGCGCCAGCGGAATTAACAGGCTGCTCCCGCAGCGCATCCACCATTTAGAAACTGTCGAATACTTCGTCATAAAAGGGGGCGTCAAACGACGCGTTGAGCACCGACTCTTGGGCTCGTCTGCTCGAATCCAGAACCCACCGACCGGTGCCGTGATCAGCAACCTAACAAAACAAAACCGGCGTTTGCAGAGGATCCGCAAACGCCGGTTGAAACACCACAACAACTGGCTAAGAAATGTCAGCGCGTCGCCGTCGGGACCATCTTACCACTTATACCTGAAGGCCAACTTGCCGTCGAAACCAGGTTCCGTTTGCACAAGTCCATCGGCGGCGATGGCCACAATGTGCCGTTCGTCGGATAGGTTGTTCAAGTTGAGCTGGACGCTCCATTGTTTGCTCCAAGCATAACGACCAAAGGCGCCGTAGGTGGCGGGGAAATCAATCGTCCATTTCGCATTACGCTTGGCGTCTTGATCGAAGTAGGTGGCGCCGAGCATGAGTCCGCTCAAGGGACCGGAGCTCCATTCATACCGTCCCATCAAGCTCGCCTTCTGGGGAACGAAATCCTGGGCAGGAGTGTCGCTCGCGCCGGCCGTTTCAGAGTTACCCTTGGAGAAAGTGCCGAGAAAATCAAAGGCACCTGACGAAGCCTGCACGCGCAGACCGTATTCAAGCTCCCAGCCATCGGCGAGATCACCGGGCGACTGGATGATACCAGTCGAACCCGGAATGAGGGCTTCAGGCAGGACCCCGAAGGTGCGGACGTTGGTCAACGACATGTCGTTGAAGACCAGCGAGCCATAGCCGGTGATCGAATCGGAGAACTTCCGGTCAACCTTGATGCCGAATTCCTTCAACGTGCCCTGCTGCGTTTCCAAGGGATCTCCGAGTTGATCATTCCCTTGAAAACGGTCCCTGACCCCACTCTGAGGGAAGGTATTGGCCGCATCGGTGTAGTAGAAGGAGAGCGAAGGAATCGGCCGAATGACGACGCCATACTTGTGAGTCTTGAACGATTCGTCGTTGTTCTTGGTCACCGTCTTGGTGATCGGATTTTCCCGCGTGCCACCAGTTTGGAACCAGCGCAAGCCACCCACGAAAATCAGCTTCTCGTTAAACAGCGAAAGGTTTTCTTGGAAGTAATAGGAGAAGCTCTTGCTGCGGGCCATCCCCTGACTGGTATTCGGCAGGCCGGCACCTTTGGCGGGTTGAGCGAAGTAAGCCGCGTCCGCCGTGAAGTCGATGTTGCTAGTGTTGATCGAGCCCGGATTATTGACCGAGAGATCTTGACGATTATAATTCGAGGACCAGTCGAAGCCGACCGTCGTATCGAGCACAAAGTCTCTCTTCTTCAACTTGTGGGCGATATCACCTTGGAGATTATTGGTCACGTTATCGATCACCAGAGGGATATCCTGACGGGCCAAGGTGACGTTGTCCGACTCAATGCGGATACCGCGCACATGCCGACGGCGATCCTGCAGATTTCCGCCGAAGTAGTAGAGACGCATGTTAGCGTTCTCGGTCAACTTGGTCAAAATCGTCGTATCGACAAAGGCGTCGGTGTTATCCCAAATCGAATCCTCACCACGGCCAGGAGAAAAGCTCTTCCCGGAATTACGATGAAGAACTGCCTTTTGCGGGTTGGCCGCAGTGCTGCCGACCGTGGAATTGTAATCGAGGAAATCCTCCCAATAAAAGTAGCCGTTATCTCGGAAGTAGTAGGCATTGACCATGACGCTAGTGTTTTGGCCGAAGTAGAAAGCCGCGCCAGCTCCGACGAACAACTGATCTTCTTCTTCGATCTCCTTGTCCTTGTCGGCCACGAGGCCGCCGAGGGTCAGGCGATAGTCGACCTTAAAGTTACTTTCGTCGACCAAGGGGCCCATCACATTCGAGGCGAGGCGCACGTAATTGTTGGAGCCAAAGGTCACCTGCGCATTTCCTGACGGGGTATGCGTCGGCATCATCGAGACGAAGTTGACGCCGCCACCAAGGAAGCTGTTGTTACCCAAAAGCATCGCGCCCGGGCCCTTGATCACCTCGATGCGCTCGACGTCATACATCGGGTTGCGCTTGTAGCTAACCTTCGTTACGCCGTTGCGCAGAGATTGCATGGTGCGGAAGCCACGAATGTTGACGTCATCATTGATCGTCTGGTTCTGAGTAACGCCGGCGGTGCCGAACTGGAGAACCTCGTGAACTTCGACCGCGTTAAGATCGTCGATCTGCTGTTTATTGATGATCGAAAGACTGGCCGGCACGTCCATCAGGCTCTTCGCCGTGCGCGAACCCACAACAGTCTGCTCCGAACGATAGCCTTTGTCATCTTTTGACGAAACCAAGAACGGACTCATCTCGACGACATCGTCGTCTTTGCTCGGGGGGTCAGCGGTGTCGGTCGTAGTCTGGGCTACCGAGGTAGCGGAGCCGACCAGAAAGGCCGCGCTCGTAAGTAACATTATCCGCCAGAGGTTAGCGGATGGGGTAGGATTATTCATGGGTATCGGTGGTGTTGAACCAATTGGTTGGATACATGATCTTAAACGTGCATACATTTACCTAGACCCCCATTCTAATTCGGTCAATAATAATTTCTTCTTCTCCTGGCCGTGCCCCGCATTGCCTGAAGGACCGCCCAGCGCAGAGCTGAGAATCCCGACTCTTGCCAGACTGAGCCACTCTCCCGCTCCGTCCTCAACGTATAACCGATTACTCAAATCGGAATGCACCCCTCCTTTAATCCGGAACTTAGGCAAAATGCGTCGAGAAACGGGTCCGGGTAACTATCTGCTTGTATACATTAGCCGAACACGTATGTTAGCTCCCCCGCTCCCGATGGCTCGCTCCCCCCACGAAAGATTGCTGATCGGAACACCCTTTATTTTCTCCATTTGAACTAAGCCTCGCCGGCTCATTCCTCCCCGATATGCCCAACCAACCCAGCCGCGTCCTTCGCCTCATCCGAGAAGGGCAACTTCCCACTGTTCTTAAGATCAACCTCTCCGACCCTCGAGTCGTCGAAGCGGCTGGTTTCTGCGGCGCCGACGCCGTTTGGCTCTGCAATGAGCACGTCCCTAACGACTGGAACAGTCTGGAAGGCCAGATTCGGGCGGCCCGGATTCACCGGATGGACTCCATTGTCCGCGTCAGCCGCGGGAGCTACAGTGACTATGTGCGACCCTTCGAAGCGGGCGCCACCGGGATCATCGTCCCCCATGTCACCGATGCCGACGAAGCTCGCCAGATCGTGGAATGGGTCCGCTTTCACCCGATGGGCAAGCGCGCCCTCGACGGAGGCAACGTCGACGGCCAATTCTGCCTCCTCCCCCTCGACGAGTATCTCGAGCACTCGAACACCGAGCGATTCGTCATCCTCCAAATCGAGTCGCCTGAAGCGCTCGAAAATGTGGAGGAGATCGCAGCGGTGCCCGGTTTTGAAGGCCTGCTCTTTGGCCCCGGCGATTTCAGCCACCGCATCGGCAAGGCCGGTCAAATTGACGACCCCGTCGTCGTCGCCGCCCGCAAACGGGTCGCCGCCGCGGCCAACAAGAACGGCAAGTTCGCGGTGACCGCGGGGTTGATCGCTCCCTTCGAGGAACTCGTGGCCGAGGGGCACAAGTTGATCGGCATCGGGGCAGACGTCGTCGGGATCACCAGCTACATCCAGCAACGCCTGGATCTGGTGCGCGGCAACATCGACGCCCTTGCGCCCGAACTTAAGCCCGGCCCGCGCTCGCCTTACCAGTGAGCTCTCCGCCGTCGGCCCCGGGCGACCGTCCGTTGCGCGCCCACCGCAATCTCTTCAACGGCGACTGCAACTTCCTCTTCTACAATCCGGAGCTGTGGCAACCGGAGGGCGGCCCCTACCGCGCCGACGCGATCCACCGCTACGTCGACCTACTCGCGACCAGCGGCGTCGACACGCTGCTCGTCAATCCGAACACCCAAGTCGCGTGGTATCCGTCGACCCGCGCGCCCTACATTTTCCGAAATTACCGGCGCGGCGACCGCGAATTTGTGCGCCCGATCGCTGACGGCAACCCCACCCTGAATCCTCGGCAAAAAGAGCAATACACCGATCACATGGTGAAGCTCTTCGACCTCTACACCGACCTCACCGATGCCGGCGTCGACTGGCTCGCCGAGTGCGCCACGGCTTGCCGCCAGCGCCACGTCAGCCCGTGGCTGAGCTACCGGATGAATGCCACGCACTTCTCCGGGTCCCCAGAGTGCGTCGCCAACTCCCCTGTGTTTCACGATCCGCGCAACCGCCTCTCCGGGCGCGTGCCGACTATCGACGCGCCGGTGCAGTCCAACTGGATCGGCCTCAACTACGGTCGCGCGGCCGTGCGCGACACCATGTTCACGCTGATCCGCGACGGCGTGGAATCCTACGATTACGAGGGTCTTGAGCTCGACTGGTTGCGGCATCCCCTCTGCGTCGAGCCGACCGCATCCCCTCACCAGATCGACGAGATGACCGCTTGGCTCACCGATCTCAAAGCGCTCACTCGCTCGCGCCGCGCCCACTACCCTTTCGGCCTGCGCGTGCCCGGCAATCTCGGCTACCTCAAGAGCATCGGCCTCGATCTTCGGACTCTCGCCCGCCGCGGGATCATCGATTTCGTCACCTTCAGCAATTACTGGCAGACCGCCTGGGACATGCCGCACGACGAACTTCGTCGCGAACTCGGTCCCGACATCACCATTTACGGCGGCATGGAAGACGCCCCCAACTGGCTCGAGGCCGTCGCCCCCAGCCTGCAGGAAACCCCGCGGGATCAAGAACTCCAACTCGCCGGGGACAGCGCTTACGAATCCAAACAACCGCCCGCCGGCACCCGCCGCATCCGAGGCACCCGTTATTTGACCGCCAGCGCTCCGTTCATGCGGGCCAACGCCGCGGGAAAACTCGTCCTCGGGGTCGACGGCCTCGCGCAGTTTAATTTCTTTGTGACCGATCAGGTGCGCGTGCCCGGCCAGCGCGGAGACTACGCTGCGCTTCGCGGGCTCGCCGATTTAGAAAACCTTCGCGGTCAGGAAAAACACTACGCGTTCAACACCGCCTCGCCGCAGCCAACCAAAATCTGGGATGTCCCCGAGCCTCTGCCCGTCAGGATCGCGCCGCATCATCGGCGATCGCTTCGTCTGCCCATGTGCACTGAGCCAGTCGACGCCGACCTTCTGCTCATTGTCCAAGTGATCGTTCCGGCCGAGCAAGCCGACCTCCCCTGCGGTCTGTGCTTCAACGGCGCTTGGCCCGTTTATGAACGCGAGCGAACCGACGAGCTTCTCTTCCCCTCCGGCCCCTACACGCATCATCTGGAGCAACATGCGGCTTGGAACTACCTGGTGCCCCTCGTCGAGCTGCGCGATCAGTGGAACGATATTGTCCTAGCCAACGATTCCGAGCGGGACCTCGACATCGTGGCGGTTGAAGTCGGCGTTCTGAGGCAGAATCGCCCGGCCTGACAGATCCGGCTAATTTTCCGTGGACAAATTCCCGCTTCTTGGTCTCTTTTCGACCCATGGCCGAGCCCGCACAAAAGTTTACCACGCCCACCAGTCTCGTCGTTGACGCGTTTCTCGTCATCGGATTCTTCACCTATCTCTTCAGCGTGCTCAAGGGCCACGTGCCCTCCAATGATCCGAAGATGATCAACCTGTGGGCCGCGCTCACCTCCGCCTGCATCACCAGCGTGTTCTGGCTCGCGATCCAGATGTTTCGCGTCGTCTTTCGCGCTCAGCGCGAAGCCAACCGCGCCGCCCGCGCCAACAAGTAAGCCCACCGCGATTTTTCCCGATCTCTCAGACCCGCCGATTAATCCGGCGGGTTTTTGTTTTCAGACGATGGCGGGGAACGGAATCACCGCGCGCGCGGAGCGCTTCGCCCCACCTCTATTCTGTCATTGCGAAGGAGTTCTGCTTCGCGGAACGACTGCGGCAATCCACGATTACCAATTGGACCCTCATTCTTATTCGTGGATTGCCGCCGTCGGCTACGCCTCCTTCGCAATGACAACAGGTAGGGAAACGGCCAACGTTCATCGCCGCCTCTACCCATGCCGGAACGACTTGGGTTGTCCTCTCGCGATGAAAGTCTATTTGTCTAAAAACTCTGGGATTACCTGCGGAGTTCGCGGCTGCGTTCGACCCGCCGTCCCGCCACGATCGCGGCTTCAAACAGCAGGTAGAGCGGTGCTGCAAACATCGTTTGCGTGATCGGATCGGGCGTGGGCGTGACGATCGCGGCGATGATGAAGATCGCCACGACCGAGTGACGGCGGTATTTGCACAAAGTCGCCGTCGAGAGGATCCCCATGTAAACGAGCAGCACGATCAGCAGCGGAAACTCAAACGACGCCCCCACGCCAAGCACCAGCCACATGAGCAGGCCGTAGTAACTCCCGGGCGTCCACCGAGTCACAAACTGGAAATACTCGTTCAACTCCACCGAGACCCGCAGCGTGCTCGGCACGAGAAAGAAGTAACTGAATGACGCCCCGATCAGGAAAAGCACCGTCGCGGCGAGGCACAACGGTAGCACGATCTTCAATTCGCGCTCGGTCAGCGCCGGCGACACGAATTGGCCCACGAAAAGCAGCATGAACGGCGCCGCCAGAATGATCCCACCGAGGAAGCACATCTGAATCACGACGGTAAACCCTTCCATGATCGAGGTCGTGCCCAGTTCGATCACTAGGCCGGGGTTCGATGCCTTCACCGTGTTCAATGGCCACAGCAGCAGGTCGTTGAACTGCCGCAGAAACAGGCCGATCATCACCGCGAACACCAAAAACGTCACCACGCACTTGAGCAGGGTCCAACGCAGGTCTTCCAGGTGGTCAAAAAAGCCCATCGGTTTCTCCCGCAACAACGATTCGTCGTCTCGGTTCAGGCTATCGTCAGTTGGCTCGTCGGTGTCGCTCACGGTAAATGGAGTCGGTTATGCTGGGTCATTTCCGGCAAAACGGAAGCGCGTTGTCCAGCAAGTTACTCGCGCCACCCCGACAATCTCTGGATGGGCGCGCCCCATCCCCTCCGTCCTCCGTCCGCGGCATAATCGGCCTCCGCCGTTGACAGTCCTCCCCTCGATTCGGTAATCCCTACCTCTCTGCGCGTTTGCGCATCCGTTTCTTTTTTCTAACTGGATACATCCCTCATATGGCATCGAAAACCACCGCTAAGAAAACTGCCCGCAAACCAGCGGCCAAATCCGCCAAGAAGCCCGCCGCCAAGGCCCATCAATACGTTTACACGTGGGGCGCCGGCAAAGCCGATGGCAACGGCACCATGAAGCCCTTGCTGGGCGGCAAAGGGGCCAACCTCGCCGAGATGACCCGCATTGGTCTTCCCGTGCCTGCCGGCTTCACCGTCACGACGGACGTTTGCACGTATTTCTACGACCACCAGCGCACCTATCCCAAGGAGCTGCCGAGTCAGATGGAGGCCGGCGTCGCCAACATGGAAAAGATCATGGGCACGAAGTTCGGCGCCACCTCCGGCGTGCCGCTCCTCCTCGCCGTGCGCTCCGGCGCTCGTGATTCCATGCCTGGAATGATGGACACGATTCTCAATCTCGGGCTCAACGACCAAACCGTCGTCGCCCTTGGCACCGCGACGGGCAACCCGCGCTTCGCGTGGGATTGCTACCGCCGCTTCATCCAGATGTATGGCGACGTCGTCCTCGGTTTGCAGAAGCGCCCCGATGAAGATCACGAGCCCTTCGAGACCGTCATCGAAACCTTCAAGCACCAGAAATACCACGGCGATATTGAGGACTCCAAGCTCACCGCCGAAGACCAAGAAGAGCTCGTCAAGCGCTTCAAGTCCCTCGTCAAGGACCGCACCGGCCACGTGTTTCCTAACGATCCGTGGGACCAACTCCGCGGAGCCGCCGGTGCCGTGTTCGGTTCGTGGATGAACGACCGCGCGATTGTTTACCGCCGCAAATACAACATCCCCTCCGAGTGGGGCACGGCCGTCAACGTGCAGGCCATGGTGTTCGGCAACACCGGCGAGACCTCGGGTTCCGGCGTAGCGTTTACCCGCAACCCCGCCAACGGCGTCAACGAATTCTACGGTGAGTTTCTCCTCAACGCTCAGGGCGAAGATGTCGTCGCGGGTGTCCGCACCCCTGAGGCCGTCATCGGCCTCAAGAAACTGATGCCGAAGAGCTACGCCGAACTCCTCAAGGTTCGCGGCATTCTCGAGCAGCACTTCAAGGACGTGCAGGACATCGAGTTCACGATTCAAGAGGGCAAGCTGTTCATGTTGCAGACGCGCAACGGCAAGCGCACCGCGGCGGCCGCCCTCAAATTCTCCATCGATATGGTGAAGGAGAAGCTCATCAACTGGCAGACCGCCGTGATGCGCAACCCCGCCGACCAGCTCGAACAGTTGCTCGCGCCGATCTTCGATCTCGCTGAAGTCAAGAAGGCCAAGGTCATCGCCACCGGTCTTCCCGCCGGTCCCGGCGCGGCCACGGGCAAGATCTATTTCAACGCCGACCGGGCCGTCATCGCCGCGGAAAAGGGCGAGAAGGTTCTCCTCGTTCGCGTGGAAACTTCCCCCGAAGATCTCCGCGGCATGATCGCTGCCGAAGGTATCCTCACCGCTCGCGGTGGCGTGTCCTCGCATGCGGCCCTCGTCGCTCGCCAGATGGGCAAGGTCTGCGTCTGCGGTGCCGCCGCCATCCAGATCGACTACGACAAGAAAGTCGCGACCATTGACGGCCAGAAATACGGCGAAGGTGACTTCCTCTCGATCGACGGCACCGCCGGCACGGTTTACGCCGGCCAGATTCCGACCGCGCCTTCCGAGATCATCGACGGCCTGCTGTTCAACAACAAGCGCGCCCAGAAGACCCAGAAGTTCAAGGATTACGTGCAGCTGATGGCCTGGTGCAAAAAAGCGACCAAGCTCAAGGTCCGCACGAACGCCGATACTCCCGAGCAAGCCCGTCAGGCCATCGCGTTCGGCGCCGAGGGCATCGGCCTCACCCGCACCGAGCACATGTTCTTCGAGGGCGACCGCATCGATGCGATGCGCGAGATGATCCTCGCCGAAAATCTCGCCGACCGCGAAGCCGCCCTCGCCAAGCTCCTCCCTTACCAGCGCGCCGACTTCTTCGGCATCTTCAAAGCACTGCAGGGCTTTCCTGCGACCATCCGCTTCCTCGATCCACCGTTGCATGAGTTCCTCCCGAACTCGAAGGAGCAACAGATAGACCTCGCCCGGAAACTCGGCCTCCCGGTCGAGAAGATCATGAACCGCGTGCACGAGTTGCATGAGTTCAACCCGATGCTCGGGTTCCGCGGCTGCCGCCTCGGGATCAAGTTCCCGGAGATCACGCGCATGCAGGCCCGCGCCGTCCTCGAAGCCGCCGCCGAGGCGACCAAGAAGGGGTTCAAGGCCAAGCCGGAAATTATGATTCCGCTCGTCGGTTTCAAGAAGGAGCTCGATCTGCAGACGGCCATCGTCCACGAGGTCGCCGCCTTGGTGCAGAAGGAGAAGAAGGTGAAGATATCCTACTCCGTCGGCACGATGATCGAAATCCCCCGTGGTGCCCTGACCGCTGATGAAATCGCGCACACCGCCGAGTTCTTCAGCTTCGGCACCAACGACCTCACCCAGACCACCCTCGGCATGTCGCGCGACGACTCCGGTTCCTTCCTCGGCGCTTATCAAGAGTCCGATATCATGCAGAAGAACCCCTTCGCCTCGATTGATCAAACCGGGGTGGGTCAGCTCATGGAAATCGCGATCGCCAAGGGCCGCGCCACTCGTCCGAACATCAAACTCGGTATCTGCGGCGAACACGGCGGCGATCCGGATTCCGTCAAGTTCTGTCACAAGATTGGCTTGGCCTACGTATCCTGCTCGCCTTACCGCGTGCCCGTCGCCCGTTTGGCTGCTGCTCAGGCCGCCTTGGCCGACGCCAAGTAATTCGTTTGGGGCGGTTTCCCTTAACCTCCCTTTCATTCTAAAAGCCCTGCGCCTTCATCGGCGTGGGGCTTTTTGTGCCCCGGATCCGCCTCAGCTCCCGCTCCTACAGATCCAAAGTCCAAAGATCTACCGACCGCAGCAACCTCCCTCCCGAACGCTCCGCGAGACGTCGCGTCTCTCGATCCCGCCCCGTATTTACGGTGAGGGTGGTGGTCGTATAGCCGGCCTTAATCCCCCGCCGCAAAGCGTCGGCCAGCAATATCAGGTTTAAGGGAGGTCCTAAATTCATTCCTGAGGATTGATTTTAAAAAGTTGGCCATAGCGAGCGGGGATGCGTTCGCAAAAGCGGGAGTAGATTGGCCTTAAAGTTATGTTTTTAAGCGGGTTGAG
>Ga0105050_10004062_pt1 | contig 19724 bp, 10 predicted proteins | sample FRY01_FD_78088 | JGI IMG/M metagenome (GOLD analysis project Ga0105050, IMG submission 78088) | Freshwater microbial communities from Lake Fryxell liftoff mats and glacier meltwater in Antarctica - FRY-01 | ecosystem: Environmental > Aquatic > Freshwater > Ice > Glacier meltwater ...
AGTCTTCGGGACCACAGGCAGGTTCAACGGGTGCATGGCCGTCACAACAGAAAATCGGCACACCCAGCGACTCAAACCGGGCGCGCTGCGGCGTCTGACAGATCAACAAACGCAGCGATGCGTCAGCCACCATCAGCTTCAGGCGTTCGTCGGGATAATCCGGATCCAGCGGGACGAAGGCGCCACCGGTTTTGAGAATGCCAAGTATGGCCACCACCAGGTCCATGGACCGCTCCACGCAGAGTCCGACCCACGTACCTGTGGCTACACCACGATCGACAAGGTGGCGGGCCAGCAGGCTGGCCCGTCTGTCGAGGTCCTGGTAGCTGACGGTGCTGCCGTCGTGATCCTGCACGGCGACCGCCAGCGGACGGGCCGCCACCTGACTTGCAAAAAGTTCGTGGACAGACGCATCAGGGGGATAGTCAGTTTGAGTCGAAACCCGCGTCTGGGTGAGCCACCGCTGGTCAGCACCATCAAGCAGCGACAACGTACCAATGGGTCTGCCCGGGTCGGCCACCACGGCATCGAGCAGATTCACGTAACAGCGGACGATGCGGTCGATGGTGGCCGCTTCGAAGAGGTCCGCGTCAAATTCGACGAAGCCGTCGAGGGTTTCCCCACGCGGGGTGAGGTGGAACGCCAGATCGAATTTGGCTGTACCGTTGGCAACTGATACCCGTTCACTGGATACACCTTCCAGCGAGAGCTTTGAAGACGGAGCGTTCTGCAGCGCAAGCACGACCTGAAACAGCGGATTGCGGCCCGGATCACGGGGTGGATTGAGTTCCATCACCAGCTTCTCGAAAGGCAGGTCCTGATGATCGAAGGCATCCAGCACGCGTCCTCGTGTGCGCTTCAGGGCTTCGGCAAACGCCGGGTTGCCGGACAGGTCGCCTCGCATGATCAGCGTGTTGACGAAAAAACCGATCAGGGATTCGTGCTCGATTTTTCTGCGGCCGGCGATCGGCGTACCGATCGGCAGATCCGGTTGGGCGCCCAGGCGATGCAGCAACGTCTGCAACGCCGTCAGCAACACCATATAGAGCGTGACCTGGTGTTTCTGGGCCAGACGCTTGAGGGCACTGCCGAGTTCCGCCGGGATGTACCACTCCCGGCGCGCACCACGGTGACTCGATGATTCCGGCCGGGTGGATTCAAATGGAAGATCCGCCGGCGTCACCCCCTGCAGACACCCGCGCCAATAGGTCAACTGCCGATCGAGGACCGCTCCGGAAAGCCATTGCCGCTGCGAGGTTGCGTAAGCTGCGTAATCCCCGGAGAGGTCCGTCCACTCGGGTGCCGCTCCCTTGATCCGCGCTGCGTAGGCAACCGACAGGTCGCTCGCCAGCACGCCATTCGACCAGCCATCGGAGGCGATGTGATGGATGACCACCAGAAGGATCGCTTCATCATCAGCAACCTGGAGCAGGTAAGCACGAATGAACGGTGGCTTCGCCAGGTCGATTGGAATACCGGCGCGCTCTTCAAGCAGCACAGCACAGGTTGTTTGCCGCTCGGCATCCGCAACCGGTCGCAGGTCGACGGTCTGCAGATCGACCGTGGCCGGCACCACTTCCTGTTCGAGCCCATGTTCGGATTCCATGATGCGCGCGCGCAGCGCACCGTGCCGGGTCAGCACGTCGTTTAAGGCCTGTTCCAGCATCCGGGCCTGCAGACTGCCGCGCAGGCGCCACGCCGAGGCAATGTTGTACTGCGGACTGCCCGGTTCCAGGCGATCCACCAGCCACATGCGCTCCTGGGCAAATGACAGCGGGTGCCGACCTGCGTGGGGGCCGGCTTGCTGGCGCACGCCTTCGTTCAATCCGGCGGCAGCCAGTTGTTCCAGCAATCGCCTGCGCTCAGGGCTCTGACTGGCGAGTCGTTCCGGTTTGAATAACACGTCAGAAAAATCCTCTTCAAAAATGGGGAAGGGACACATCGTCCCGTGTATCGATCTGGATCAGCGTCGTCTGACGCGTGGCGAATGCCTGCCGCAGCGCCGAGGTGAGTTGCTCAGGTGTTTGTGCACGCACACCCTGTCCCCCAAACGCGGACATGATCTGGTCATACCGGATGTCCGGCAAAAACCGGACCACCAGGTCGGAGGTGTCCGCTGTCCAATACGTATCCTTGCGCAGCCGGGCGCCATGGCCGCCATTGCAGGCCAGCAGGATTACCATGGGCAGTCGATAACGCACTGCAGTCTCCAGATCCTGCAGACCCACACCGAGTGCAAAATCGCCACAGATGACGACCACCGGAACCTCCGGATCGGCGAGGCACGAGGCGATGGCAAACGGAATTCCGACCCCCATGCACCCGTTGGCGCCGGCAGTGAGCCGCGTCAGAGGAAAGTCGGCAGGGAAATATCGTTCCGCCCAGGCCATGGAAATGTTGCCATCAAGGATGGTTCGACAACCCGCGGGCACCGCCTTGGCGGCCAGCGCCATCCAGAAGGCAGGGGTCATCGGCAGCGCCGCGTCCTCAAGCACCGTCATCCGGCGACGGTTCTGCGTCAACCGAAGGGACTTCAGTGAATCGATCCAGTCCGCATCAACCAGCACGGGTAGCGATTGATCAATCATTTCACGCTGCAAAGCCGCTGCCAGTGCAGCGGTGAACAGCGCCGGGTTGCCACAAAAATCGAGCGCGTCACGCCGCTCTCGCACCACCTTGTCCGGCTCGAAGCCACAACGGACGTAACGAGCATTCGCGGCGAACTCGGCACCAAAACGAAACACCCAGTCGAGCGAAGCACCGAGCAGCAGCACCACATCGGCTTGCTCAGCCATCCCGGCGCGCACGGTGGTGGCGCACAACGGATGTTCCTCCGGGAGGAAACCGCGAGCCATCGGTGTGGTGAGAAAAGGCATGTGCAGCAATTCCACCAGCGAGCGCAAGGCTTCGACACATTCACCAAAACGAAGTGCTTCGCCGATAACCAGCAACGGACGTCTTGCGCCGAGCAGGATTCCCGTAACGGCGCTCCAGTCTATCGACGGCACCAAGACCGGTGAACTGGCGAGTGGCGCAGGTGGTAAACGTTCACGGCCCGCGAGAGCACCTTCGGTGACATCCACATACACGGGACCTGGCCGCCCTTCGCAGGTGTATCGGACCATGATCCGCAAGGCTGCACCCAGTTCATCGGTGTGTGTCACGGTCGTGTGCTGCCCGGTGATGGATTCAAAGAGCCTGCTGCCATCGAGTGCCTGAAAACCACCTCGATCATCCAGTGCAGGAGTCCGCCGTCCGCCGATCACCATCAATGGCCAGCCGTTGTCACGAGCCACAGAGATGCCGGTAGTGCAGTTGCTCACTCCGGGACCCGAAGAAACCACGACGGTCGCTCGCAAGGCGCCCGCCAGATAGTTGTGTGCGCCTGCGGCGAGAACTGCGGCCTGCTGATGGCGGGTGGCGATGATCCTGATGCCTGCCCGACTGCAGGCGACCAGGGTCTCGTCCACCGGCGTACCAGAGATTCCATAGACATGGGTCACGCCATGTCCGGCCAGTTCACGCGCAATCACCCCATGTCCGTCCGCCTGCCCGCCGCGTTTCAGCAATTCGAACAAGGCCTGACGATCGGCGTCCGCTGCATCAGCCATGCTGGTTCAACAGGCCAGCTATGCCACCTGCCCGCGTGATCATTGACGCTTCCCTGCCAGCAGCCGGGAGACTTCCTCGGCCGACAGGCTGTCCACATAGTCGAGTAAGGCGGTCTGATGCGCCTCCACCTTTGCATCGATAATCCGGGCCAGATGTTCGATGGTGGGTGAACGAAACAGGTCGGCCACTTCAAATTCGATGCCGACGGCTTCCCGGATCCTCGTGGCGAGGCGCATGCCGCGCAGCGAATCTCCGCCCAGCCCGAAGAAATTGTCGTGCAGGCCGATCCGCTCAACGCCAAGCAGTTCCTGCCACAATCCTGCCAGCAATAAACCGGTCTCGCTGACTGGCGCAACAAAGTCTGCCTGAAACCACTCTTTGAGTTTTTCATGCAGGCCGATCCGCTGGATCTTGCCGGTGGCGCCTTTGGGAATCTCTGGCAACAGAATGATCTGGCTGGGTACCTTGGCAGCGGACAGTGCTTCCAGGGTGAACGTTCTCAGCATCTGGCCGGTCACCGACGATCCGTTGGCAACCACGACCGCCGCCACCACATCCTCGCCGATCGTCGGATGAGGCATGGCAAACGTTACCGCCTGACGTACATCGGGATGGGAGAGCAACACGTCATCCACTTCACGCGGCGAAATTTTTTCCCCTGCCCGATTGATGATCTCCTTCAACCGGCCGGTGAGATACAGGTAACCGTCGGCATCTAAAAAAACCCTGATCACCGGTTCTGAACCAGCCATCACAGAACGAGGTGCCGTTGGCCTCCGCATTGTCGAGATATCCCGGTGTCACACCCGGACCACGGATCACCACCTCGCCGGTCGCTCCGGTCGGCAACATCGCTCCCGTCTCGTTCATCACTCCGACTTCCGGACCGGCTGCGCGACCCACCGAACCGGGCTTGCGTATCCCGGGTGGCAGTGGATTGCTGGCCATCTGGTGGGCCGCTTCGGTCATGCCGTAGGCCTCGATGACTGGCACTTCAAACGTGTGTTCCAGCGCTGCCATCACCGCTGGCGCCAGAGAGGCGGACGACGAACGAATGAAGCGAAGTTCGTGATTTCCCCTGTGGTCTTCGCCGCGCACCGATTCAAGTACCGACTGATGGATGGTCGGCACCGCTGAATACCAGGTCACACGCCCCTTCGTCAGCCAGTCCGGAAACCGTTCCGCGTCGAATCCGCCGGTGCACAGTACCGAGCCACCCGCGTGCATGGATGACAACAACACACCAACCAGTCCGTGAATATGGAAGAGCGGCATGACAATAAGGCTTACATCTGTCGGGACGAGGGCCAGCGACTGCACCACCGCTGCCGCCGAGGCGCACAGATTCCGGTGGGACAGGGGCACGATTTTCGGTCGCGTCGTGGTACCCGAGGTATGCAGGATCAAGGCGATATCGTCAGGACCTGACGATTGCAGGTGATGAGTGGCACGAACATCACAGCCGCCAATCCTGAAAGCGCCCGCCGGACCTGTAATCGTTTCCACTTCGAGCAGGTGAAGCCCTAGCTTCTGTGCCTCTACTCGTGCCACGCTCGACAGACCAGCGGGCAGCATGATCGCCTTCGCAGCCAGATCCTCGAGGTAAAAGGCAAATTCCTCGGCGCTGTATTGCGGATTCAGCGGTGCACAGATCGCATGCGCCGCCACACCCAGAAAGGCCGCAGCCATCACCGGTCCGTTCGGCAGTACCACCACCACGACATCGTGACTACCGATGCCACAGGCGCGCAGCGTCCTGCCGACCGCATCAACCTGTAGGTCGAGGTCGCCAAAGGACATCGGGATTTCACCCAGGGTACTGAGTGCTGGCCGCATGGGGTCGGCGCGCGCAACCAGATCGCGCACCACGGCTGACAAGCCCGAAGGCTGCACATTCACCTCTCGCACCTTCCTTGAGAAAGTCAGTATTGAGAAAATCTGCCTTGAATAATGGCGATTACCATCTCATCAGTGTAGACCGGTTCGGCCCGTCTTCCGCGAACACAACGCATTGGCGGCCATAGGCGGTATTAAGAAAACCAGGCGGGGGCGCGGATTTCACGGTCTTTGAAGAAGCCGGTGATGTTGCGGAAGGCACCGGTGAGTTCCAGGAAGGAGTTCATTTCGGCACGGCGTTTCTACATTTCAACCCGAGCCATGTCTTCGGCGGATTCTCCGAAGAGGTTGGGGATGGGGACTTTAGTCAGGCGAATGCCAGATCGGCGAGGTGCAGGCCTGCTCCTGGGTTGTCATGGGTACGTCCGGCGGCATTTTGGCACCAAAGAACCTGGCGTCGTATACAGTCCGGCTTGGCGCCGGGATCTCGATGACGCGTACAAAGTGAAGGGCTGGTTATGTAGCGTCGAATTGCGGATCTTGCCAGACAACTTGGAGTGTCGCAGCACCAATGGTGTTGGGGTAGCTGGCATTGGTTACGTCACCCGTAGTCCATAGGAGCCTGTCGGACTTGAGACTGATCTACTGCGCTGGTCGGAAGAGATACTTATCGATGATCGGAAAGCGTACCCAGTCTCATCCCGAAAGCCTCGACCGGACTCTCCGGATAACAGTGTCGTACTCGCAGTGTGAATTGATCAGACCTTCCCTGACGGCTGTACGTGACTTCCAACCCCAAGGTCCTTGCTACCTCGGTGGACTGTCAATGGGCGGATTGGTGGCTTTGGCGACGGCGCAGCAGTTGTCGCGCGCGGGCGAGGGCGTTGCCTATACTATGGCTGGCGACACTTGGTTTACAGCGGGCTGCACGTTCGCTCGCTCCGCACAATGCTGGCGTACCCTGGACAATACATCATCAGCCCAAAAACCCTGTCGGAACTACTGAGCAACAGAACAGCGCACGGCAATAATGCCTATATGCAAGAAGGGTGGCCTGTTGCTGAAGCCAATAAAAGAGCCGTAGCGTTGGCTGAATCGTCATGAATCAGGGCGATCTCACAACGCTGTGGCGACAGCAAGTCTCCCAACGGCCTCACGAGGTCGCGTTCACCGAGGCAGGCGGAACAGTGACCTTCTCAGCTCTCAACAACCTGGTTGAGCGCGCCGCTTGTCAACTCGATGAGCAAAACGTCCAACCCGGACAGGCGGTGATTGTTAACGCGATTGCAGGCACCCGGTTCGTTGCCGCCGCGCTCGCTGTCCGCGCCCGCCATGCGACCCTGCTCCCCATGGACCCGCGCTGGCCGGCGCTATTTACAAACCGCATCCTCGCAATCGCTGCGCCGGTCGCCGCTCTTCGAGACGACGGCGCCCCCGGATTCGCATTACCCGATGTCATTCCAACGACCTACGATGCAGACTGCTTTCAAATCATCTGCACGTCGGGTAGCACCGGAAACCCGAAAGCGGTTCTCATCTCCGAGCAGGCCGTTCTCCACCGTATTCGATGGTTTTGGGCGTTCGACGATAACGCGCAGCACTGCGTTTTCCTGGTGCACAAGTCGCCGGCATTGGTGGCCGCAGCACCGGAATATTTTCAAGGCCTCCTTGCAGGCCAGCGTTCTCACGTCCTGTTCAGCGGCAGCGCCCCCCGCAGAGACCCACAAAAAATCTGGGCGGAGCTGCATCGCGAAGGTGTAACACACGCCTTCGCCACGCCGAGCTGGTGGCGTTACCTCAACCGTGCGTTCGCAAGTCAGGGTCCGCTGACGCAGATGAAGATCGCGACCTGTAGCGCCGAACCCTTGTCAACAGACCTCGCCAATGAGTTGGGAAAATGGTTGCCAAATGCGCGCATCCTGAACCTCTACGGCGCAACGGAATGCAGTTCCAACGCTGCGTTTCACGAGATCAATTCCGTGCCTGTGTCCGGTTCGGAGGTACCGATTGGCAAACCGATACCCGGTAACTCGCTTCGAATCGTCTCAAAGAACGGTGTGCCGGCGGCGGACGGCGTCGGCGAGCTTCACGTGTCGGGACCATGCGTTGCGCTCGGTTACATTGGCGGCGAGGTCATTTCCGCCGCCATTTCCGGTCATGGCCCGGAGCGCGAGTTTCGCACCGGAGATCTTGCGCGCTACGATGAATGGGGCAATGTTTTACTCTGCGGTCGTCGCGACAACACAATCCTTCACAACGGTTACTCCGTGATTCCCGAGGAGCTTGAGCACACCATCAGCGCGCTCCCGGGAGTCGATGCTGTTGCGGTCGGTCATGGCGAAAGAGTGACTGGCCCTTCGACACTCTGCGCGCTACTGGAGGTGGTAGCGGGTACGGACCTGTCAGTACTTCGTCGGAGCATCGCTGCACGCGTGCCGAGCTACCTGATGCCGCGCCTGCAGATCGGCTCCATCCCGCTCACGGCTTCCGGCAAGATCGATCGCAGAGCGCTCCGTCGGGTGCTGCGCACCGAAGAGGACTTTCTGGCGCAGGGTGTCCAATTCAACTCTGAGGAAGATGCGCTCGATGCGCTTCGCGACTACATGGGTGCACCGGGAGCCGAAGGTGGCGAAAATTTTTTCGACCTCGGCGGCACCTCGCTTACTGCAGTAGAACTCGTGGAAGCGGTCTACGAACGAACCGGCGTTCACATCGATTTACAGGAGTTCTTCGCGGATACCCGCTTAAATGCGCTTGCCACCTTGTGTTGGCGCGTTCTGCAGCGGCGCGGCGCATCGCCAAACGTGGTCCGGCCATTCGACAAACAGCGTTATCGCTGTACACCGATCCAGCGCAGCATGCTGTTTGCCGAACATGGCGCCAACCCCGCTAGCAGCAATATGATGTTCGCCTACCTACTGCCTCGTGAAGTGCATATCGACCAGCTCGCAGGCGCTTTCGAGCGAGCGGTCGCCGCCCACCCCATTCTCACGTCACGATTCGACCGCGTTCAGCAGTCTGCGCAGATCAGCCCGTCGTCGGCCCAGGAAGCCTGGCAGGGCTTACGCGAAACCGATGACGTCGACGGCACGCTGGAAAATATGGCGCTGCGTGTTATGGAGAACGGCAAGTATTTTCTCGGCGGCGTGCTCAACGACACTTCGGGCGGCACTACGTTTTGGTTCCTGGCCCATCACGCCGTATTCGACGGCTGGTCCAGAAGCATTTTTCTGGGTAGTTTGAGCGATGCCTACGCTGGCATCCCACTCACACCCGAGTTTGGCTTCTTGCGCGCGGCTCACCACTCCGATCGCTGGCTCAAGTCCTCCGACACGGAGGACTCGGCAAGGTTCTGGAAATCGATCTTGCATGGCGCCCCAAACCGAAGCGCACCGGACAAACAACAACCCGCAGGCGGCAGTGGGTACACAACGCGTCTTCTCCCACCGGACAAGCTGACCTGCGCCTACGAACTCTCCACACGTTGCAACGTGTCGGTGCACACCGCTCTGTTGACCGCCTTCTACGCGGTTCTGGCAGCGTCGACCCATCAGCGAGACCTTGTCATTGGGCTACCCATAGCAAACCGTCACGCACGATCCAGCCAACAAAGCATCGGCTGCTTTATGACACCGCTCCCTGTTCGCCTTCAACCTGAGGACATCACGCCGGTGGAACTCGCGCAACACGTACACCGGTCTGTCACAACCGCAATGACGCACGCACGATACCCATTGCCAAGGATTGTTGGCGACCTTCGACAACACCCATCACAAAACCCGCTCTTCCAGTGTGTTTTCAACGTCTTCGAGCGAAGTTGGTCCGATTTCAAACTGCTCGGATCAAGCGTCCCTGAACGACCAATGCGCAGGCTGAGCCCACCAAACGAACTGTGCGTCTATCTACGGCTGAGCCCGCAGCAATCCGAGCTCAACGTTCAGTACGAACCGACCAGTTACCGCGAGCAATTCGTCGCGTCGTTCTGCGATCGCCTGGTAGTGGCGATCGAATGGCTGGGCAAAACCGATGTTCGACTTTCACAACTAACGGCGCAACTACAGGAAATGGGCGCCGAGCAGCGGCGCGCCACCTTGACAACCCGCCGACCGAGCCGCGTCGAGCCACAGCGGAGAGGCTCATGAGCCGAATTACAAAGTTAAAGAAAGGTATCAGCCATTCGGCTGCAGTAGAGCAATTCGATGGCTTCACGAAGCAGCCACTATTCGTCGGTGCAGATTTCGGCGTGACGATCACTGCCGAATCTGCGGCAATGGCAGATCCGATCGGCTGGAGCAAAGCGCACGGCAAGAATGTACACGATTTGTTGGATGTGCATGGCGCCTTGTTGATTCGGGGCCTGGGCGCGCTCGCGCCGAGTGCTTTCAAGGCAGTGTTCGAGGTGGTCGCGAACCGCTCGTTACCCTACGACCACCGTGTGACGGAACGCACCGAAGTAGGCGAGAACAACGTGTACACGTCGACGGATCACCCGGCGACACACGACCTGCCAATGCACCATGAGCTATCGTTCCATCGGCATATCGCTGAACACATCGCCTTTTATTGTCTGACGCCAAGCCGTGAGCACGGGTCGACTCCACTGAGCGATGGCTACCAGCTGTACGGTACGATTCCTGAGGAGGTTCGCCGCGCGTTTGAAATGCGTGACCTGCTTTATGTGCGCAATACCGGCAGCCCAATAACCACGTCGTGGCAACAAACCTTCCAGACAGACGATCGAACTGACGTGGAAAAGTACTGTGATCTACACGGCATGCAGTATCGATGGAAAGACAATGGCGAACTGCAAACGCTGGACCGAAAGCCGTCGACCTTGCGCCATCCGCGCAGCGGGCGAAGAATCTGGTGCAACCACACCCACCTGTTACACCTGCACACCTACCCGCCTGAGCTTGTACGGCGTTTGTTTTCTGGCTGCGCGCCCATGGACCTTCCCCACAACGTCTTTTTCGGCGACGGCCACGCCATCCCGGATGAGTTTGTCGATGCCATCGGCACAGCCTATGTCGCTAGTGCCCACCGTTTTGTCTGGCAAGCGTGTGACCTACTGCTGATCGACAACCTTCGCGTCGCGCACGGCCGCGATCGCTACGATGGCGAGCGCCTGCTCCACGTTGTCATGGGCGGCCTCTTCGACCGCATGTCTCCCGCGTGAAGTTCCCCGCGTCCTATCAACAACGGATACTTCACCAAGCCGGAGGGAAAAAGCACCGGGTGCGGATCTTGCCAGCACCAGGCGTCGATCGAAGCTCGCTGAAGCTGGCACTGGAAAAGCTCACCCAAGACACCGAGGTGTTGCGAACCGTCGTCGACAGCGAGAACCAACAACTGATACAGCACGTAGTCCAGGCTGCCGAAGCACCATTGAATTCTTACTGCGACGGCAATGATCTCATTGTCGAGTTCGCCGCGGAGTGTTTCGACGCCGGTTCCCTGCACGCGTTCCTGCAAGGCCTTAGTCTGGCGCTTAGAGGCCTCTCTGCGAGTGAATCGTTGCAGTACGCCGACTTCGCAACGTGGCAGCGCGGCAATGAAAACGCGCAGGAAGCCGAGGAGGCGCGGGCCTACTGGAACGCGGTACTGAGCACCCTCGCTATACAGACTCCCCTGGAGGCGCTCGGTTCCAACGGCTACCCGCAGGGTATGGAAGCCGATGCGTTACACATCGAGGATGTTTTCGAGCCAATGACGAACCCCTTGGCACAGCGTGACGCCGCGCTGACCGCCTTCGGCCTGCTGCTCGCCCGTCATCAGCAATCAGACGCGGTCCTTGTCGATGTTTGTTTCGAAGGCCGCGCAGAAGCTGAACTTGCGGACCTGATCGGTCCGCTGCGCAGCTTTGCGCCCATCCGCATCGACACCAGCCAACCCGCCGACCTCCAGAGCCTGCAGCGTGACATCAACACACAGCTTCAGCAGCACGAAACCAATATCGACTGTTTCGATGAACTGTCGAGAACAGGTTCGCACACGCGTTTTATGTTCGAGCACAGCGCGCGAAGCTGCTCGTCAAATCTGGCCACTGCGGCCTACGAAACAGGCCCCGTACCTGCGTGCGAGTTGAGTGTGCAACTCGATGAACGAGGCGTGATTACGTTGCGCAGCAGCACTCTGTCAGTCGAAGGTCTGAACCATTTCGCCGGGCAATATAGTTCCATGCTGAGACAGATTATCGACCCGGCAACGCGATCGGTGCGCCCTCTGCCAGTTGCTGACCTTACTGACCTGACTGCTCAGCAATCGTTCAATCCCTACCTCATCTCCGCCGAGCCAGACTGCAGTACACTTACCGACTTGCTGGCGAGTTGTGTCGAAAACTTCCCGCACCAGTCCGCGCTGCGTTGCAGCGCGCGCCACCTGACCTTCAAGCAGCTCGAAGAGCAAGTGGCAATCGCAAGTTGCGCATTGCAAGCGCGCGGAATCGGTAACGGCGACATCGTTGGCTTGCTTTTCGAACGGTCTTGCGACTTCGTCGTGCTGCAGCACGCAATCATGCGTCTGGGAGCAGCGTACCTTCCGCTGGATCCAGGCTATCCGCTCGCTCGTCTGCATTACATGGTTGAAGACTCAGGCTGCAAGCTGGTGATCATCCAGGATGCACATGACCTGACAGAATCGCCGGCGGTGCGCGATTGCTACGTCTCGGCAGCCGAGCTGCTCGAGGGCACGTCTGGCCAACAGGAAACAAACCGTCCGCGGCCCACCGACGCCGCCTACCTCATCTACACGTCCGGATCTACGGGTCAGCCGAAAGGCGTGCGTGTATCGCATGGTCCGGTCGTCAACCTGTTAGGCGCCATGAGGCGCCGGTTGCAATTAAGGGCCGCCGACACGGTTTTGTCGCTTACCACAGCATCGTTCGACATTTCTGTTCTGGAGCTTTTTCTGGGCATGACCAGCGGCAGCACAACTGTGATTGCCAATCGTGCACTCGCAACTGACCCGACAGGTCTCGATGCCCTGGTGCGAGAAGAGCGGGTGACGATCGCGCAAGCCACACCCAGCAGCTGGCGGCTCCTGGTAAATGGCGGTTGGCATGGTTGGCCTGAGACGAAGTTGCTTTGCGGCGGGGAAGCGCTGTCCGCCGATCTCGCCGAGCAGCTGCTCGCGCGATGCAAAGAGCTATGGAACGTGTACGGCCCAACAGAAGCGACGATCTGGTGCACTGCCGCAGAAATCAACGAGCCGGTGCATCCAATCACCATCGGTCAGGCGCTCGACAACACGCAAGTCTGGGTTCTGGACACCGAAGATCGACCGTGCGGAATCGGCCTTCCTGGCGAAATTTGCGTTTCCGGCTATTGCCTCGCACAGGGCTACCACAATCGCCAGGAACTCACCGAAGCCCGCTTCGCCAGAATCCCGGGACTAAACCTGAACACGCGCGTCTACCGAACGGGCGACATCGGCCGCTGGCACGCCGATGGTCGGCTCGAATGTCTTGGTCGGGAAGACGGCCAGGTGAAACTGCGCGGTTACCGCATCGAACTGGGCGAAGTAGAACAAACGGTTCGCGCGATTCCGCACGTCCGCGATGCCGCCGTCGTCCTCGTTCACCGTGAGAACGGCGATCAATTGGTCGCCTACTATGAGGCTGATGCGCCCATCGAAACATCTGCGCTCACGGACGCCACCGCGCAGACGCTACCCGTACAGATGATTCCTCAGCTGTTCGTGCACGTCGGGGCTATGCCGCGAACGCCTGCCGGGAAACTGGATCGTGCCGCATTACCCGAGCCGCGGAGCTCGGCAGTCATCGTGCAAGCCGCTGGCGCTATGGAAACCCTGCTGGTGTCGATCTGGGCTGAGCTGATCGCTGACGCGGGCGAGTTCGGTGTCACCCATTCCTTCTTCGAAATGGGCGGAGATTCGCTCCTTGCGGTGCGGTTCTGCAACATCTGGGCAGATCTGGTGCAAGAACATGTTTCGGTGGTGAGCATATTCGACCATCCAACCATTCGCGAGTACGCCGGGTTTTCCGAAGAACGTTTTCCTGACTTTGCCGAGGTCATGGCGGAAGAACGTGGCGAGCCGTCGCAATGGGTGTTTGTCAACGAAATTCCCGCGCAGACCTTGTGGCTCAAAGATGAATACCCACTTTCCGACCTCCAATGCCGAACGCTGTTCATCGACCGCGCCAGATCGCGCACGCCAGCGTTCAACCACGCTCTACCCATACTTTTCGGTGCAGACGCGCAGGTAGAACACATCGTCAACGCATTTTCCCAAGCGTTGTCGAGCTTTGCATTGCTTCGATGTCGCTTGACGGCGGCACGAGACGGCATCCGCGTTACTCAACCACGCGAGTGGCGGCCCGAGATCGAACTGCTGCCTTGGCCCGAGAGGACCAGTGCTGCGCAGATCATCACCAAGACGGTACAACATCGCTTCGACCTCCAACACGAAAATCCTGTTCGTATCAGCTTGCATGTGGGCAAGCCAGGGAAGCTTTTGATCATCCTGCTGCATCAGTTTGCAGCCGATGCGGCGTCTCGAGACGTCGTGCTGGCCCGGGCGCAACAAATCCTTGCCGGAGTACCTGTTGAGGCAGACGACCGCCGGTACTGGGATGTCGTGGCCTGGCGTGCGCAGCAACTGGATCAGCGCAAGGTCGAGGAACTGCGCGAAGGCTTCAAGGCTTACATCGCAGACTCCACGGGGTTGCTTGCCTTGCCAACCGACGCACCGCCCGATGCTGCCTCGGACGGCGGCGGTACACTTGTTTTTCCGATAAAGGAGACGCTGCACCAGCGCATCGACGACACCGCCGCAGAACATCACCTCACGTGGGCGATGGTGTACGCTGCCGCGTGTTTTGCCGTGTTACATCGCTGGTCCGGGTCAGATGACATACTGGTTGGCAACACCGTCGGCAACCGCGACGCCGATGGCCTCGCGACGGTGTTCGGGCGGCTGGCCAACATGGTGATCGTGCGCTCCGTCGCCGACCAAGACGGCACCATCGAAGACTTCTTGCGAGCGGTCAGAGCATCGATACTCGCCAGCTTCGAGTTCAACCATCTCCCTCTGATCGAACAGCTACGAAGCCGACAATGGCAGGTGCAAACCGGTCGCAACATGGCTTACCAGGTGATGTTCGCCATCGAGGAAGACGCCAAACTTCCCCCTGCCTGGGGTGGGCACCTTCTCCCCGTTCTCAAGGACACGGCAAAGTACGACCTCACCTTTATCGTCGGCGAGCGCCAGGGGCGAAGCCTTGAGCTGGAGTTCGATACTGCGCAATTTTCCAACGCTAGCGCTGCGCGGATCGGCGAAGACTTTTGCGCAGCCCTCGCGTTGCTTGCACAAGACCCGATGCGTCCGTTACGCGGTTTGTTAGCTGATCTCCAGGGCCCATCCCAACACATGCGAACGTCAAGCAGCGAGGTGCGTGAGATGAGCTGGGAGGCGTACGAGAAAGAGGCCTTGTCAGCCAGCACGCAAGGATTGGGGAAATCGTTGCTTCAAACGCTCAAAAACTGGTTCAAGGTTGCTCCCGCACCTGCGGGGTGAAGAGACTGGCGTAGCGCCCGATTACCGGGACATGAAACCAAACGATTGCGGCGTAGCCGATTGCAATCACCGGCGTCAACTTCAAGTGGGTAAGCAACGTATAGAGACCACGCGCTTGCCCCACAAGCGCTATCCCGGCCTCCGAGCCGATGGGCAACAAGCTACCCTCCTCTCCCTAAGCTATCGGCGTCCATGCGCCAATACAGAACAGGACGGTGCCATCCCGATCGAACCACACCGGCACACCGACAGGGCTACCGACCGGTCGTGTGGTGATCAGGATGCCGATTCACGATCGGGTGTTCCATGGCGGCTGAGGATACATCGTTGTCTTTCGGGGCTTTGTCCTTCATGGCGCGCACACGTGGGTGGACGATCCATGGCTGACGTTTTTGTCAGCCATGTGCGGGTCGATCGCGACCGACCGCATAAGGCCAGCCGAAGATGAAGGCATAGCCGAACACCGACAGCAGCATGGTGCCGCTGGTCAGCAGGATTTTCCACTATCCAGGAGCCTGTCGGACTTGAGACTGATCTACTGCGCCGGTGGGAAGAGCGGTTCATTTTTCCCCGATTTCTCGTTGCCCTGTCTTTTGGGTACGGGGGCCGCCATGCGCCTCGAAATCGCGAAAAACTGTCCTCGCTCTCCCCCTCGGCTCGCTACCATCGCTCGCGTCCGACAGCCGCCCAGGCCGGGTTCAGGATGATGAAAATGGTCTTGAAATTCGGCAACCGGTCCGTGGCTGAGGGTGGCTTCAGTCGTTTCCCGGCGGCTGGTCAAGTCAGCTGTTGACTCACCCGGCGAGTGGGTCACCCCGCCAATGATGCGAAGATGATGTGCCAACGGCCGTGTGCAGGAAAGTCCCTGGAAAATTGCGGACCGGTGATTTGGAACATCCTGCGGAGCTATTTTATAAATCTAGATATGAATGATTTGCATTTAGATTCGCCCTGTCTATGATTCCGTCACCATCCACTGAGTCGAGAATCACATGCAACGGCTTCTTGCCTTCGCCGTCCTCTTCGCCTGCGCTCACAGTCACGCCGCAGCCGAGGCAGGGTCGCCCGGCACAATTGCAGACCTCTGGAAGATTGTTCAGGCACAGCAGGCGCAGATCGATACCCTCAAGATCGAACTTGCCACAACCAGCAGCCGCCTCGCTGCTGCCGATGACAAGATCCAGATCGCTGAAGAGCAGCTTGGGGTAACCGCCGACTATCTGGACGAAGTCAGGGAAGCGGGAGCTGCCACCAGCGCAACCACCCTCGGTGGTTACGGCGAAATGCATTACAACAACCTTGATGTCGACTCCGGCAGTGACAGCAAGTCGATGGACTTTCACCGCTTCGTACTGTTCGCAAACCACAGCTTCAATGACCGGCTGCGGTTCTTCTCGGAACTTGAAGTCGAACACGCCCTCACCGGCAGCGGAGCGCCCGGCGAGGTCGAAGTGGAACAGGCTTTCATTGAATACGATATCGATGACCGGCACTTCTTGCGCGGCGGGCTGTTCCTGCTGCCGATCGGCATTCTCAACGAAACCCATGAGCCGCCCACCTTCTACGGGGTAGAACGCAACGACGTGGAAAGCATCATCATCCCTTCCACCTGGTGGGAAGGCGGAGCTGCGGCCGGTGGGCGGTATGGCAACGGCGTGTCCTGGGACGTCGCCATACATTCAGGCCTGGAAACCCCCGTAACCGGTAGCAGTGCATTCCGGGTACGCAGCGGCCGCCAGAAAGTCGCTGAAGCCCTGGCTAACGATCTCGCCTGGACAGCCCGCGTCAAATACACCGGAATTCCCGGACTTGAACTGTCCGGCAGCTTTCACCGCCAGGAAGATGCCAGCCAGCAACCGGGAGACGGCCTGGAAGGAGGCAATCTGATCAGCGTCCACGCCATAGTGAATCAGGGACCTTTTCAGCTTCGGGCGCTGTGGGCGGAGTGGAACTTCAGCGGTCGCCTGATCGAACTGGCTGGGGTCGACAAGCAGACCGGCTGGTATGTTGAGCCGAGCGTTCGCCTGTCACTGTGGGACCACGACTGGGGCTTTTATGCCCGCTATGAGGACCTGGAAGGTGCCCGGACGGTAGACCAGTTCGACCAGTGGGAACTGGGCTTCAATTTCTACCCTCACGAACAGGTGGTGCTGAAGGCGGATTGGCGGGTACGCGATCACGACCTCTTGAGCGAACGGCAACGCGATTTCAAAGGCTTTGACCTCGGGATTGGCTATCAGTTTTAGCCTGTCACATTGGCCTTTCACATTTATCGGGAGCTCGGGCACACTACGTACATGAAAATGCGAAGCATTCTTGATTTCATTCCGCATCGTTCGCTGATCCGACAGAGGTTCTTTCTGGCGCTGCTGGCACTGTTGTGCAGCCCTCTGAACGCACACGCAGGAGACGATCCGTACCAGACGACGGATGCGTTTCTGGCCGAGGCGTTTCTCGGCGGTCCGCCGAAGGCTGCGGCCATCTGGATGCGTGAAGCGGTCCGCAAGGACATGGCACAAGTGCTGGGACACGCCCCACCGCCGCGCTACCGCTACTGGCAGGCGGGGAAGCGGACCGTCTGGATACTGGATGAAATCGGCAAGGATCAACCGATCACCGCCGGGGTGATCATCGATGACGGCGCGATCGCTGATATACGCGTACTGGTATTCCGCGAGAGCCGTGGCTGGGAAGTACGGCATGACTTCTTCACCCGGCAGTTTCGCAAGGCATTGCTCGGTTCAGACCACCAGCTTGACCGCCGGATTGACGGCATCACCGGTGCCACCCTATCGGTGCGGGCAATGACCCGAATGGCCAGGGTTGCACTGCTGCTCGATGCCCGGACCCGCGGCCAGGCTGCGCAACTCGCCAGCGCCCGCTGATACTCGTGTTGAATTTAGGGCAGTGACCGGCCGTCCCTTCGAATTCCTGCTCCTGCGCTGGCATCGCACGGTCGGCGTCGCTTCGGTGCTGTTTCTGCTGCACCTCCTGATCACCGGCTTGCCCCTGCAATACACCGCTGAACTGAAACTCGGTGGGCGCCATGTCACGAGTCCGTGGGTACTCGACTGGTATGGTATCCACGTCGATGGCCCGGTCTTGCAAAGTGGTCCGCTGATCCACGCGGCTGGCGAGGTCTGGCTGAATGATCAGCCAGTTGCAGCACTGGAAGGTTTTTGTGGCGTCATCGAGTACGAGCACGGACTGCTGGTCTGTGGCCAGCGTCAGGTGTTATTGCTGGATTCGGCATCCGGAGAAGTGATCGACCGCTTTGATTTTCCCCAGGGGATCGAAGGTATCGGACGTCGTGACGATGCTTTTCTGCTGGCTACCCCAACAGGCCTGCTCAGTGGTGGCGCGGAACTGGTCAACTGGACGCCGGTGATCGAGTCTGGCGCTGAAGATCCGGACCCGACCCGGTGGGCCGAGGCGGCCGTCGCACCGGAGACTGTTGCAAAAGCCAGTCTGGTCGCTGCGCGGGCACGGATGCTCAGCGTTGAACGGCTGTTGCAGGATCTGCATAGCGGACGTTTTTTTGGTGTGGCTGGTATGGTGGCGATCGATGTGGCCAGTGCCCTGTTGCTGGTGCTCGCTCTCTCCGGCCTGCTGATCTGGCTGCGGCAGCAGCGCCGCGCGGCCATCCTGCGCGCAACCCACAAAATCCGCTGAACCCATCTCCACCAGGGCCATTGATCCATTCGCACCTGCGCAGGAGTCAGCCTTGGTCAGGCGGGTCGAAGCCGAACATCAGCCGCCAGCGTTCGGTCAGTTCTTCACACCCTGAAGCAGGCTGGCCGGGAAAGGACAACTCGCCCACCGGGATCGGGAGCAAGGATTGTTTCGAAACGGTCCAGATGTGTCCCGCCGGTTGGAGCCAGCGGGTGTCGTCGAGCGTGCCGGCCGTGGCGTTGATCTCGTCACTGCGGGCTGCCCCATGCCAGACGCCACAGGCCAGATGGAACCCGCTCTGACGGCGTAGGCCGCTGTCCGAATCGCGTTCAACACAACGCACGGTACCGGTCACCTGCAGACGCGCGGCGGGGATTCGCAAACTCTCGCCAAATGCGGAACCGGTGTGGCGCTGGCACTGTGTGCAGTGACTTAGATAATACGCTAGGAGTCTGTCGGACTTGAGAGCGATCGTAGCGAGCCGAGTGGGAGAGCGAGGACAGTTTTTCACGATTTCGAGGCGCATGGTGGAACCATGCAACGAGAAATCGGGGAAAAATGGACCGCGCTTCCCGCCGGCGCAGTAGATCAGTCTCAAGTCCGACAGGCTGCTAGCCCGGACTATTCGTGAACATTCTGCTGCGGCTGCCGAGAAACCGTTCGCGCCCGTTGTCGTCGGTGGGAGTCGTCGGTGACGTTCGTTCCCACAAACTCCGCCGCTGCCAGCCCATCCATCCAGACAGTCCGTGGAAACAGGCCACAGACATGTTCTTCATGGAGTAATTCAGCCGCCGCGGTGCCCAGCCGGCCGATGAGTACATACTCGACACAGGTCTGTGTGTCCGACGGATCGGGATGATGACCCCACCCGAGACAACGCAGGGACCGGTCACCAAGGTTGCTGCCAACATGGTGAGTCGGGGGTCCCAGCTTTCCCGGGTTGCATCAGCCACCAGCAGAACCAGACCGCCGGGTTTGCAGTGGCGATACATCCGGGCGAGTACGACGCACAGATCCTGAGGTGTGAGCATGTAGTCGATCACATCGTGTACAAATGCGACGTCGAACTC
>Ga0105050_10004066_pt1 | contig 19688 bp, 17 predicted proteins | sample FRY01_FD_78088 | JGI IMG/M metagenome (GOLD analysis project Ga0105050, IMG submission 78088) | Freshwater microbial communities from Lake Fryxell liftoff mats and glacier meltwater in Antarctica - FRY-01 | ecosystem: Environmental > Aquatic > Freshwater > Ice > Glacier meltwater ...
AAACTGTGTTTCTTTTCGAGTCGATATGTAACGGTTGCAAAGCTAATAATTCGCCACATCGCAATCCGCAACTGTAAATCAACGAAAGCATTGTTTTGTGTTTGATATTGGTGTGTGCTTCTAAAAAATTAATTTTACTTCTTCTTTACTCAATACATTAGGCAAAACTTTGGAATGTTTTGGTTTTCCAATTACATTCTGTTAATTTGAATACTTCTTGATTGAGTTGCCCTAATGTTGCAACTCCTCCTAATAATTCTATTGTGCGAATTACCGCCTCATTTTGTTTCATTTTATGCAGCAAGTTTTGCGTTAGGGATTGAAGTGGAAATCCTTTTGTGAGGAACGAACAAAAGATTTGAACGGAAAGCCCGACCCGATAGGGGAACGCCCAAATAATTATTTTCTGGGTTTGCATTTATGCTTTTTCTTGCCTTTACACTAAAAATAGAAAAGTCAGAATAAATGTCATCAAAAAAGTTATCGTTTGTATCTTTTCCTTTAATATCTGAATTACTCAACATCCATTTCTGCCCTTGCTTCTCCAATTTAAAGCTAAATATTTAAATGGAAAATTGTTGATTTCCACTAGATTTAGAAATAGTGTATTCAATTAGCAATTCTGAAACCTCTTTTATCATTCCATAGAAGTTTGATTAATTGGGTGAAATAACTTATTCGTAGCGAATATCGAGCATTTACGAAGTTTGAAAAGTGTCCTTCCCCCCTTTTCGCTGTGGCGAACCTATTCCAAAAAGAGAGAAAAAAAATTCTCTTGAGAATTAAGTTAAATTTTGAAAATAAAAAAAGGCTGCTTCAATTGAAACAGCCTTTTTAAGGAACTAATTACTTATCAATGCTCATCACAATGAACAGTGTATGTTCCTGTGGTGTCTGTGAAAGTCCCAAGTGCTTCCAAATCCTTCAATTCGTCGCCGCAAAACACTCCCATGTCAATGGTTCCACCTGCTTTGTCGTAATGACATTCATGGCATTTGTTTTTGTTGCAAGAACTCGCTGCAAACAAGGTTACAAGAGCGATAGCGCTCAATAAAACTACTTTTTTCATACTACTTTGTTTTTAGATTTTGATTAATTAAAAAATGTATACTGATATAAAAATTCCTGCCAGGACTCGGCATTTGAATGTTTTTTAAACGCGATAAATGATCGATAAAATTGGCGTTCAATATATTTTTACACCCGATATTTAGCGCAAGCGGTGTTTTAAGATTCCAAGCAAATTGAAGAGAAGCATCTAAAACGTGGTAAGCTGGTGTAACGGTTTCAATGTATGCTACCCGATTTTGAGCAGTCATAAATGTGTGATGAATTAGTATATCTTTAAATTGGAATTTTTTACCCCAATCAAACGTGTACTTCAAACTTGTCGACAAGCGAGCAGGAGGCAATAAAGAAATACTGCTGTCAGAACTTGTTTGCGTTTGAACAATTGAAAAAGTAGATTCCAAGTGTAAATTATGGGCAAAATGCGGATGATAATGGAGTCCAAAATCTCCCCCATAAAAAAGAACATCACTCAATTGTTTATATTCAAAAACAGGCAAACCATCCACAAGTGAATCGCTTGGTTGCAGGTAAATAAAGTTAGAGATGCTATTAATGTAAGGGTTTACAATCAAAACCAAATGTTCACTTTTCAACTCAAAAGTCACATCTAATTGCAGCGCTTTTTCTGCCTTTAAATTTTCATCTCCAATTTCAAAACGCAAAGCTCCATGATGGAAACCATTTGCTAATAATTCACTGGAATGTGGCGCTCTGTAACCTGATGAAAGATTACTTCGGAACGTAAAATTAGATTTTGAATAAACGGCACCAATTGCCGCATTCGGACTTCCATACGTTTTTGAAATTGGACTCTTTCCTTTGAAATCTTTTAAGGTTTTCAATAAGCGGATGTCGTAGCGCAAACCTGCTTGAAAATTCCAATTATTCAAGGCATACATCCAATTCGTAAAAAGACCATTATCAAAAGTTAAAGCATCTGGAATAAGAGATTCTGTTGCATTTGATGTATTTAATGTGTTTTGAAACATACCTTGAAATCCAGTTACAACTTTTAAATTACCAGCGAAAGAATGATTCCATTTGAGGTTGTAAACAGAATTCCATAAGTTCATTTGAATTCCTGGAATGGTAACTTTTTCGTCATATTCTGTTAAACGATTTAAGGTTTGACCAATTAATAAACTCCATTCATTTTTATTTCTAAACCATTTATTCTCAAACGAAAAATAATGATTATCAAAAAATTGTGCAGGAATTGTTTGCTTTCTTCGTTGCTCTACAGTTTGAAAAGAAAGCGGATTTACTACTGCATCGTGCGTGTGACCTGGAATTCCGCTTATTAAATGATTGAAAGAATAACGAAGATGATGCACACTATTTTTCCCATTCCAACCCAAAGCAGCTTTTATTACCGATTCGCTAAACCGAGAATTTTGTGCATATTTTTGATTGGGCAATTTAAAATCCGCATGATTCGTGTAGCTTCCGCCTAGCATCCATCGCATTTTTTTGTTTGATTCTTTATATAAAAACCGGAGTGCTCCTCCCATCGTATTGGTTTGCGTAAAGGATTGTAATTGAAGGGAGCGAGTATTTGTTGCAGCATAAGCTTCATCAGAGTAATATAAAACTCCACCAAGTGCATCCGCGCCATAAAGTAAAGAAGCAGGGCCTTTTATCACCTCAACAGCACCAACACCAATTTCTGAAATTCCCATTCCGTGATCACCTCCCCATTGTTGTCCTTCCATGCGCAGCCCATTAAGTAAACTGACAACCCGCATTCCTTGCAGTCCACGAATGACAGGCTTTGAGATTCCATTTCCTAAACTTGATTGGTAAACCCCAGGTATTTTCGCTAATGCTTCACCAATGTTTATATTTGCGATACCGTTTAAATCTGATAATTTGCGCGTTTCAATGTGGAAAGGATTTTTATTTTGTTGAATAACAATTCCACTTGAAACCGTTATTTCTTCTAAATCCAAATGCCGTTCTTCTAAACTGATCTCTATTTTTGATCCATTAAAAGTAGAAGTAACGACCATTTTAGACTCAAAACCAATGGCAGAAATACGCAATTGGACGTTCGCAGGGAAATTTCCATCGAACTCAAAAACTCCCTTTTCATCCGTGTAGGAACTTTCACCTGTTTCGATTACTTGAACAAAAGCTTTGACTAGCAATTGGTTATTTGCTTTATTTTTTACAATTCCTGAAAATTGTTTCTGTCCTAATGCCGAAAAAGCAGTTAGTACAACTATCAAACTAATAAATTTCATTTGATTTGAATTTTTTCAATTCCGTCAAGTACGGAAAAGTATAAATGACATTATAAAAAGTGATAATAGCTTAAATCTCAGTTGTGAAATCCTTCTTCTTTGCGTAGTCAAATAAAACTATTCAACTACCTGATTAAAAATAGATTAGGTAAGAATCACCCACAAAAGATATAAGAATATAAGTTTCTTTTAAAAGGAAAATAATTTACAATTAAATCACTAAAATTTAGAACCTTGTAGAAGGAATCCAACGATTTCAAAGTGATTTAACTAACTTATTTTAAGAAACTAAAGAGTTGGAAGGTGGTCCCCGCAATAGAAAAGCGTTAAAAGCTTCCTGTTGAAAATTGGAGGAATTTAATTTTTCAATAGTGAAAAACGCAACTTTTTGAGGAGAAAAGAATTGTGGATTATGGATTGTAAAATGACTTAAATCAAAATCACAAAAATCACAAGACCCATCGTCAAAATGCGTATCGGAATGAGAAAATTCGGTTTCTTCATGATGTTCGCAATGATGCCACCAATCGCGCGGCGAGAGCAACACAAAGAAATTAACCAATAATAAAACGGAAAGTATCCGAATTTTCATAGTGTAAATTTACAACAATTCGTCAATAATTCGATCCATAGAGTAGCCTTCCGCTTCTGCGCGGTAATTACGAACCAAACGGTGGCGTAAAATTGCTTTAGCTACGGCTTTTACATCGTCAATGTCTGGAGAATATTTTCCTTGCAAAGCAGCATGACATTTTGCACCAACCACTAAATATTGAGATGCTCTCGGTCCTGCTCCCCACGTAATGAAATCTTTGGTTATTTGCGGAACTCCTGGGTTGTTTACTCGCGTTTTACCCACTAATTTAACAGCGTATTCCAACACATTGTCAGCAACTGGAATACGACGAACTAATTCTTGGTAATCACTTATTTCTTCGCCATTTAAGACCTTTTTCAAGGTGATTTTTGTGTCCGCTGTTGTTGCTTTCACAATTGCCAATTCTTCCACGTAACTTGGATAATCTACCCAAATATTAAACATAAAACGATCTAATTGTGCTTCTGGGAGCGGGTAGGTTCCCTCTTGTTCGATTGGATTTTGAGTTGCTAAAACAAAGAATGGCGCTGGTAAAGTATAAGTTGTTCCAGCAGCTGTAACTCTTCTTTCTTGCATCGCTTCCAAAAGTGCAGATTGCGTTTTTGGAGGCGTACGGTTTATCTCATCCGCTAGAAGAACGTTTGCAAATAAAGGACCTTTGATGAATTTAAAATTTTTAGTTTCATCCAAAATCTCCGAACCGACGATATCTGAAGGCATTAAATCGGGCGTAAATTGAATCCGATTAAAGCTCAAACCTAAGGTCTCAGCAATCGTATTTACCAAAAGTGTTTTTGCTAAACCGGGCACACCAACCAACAAACAATGTGCACGAGAAAAAATCGAAATCAATACTTGATCTACCACCTCATCTTGACCGATAATAACTTTATGTATTTCCTCTTTAAGTTCCTTATAATGAACAACTAATCTATCAATCGCTTCTTTGTCTGACATAGTAAAATTTTAATCTGGTTTTGTTACCCAATTACTTTTAAACTCACAATTTGAAAATTGTTTATCAATTCTAACATACGCATTTCCAATTTTGGAATTAATCCAAGTCGTCATAACACGTTGTTTTTTATCGTTTTCGGCAGCACTTTTTATCAATGAATAATCATCTTTTAAATTTGCAACGTGCGGTTGGTATCTTTCCATTAAACGCACCACACGAATTCCTTGTTTACGCTCGTAAATATCGACATATAAATTTGGCGAAGTGTAATCTCCTTTTTCCATAGCGTCTGTCAATAAGTAAATTTGCTGATCTACTTGATTCAAATCTTCCATGTCCCAAGTTTGATCGCCTGTTATTGGATTGGTAATAATTCCTTTATTTTGTTTTGTTAATTCGTCATTTGAAAAGCGAATAACTGCATTATCCCAAGTGATTCTGTTTTCTTTCAACATGCGGTAGCAACTGTCCATTCTAATTGCTGACTGATTAATCGCATCTGGACTAAACTCAGGCATTTTCAAAATATGTTGACACACATAATCATCTCCTTTTCTTGAAACCAATTTGATAATATGGTAACCGTAGGTAGTTTCAATAATTTCAGAAACTTCACCCACTTTTAACTGGAAAACAGAGGCTTCAAATTGTGGAACCATCATTCCACGACTTGCTTCAATTTTTCCTCCAAGTGCAGCACTTCCTGGATCTTCGGAATGAATGCGTGCTTGCGTTTCAAAACTTTTACCACCAACAACAATTAGTTCGCGAATTTCTTTTAAATCATTGAAAGCTCTTAGTTTATCTACTTTTGTGATTACGGGATAATTCACAATTTGCTGAAAACTCAGCTTCATATTAATGTAAGGAACACTATCTTTCGGCAAGGATTTAAAGAATTCAGCAACTTCTTTTGGGGTTACTGTTACATCAACAATAATTTTTCGCTCCATTTCTTGAGCTAATAATTTATCCTTGATTTGTTCTCTAAATTCTTCTTTAATTTGAGAAATCGTTTTGCCATAAAATTCCTCTAATTTCTCACGGCTTCCCATTTTACTTTCAATAATTCGCAATCGGTTTTCCATTTCCGCATCCACTTGTTCGTCCGAAATCACCAAACTGTCTAATTTGGCTTGATTTACTAACAATTCTCCCATCATCAATTCCTCCAGAACAGCACATTCCATAGGGCGAGTAGTCTCAACTCCCGCTTGAACTGCTTGCAATTTTTGATTTTCAATATCGGAAAGTAAAATGATATTATCGCCCACTTGAGCAACAACTTTATTTACAATTTTTCCGCTAGGTTGTGCAAAGCAGGCAATTGAAATTATCCAAAAAGAAATTGTTAGGATTTTATTCATGAATTATTTATTTCCGAGGTTGTAAAGCACCTCACTATTAACTTTTATCGGATGTTTTACTTTTAATTCTTCCAACCATGTTTTCTCTAAATATGTTTGGTAATCAGACGTTGCGATTCCTTTTGCCTCACTAAATTCTTTTGACATTGGATTTAAAACATCTACTACTTTCACAACATAAAACTTTCCTTCAAATTCAAACGTAGGATTTACGCCTTTATTGAATGTTCTGTCTTTTAAGAAATTTGTTTGTTCTATGTCGAACTTATTCATTCTAACTTTCAAATTCAATTCTGAATCTTTGTTTACCACATCTAGTACATCTTTAGAATTGATGGTGTCATTTTTAAGCATTTTAGACACATTTGCAGCAACATCCTTATTTAAACATTCGTAAATTGTTGCATCCAATCTTTTTGGCCACATGTAGTTTGTTTTATTTTTTGCGAAAAATTCTTTTAACCCTGTTGTATCTTTCACAGCTTTATTCCATACTTTATCGGACATGATTTCGTACAAAATAATTCCATCGTGGTATTCATTTACCAATGCTTTAAATTCAGGATATTTTGTTGGAAGTAACTGTTCTTCGTAATTTAAAATTTCTGATTTCTCCCAAGCTTTATACTGTGCTTTAACAACCGTTTTACTTTCATCTCTTTTGATTCCACGGTAATTTTTCTCTAAATAATCAGCAAATCCTTTTTGAGTGTATGCTTTTCCATTTAACTTGAATAACGTTTTGTTTGATTTTAGAGCGCTTGCGTTCCATTTTCCTATGTAGTAAGATGAATCCAAATTTTTATCAAACCATTTTAAACTTTTATCTCCAGCATACTTATAACCATAATTCGTTTTTAATTTTGTCACAAATGAATCTTGTGTTTTTTTAGAACGTTCATCTTTATTTACTTTTCCTTGTAATTCTTTTTTTAATGCAGGATATGGAGCAACATCCTTCCATTCAAGTCTTTTAATGATATGAAAACCGTAATCTGTGCGAATTGGTTTGCTAATTTCACCGTCTGCTTTCAAGGCAAAGGCAGCATCTTCAAATGCAGGAACCATTCTTTGTGTTGTACCTGAGCCAAAAGCAGTTAATTCACCACCTTTTTTAGAAGAACTTGGGTCGTCTGAATGAAGCGCCACTAAATCTTCCCATTTTTCTCCTTTGGAAAGTTTCTCATATAGTTCATTGATTTTTTTCTCCGAGTTGTCTATAACCTCTTGCGTTGCATCTTTGGAAACTGCTACCATTAAATGAGATGCTTTAATTGTTCCTCTCGCTGGGCGTTTATCCGTTACTTTTAAAATGTGGTAACCAAAACGAGTTCTAAAGGGTTCTGAAATTGAGCCAATTGGTGTTGTAAAAGCTTTCTCTTCAAAAGAATAAACCATTTGAAAAGCAGTAAAAAACCCTAAATCTCCTCCGTTAGTTACGGCTGAAGGATCGTCTGAACCTGTTTTCATTTTCGCAACTGCCGCAAAATCTTCCCCTTTTTCGATTCTTTTTTTCAATGCTAAAATACGATTGTAAGCTGCCAACGTATCTTTCGGGCTCGCATTTGCTTCCACTCGCACCAAAATATGTGAAGCTCTCACTTCTGTTTTAATGCGTTCGTAAGCTTGTTCAACCAAATAACGATTCTCTACTGAATCAATTAAATAAGGTGTTGCTAATTGTCTTTTGTATCCTTCTAATTCCTTTTTCAATTTTGGAATAGTGTCGTAACCTAAAGCTTCTGCTTCAGCGACTTTCAATTTGAACTTTTTAAACATTTCAACATAGTCATCCAACGTTTGCTTATCGTATTTTGGATCATTGTTATTTTTAAGATAAATCTGTAAAAACTCTGGCTTTGTGACTGCTTTTCCGTTCACGTCCATCACTACAGGATCTTTCTGAGCACGAGCAATTTGAAGCGCTATAACACAAATTAATAAGGAAATAATTTTTTTCATTGGTTTAATTGAGATTTAAAATAAATTCTTTTTGAAAATTTACACTAGTTTTTAATAGTTATTTAATACTGTAATTTGGTGCTTCGCGAGAAATAATTACGTCGTGCGGATGCGATTCTTTTACGCCTGCGGAAGACATGCGAATGAATTTTGCACCTTTCAATTTTTCAATTGTTGGTGCGCCACAATAGCCCATTCCTGCGCGTAAACCTCCCATTATTTGGAACATTACTTCCATTAAATTCCCTTTAAAAGGAACTCTACCAGAAATTCCTTCTGGAACTAATTTTTTAACGTCGTCTTCAGCATCTTGAAAATAGCGATCTTTAGAGCCTTGTTGCATAGCTTCAATTGAACCCATTCCTCGGTATGCTTTAAATTTCCTACCTTCTAAAATAATCGTTTCTCCAGGTGATTCTTCTACGCCTGCAAACATAGAACCAAGCATTACAGAATCTGCACCCGCAGCAATTGCTTTTACGATATCGCCTGTATAACGTACTCCACCATCAGCAATTACAGGAATACCTGTACCTTGAAGTGCTTGTGCAACATCATTTATTGCTGTCAATTGCGGAACACCCACGCCTGCAATCACACGTGTTGTACAAATAGAACCTGGACCTATACCAACTTTTACTGCATCGGCACCTGCATCAGCTAAATATTTTGCAGCCTCTGCGGTAGCGACATTACCAACAACAACATCTATTTTAGGATATTTAGCTTTTACTTCTTTTAACTTTTCAACTACACCTTTCGTATGTCCATGAGCTGTATCAATCACAATTGCATCAACTCCTGCTTTTACTAAAGCTGCAACACGTTCCATTGTGTCTGGAGTTACACCTACAGCTGCAGCTACACGAAGTCTTCCTAACTTGTCTTTGCACGAAAAGGGATGTTGTTTTACTTTTATAATATCTCGGTAAGTAATCAAACCGATTAATTTATTGTTTTTGTCAACGACTGGTAATTTTTCAATTTTATTCTGTTGTAAAATTCCCTCAGCCGTCAGTAAGTCAGTACCATCGACTGTTGTAACAATGTTTTGGGAAGTCATTACCTCACTAATCGGTTTATCTCCTTTTTTCTCAAATCTCAAGTCGCGGTTTGTAACAATACCTTTCAAAATATTATTTTCATCAACGATTGGAATTCCACCAATACTATTTTCACGCATCAATTTCATTGCGTCAGCCACAAATGCAGATTCGCTTAGAGTTATTGGATCAATAATCATCCCACTTTCAGAACGCTTTACTTTCCGAACGTTCATCGCTTGCATTTCAATTGACATATTTTTGTGAATCACACCGATACCGCCTTGTTGAGCTATTGCAATAGCAAGACTTGATTCAGTCACAGTATCCATCGCTGAAGAGCAAATAGGTGTATTGACAGGAATGTTTTTAGAGAAATAACTTTTCAACTGAACATCACGCGGTAACACTTCCGAATAAGCAGGAACGAGCAACACATCGTCGTACGTGAGTCCTTCTGAAATTTGTTGAAGATTTGTTAGAGACATTTTGAACTTATTTTTATATAAATTCTTGCAAATGTAAGAAAAATTCAATTGCAAAAAACCGAGTTAAAAAGCAGTAAAATGTTAATATTTTTCAAAAAAGAAAGCTTCTATTTCTTATTTGCTTAAACTTGTTAACAAAAAATAGCTTATGCGTCTTTTTATTCTTTCAATTATAATTTTTACAAGTGCTCAATTATTTGCGCAACGCAAAGACATCGACCCAAATCGCATGATTCAATTATCAGGTGTCGTTGTTTCAGAAGAAGACTTGAACCCGATGCCCTACATCACTGTTTTTGATAAATCCATCCGCAAAGGTGTCGTAGCTGACTATTACGGATTCTTTTCAACTGTTTCATTTCCAGGAGACACGATTTATTTTTCTTATTTTGGTTTTAAAACTTCGACTTACATCGTTCCTGATAGTTTAAAAGACAATCGTTACAGTATCATTCACATGTTGCAACGTGACACTTTGAATTTACCAGAAATCACAGTTTATCCTTGGCCGTCAAGAGAAGAATTTGCAAATTATTTTGTGAATATGAAACCGTACGACGATGCCATTAGAAGAGCACAGCGCGAGTTGTCAGGAGAATCTTTAGCCTTCGTTGCTGCAAGATTAGACAACGATGCATCATTAGCCGCTGGATATGTCAATAACCAACGCTATACGAAACTTTACACCAATGGTCAATTACCTGCCAGTAATTTATTGAATCCTTACTCTTGGGCGAAACTCATTAAGGATTGGAAGGAAGGTAAACTGAGTAAACAGTAGGCATAACACAGAAAATGACTTATAAAATTAAAAATTATTATGTAATAAATAATTATTATTTTGTAAATAATTTAATTTCAAGGGTTTAGGTTTAAACTTTTTTTATAAATTTAGCCCCTTAACCTTAAATTATTGTATTATGAAGTATGGCGTAAAACATCAAGAAAATTATTCTCGTGGAGAATTATTATTAAGAGCATTTTTTGGAACATTCTATATTGCTCTACCGCACGGATTTTTATTACTCTTTTTAATGCTATGGTCTAGCATTTTAAGTTTAATTACATTTTGGGCAATTTTAATCACTGGGAAATTTCCAGAAAGCATGTTTAATTATCAATTAAATCTGCAACGCTGGGGATTGAGAGTTGGTGCACGTTTACAAAATTTGAGTGATGGTTATCCTGCATTTGGATTGTCTGGAACTGACCCAAATAGTATTATTGAAATGGAACGTCCAGAAAAATCAAATAGAGGAACAGTAATTTTGAGATTAATTTTTGGTGGTTTGTATGTTATTCTTCCACATTTATTTTGTTTAATATTTGTTTCAATCGGGGCACTATTTGTTCGATTAATTGCGTTTTGGGTTGTACTAATCACAGGGAAATTTCCAAAAGGAATGCACGAATACATGGTTGGCGTAATGCGTTGGCAGTATAGGATTTCCATTTATTTGGGATATATGACTGATGTTTATCCACCATTCTCTTTAAAAGGAAACGAGGCTGATTTTGATGGTTCGAACTCTAGCGATTTACTAGATAACTAAATGTTAATGTTATGAATTGGTATTTTCTCGTATTTAAAAAATATGCCAAGCTTTCTGGACGTTCAAGAAGAAAAGAATATTGGATGTTTATTCTTTTTAACACGATTATAAGTATCATTCTTTCATTACTTGATAAGTTATTCGGATTTGATATTTTTTCTAGCACGAATAATATTAATAATTCAGGTATTTTAAGCACTATTTACTCTCTTGCAACACTTGTTCCTTTTATAGCAGTTGGAGTAAGAAGACTACACGATACTAATAGAAGCGGTTGGTTTTTGTTATTGCCTCTTGCGCCTTATTTGTTAATTCTTTTATCGCCATTTTTAGGTAAAATTGGTTTTGTTTTAATTTTTATGAGCGGTTTGACTATTGTAGTATTTTTGATCGTTGTAATTGTTCTACTTGCTACCAAAGGAGACCACGGTAAAAATTATTACGGTTCCGACCCTAAAGAAAGTGAAGGTCAACAATTTGACGATAGTTTATTAGATAATTGAAAAACATTAAACCTCCCAAAAGGAGGTTTTTTTATGCATCTAAGTTTAATTAGGATTTAGAATTATCTTCCAAAATTGAATTTTTTTTGCGTTGCCAGAAATGACTGAAGCTGTGTCACGGCTAGTAAGAAAAATAAGAAATCTATTTAAAAAACTGACAAAAAACTTTAACTCCTTTCGTGGTGCTTTTTTAGACTTTCGATTTTTTTCCTTCTAACCGATACGTGTATTGCACCATTACAGTTCTTGGCGCCTCAATTTTTAAGGGTCTTAATGAATAGGTTCTGTTTAAAATATTACTTCCAATCAAAGCTAATTTGTGCGATTCATTTAGATTATAAGACAAACGTGCATCAAATATCCAATTTCCAAAACGGTGTGCGTTGAAAAAATCCATATAAAGCAAATCTTGAATAATATGGCCGAAATCTACGTCCGTTGTAAATTCCTCGAAATCTTTAATAATTGCATCCATATTTATCATTTTTGAAAAATACTTAGCACTCACACCAATTGATAATTTCTTATCATAGCTCCATTCTGTATCAATTTTAACGTTGTGTAAAAAACGGTATTTCAAAATCCCGTTGGATGGATCAAGTGACGTTGAATTGTAGGTAAAAACTCGATTTAAAGAGTCTGTGGCATAAACGAAATCTGGAGAAAGAGTTTTAGGGACAATATAGTTATAACCTAACAAGAATGTCATTTCTGACTTTTTAGAAATTTTCGCTCCGCCAACAAAAGAAGCATCAATCCCAGTTACACGTGAATTTCCTGTATTCAAAAACATAAATCCTGCGCTCTTACTTAACGCTTGAATATCATTTAATTCATGCCAAAATACAAACATATATTCAATTGTATTTTGGTATTCTTGCCAGAAAACAGCAACGTCCAAATATCCCATTAAACCGCCAAGTTTTAATCCCTGTTTGATCCCAACTTCTGCATTCCAGCTACTTTCAGGTTTTAAATTTGGATTTGGAAAAACACCAAAATTCCCTACTCCTGTTTTGATAAAACGTTCTGTGATTGTTGGGAAACGATAACCTTGACCATAGGAAGTTCTCAAATAGGTTTCTTGGTATAATTTCAAACTTGCACCAGCACGAAAAATGGGCTTCATAGCTGTAACGGTATCATTCAATCTAAAATATTCTAAACGTCCACCAGCAGACATATTTAGCGATTTATTGTATTTACTTTCTACTTGAGTGTATGCAGAAACATTCAAAAGCTGATTGTGTGGTGTTCCAGATCCCGCATAAATGGATGCAAAAGAGTTTGTAAAAGTGCTCGTTACTCCTCCAATAAAATCAAGGTTTTTAAGATCAGGATAGCTTTTTTGAAACATATAATCTCCGTAATATGTGGTTGCGCGGTTAGATTGATTCGCACTCATTTCATTATCCACATGTAAAATACGCGTTCGAAGGGAATGTCTTCCATCTGTTTGTGTGAAAAAATTAAAATACGGATCGATATTGAAAATAAATTGATCTTGCATAAAAATCGCTCCTGGATAAGCTCTAAACAAACCTGAAGAATCATTCAACCAAGCAAGTGGCACGACAGTATGCATCAACATAAAATTCCCATTCATTCCATAATTGAGCCCTTTAATTTTCTTGGAACGATAGCGCAAATTAAAATTCAACCTGGCGCGTTTGGAGATCATATCGCTTTCCGAAAAATTGGTAATCGTATCAGGAAAAACAGTCGCAACAATAGAATCTGTTTGTGGCGGACCGATATAACCATGATCAAAATTGATATTTCCGCCAACAACAACATCGAGATTTCCAAACATTTGAGAATGCAAAAAATTCACACCATGAATACCAGGATACTTCGACCACCATTTTGCATTCGGATAATTTGGACTAGAATAAGCACCCGAATAAACATTGATTTTTGTCAATGGTTTTGCATTTGGATAAGCTGTTCGAATGTGAATTGATCCTGACAATGCTGAACTTCCTGACAAAACGGAAGCTGCTCCTTTTATCACTTCAATTTGACTGATATTCTCAACAGGAATAAATCCCCATTCAGGTTTTCCAGCATCTCCAGAAAGCATCGGCATATCGTCAACAATCACTGAAACTTTAGAACCGACGCCAAAAGTAAAACCACTTCCTCCTCGAATTTGCGGTTCACCATCTAAAATATTTAAACCAGGTATTTGATCTAACGCCGTTTCAATACTTCGCGTATTTTTGTTTTCAATCAATTCTGGTTTCAAAACAATCATCGTGACCGTTTGCTCTTCTATTGGTTTATTGAATCGCCCAACTTTAACGTCTACCTGCTGTAAATCTTTAATAAAGGAAGTTAGAACGATGTCTAAATTTATCGTTTGGCTTTCAAAAACAAGTACTGTCAAAGTATCTGTATTCATACTCGTAAATCGACAAACCAAACGACACGAACCAATTGGGACTTCCAAGGTGTATCTTCCTTTATCGTCTGTTAATGAACCAATTGTAACATCTTTTCGGTAAATAACCGCAGCACCAGGAAGTGGGTTGCCTTTCTCATCGCGCACAAAGCCCGTAATTTTTCCATTTTGAGCTTTTGAATACGTGCTAACAAATAGAAAAAATAAGATAACTAAATAATAGCTTTTCAAATTAAGGAACTAAAATTTTCACTACTGAATCACCCGATTTAAGAAAATAAATTCCGGTGTTCAAATTCATTCCATTCAGAGAGTTCAAATCGCCCACTTTTTGCGTTGCACCAGTTAAATTAATCAATTCAAAGTTGGCATCGGCTCCTTTAATGGTTAGCCCATTTTCAGAAGAATAAAACGCTTTAAAAGAAGTAGTTAGCTTTTCTGAAATTCCAATTGAGTTATAAATCAATTCTAAGTCGTCCAATAGTACTTCGTCATTTGCTGTGCCTCCACCAGGAGTTGAGCTTGTGGCAAACGTGATTAAAATATATTCAACTGTAGTTGCATCGCCATTATACGCAAATGGAACAGATTTTCTTACCCAAGAACCTCCTGTTGTCCCATAGTTATGCTCTGCTCTAGCAACAGTGTGAGGAACCGAATTTGCATCGATTGGATCTCTAAATTCATAGCTGTCGTGTAAAATAGCATGAACACGTGCGTTACCTGAACTATTTATTGGAGTATATTTTACCCAAAACACTAACGAATCAGGACGGCTTGTTAAAGCCTCAGAGAAATTTACATCTGACAATTTTGAGAAATTATAATTATCTGGGCTAGAAGCGGTTGAACTTCCCATGTTGACTTGACCAATCGTTAAATTTCCGTTTGCCACAACTCCTAAAGTACTTTTTGCATAAATTCTTGCGCAATACGTACCACTTGCTCCAGAACGAATTGAAGTTGAACGTCCCACTTGTTGAGAACCAAAAGAAACTAAGCTTCCTGATCCTGTCTTAAAACTATTCCAGTTTGTTGGTTCTTCTGTGCTTTGTCCAACGTTTTCCCAGGCCTCCATTGAAGAGTTGCCAATTTGCTGTTGTGCAAACATTCCAAAACTTGAAAAGAACAGGATATGTAAGGTAATTTTTTTCATGATTTTTGTTTTTCTAAAACAAATGTAGGTAAAAACAAACGAAAGCATAATCTTAAATTATTAACATCAAAACGTTTGAAATGATTACATTTGCTTATGCATTTTAGTCAAATTGATACTTCCATTGAGTTGCCCATCATGGAACAATTCTACACAATTCAAGGCGAAGGTTACCAAACGGGAAGAGCTGCATATTTCATTCGGATAGCAGGTTGCGATGTTGGTTGCGTGTGGTGTGACGTGAAAGAAAGTTGGGATTCAACAATTCATCCCTTAGTTAAAATCGCAGATTTAATTTCAGAAATCAAAAAATACAATTCAAATTTTGTGGTAATTACAGGCGGAGAACCTGCTATTTATGACCTAACAACTTTGGTAAATGAATTGAAAAAAAATCAAATCGAAGTTGCAATTGAAACCTCTGGTTGTTACCCACTTACTGGAAACGTAAATTGGTACTGCTTTTCACCAAAAAAATTCAAAGCTCCAAATGAGGAGGCTTATCAAAAAGCAAGTGAACTGAAAGTGGTAATTTTTCATCCTTCCGATTTAAAATGGGCAGAATCGCATGCTGAAAAAGTAAACGAGAAGTGTGTATTGTACTTACAACCTGAATGGAGCAAACAAGATAAAATTTTACCTGAAATAATAGCTTATGTGAAAAGTAACCAAAAGTGTCGCATTTCGTTACAAACACATAAATTTATGCAAATTCCTTAAACCTAATTCATGCTTAAAATCTTCTCGTTTGTACTGTTCAGTGTGCTTTTAGTTGGATGTTCGACTGCACAATTCCCCTACTCTACTTCGAATAAAAAAGCAATTAAATTATTTGAAGAAGCACAAAAAGCTCCTGATTTATATTTTGATCAACAAAAAGGACCGAATTATCAAAAGGGAATTGAAATAGCTAGTTTAGCGTTGGGAAAAGATCCAAATTTTTACGAAGCACATTTGCTAATTGCTGAATTATACGAACGAAGTAACGATTATAAAAATGCGATTGTTCATTATAAAAGAGCATTGGAAATCGACCCAAATCACAGTATAAGTGGCGCAACTTTATACTACTTATCAGCAGTTCAATTAGCTGTTGGTCAGTACGAAGATGCGAGCATTAATATTGAAAAATTTCTACGCAACCCAAACGCAAGCGAACAACTAATCGGAATGGCTAGACAATTGCAAGCGAATGCAAAATTTGCAAAAAATGCAATTCAAAATCCAAAATCATTTAAGCCAATAAATATTGGATCAGGAATCAATACTGCATTTCCTGAATATTTCCCTACACTTACTGTTGATGGAAAAACAATCTTATTTACGCGACAAATCAGCGACCCACGTGTGGAACATTACTTCGCACAAGAAGATTTTTACGTTTCTAACCTTGGTGAAGATTTAAAATGGGGAGCTTCAACACCAATGCCTCCAAACGTAAACACCATTAACAACGAAGGAGCACCAACGATAGCAGCAGACGGAAAAAGTTTAATATTCGTAGGTTGTTCAGACGAATCAGGCATTTACTACGGTGAAAATCGGGAAGGAAAAGGAAGCTGCGATTTGTTTTTTACACGAAAAGTTGGATCGAAATGGTCTATTCCCGTCAATCTCCCCGGAAATGTAAATACGATGCATTGGGAAACACAACCTTCGCTTTCAGCTGATGGAAAAACACTTTACTTTATTCGCGGAATGCGCAACCGTGATGGAAAAAGAGACGCCGATATTTATGTTTCTTACTTACAAACAGATGGTACTTGGGGAACAGCTCAACGTTTGTCAAATACTGTAAATACCAATTCCGCAGAGGAATCTGTTCACATTCATCCAGACGGAAGAACGCTCTATTTTGCCTCTCGTGGTCATGTTGGAATGGGGGGTTCTGATTTATTTGTAACACGTTTAGATGATAATGGAAATTGGTCGAAACCTGAAAATTTAGGCTATCCCATCAATACTGTTTACGACGAAAATTCATTGGTAGTAGCTGCGACAGGTGAAATTGCTTTTTTTGCTTCTAATCGTGCTGGTGGTTTTGGAGATTTAGATATTTATTACTTTGAGTTACCACAAGAATTACGACCAATAAAAACACTTTATTTCGATGGAAAAGTATTTGATGCCGTTACGAAAAATTCAATTCCTGGGCATTTTCAATTGACTGATTTAAAAACAGGGAAAGTGATGATTATTTCAGACGCTGATAAAACAGATGGAACTTTCATGGTTGCTTTACCAATTAATCGGGAATATGCTATAAGCGTGACTTACCCTGGCTATTTCCCTTACACTTTGAATTTCAATTTATTGATTCCAGATGGAAAAGAAAGTTACCATCTAGATATTCCTTTAAATCCCGAGACAAGTCAACAAGAAAATGTATTGGCAAATGTTTTCTTCGACTTAGGGAAATCAACCTTGCGACCTGAATCGAAAGTAGAGTTGAACGAATTTGTTGGCTATTTAAAGAAAAATCCAAAAATCAGAATTGAATTAGGTGGACACACCGATTCGCGCGGGAATAAAGACGAAAATCTGAAACTTTCAACTGAGCGTGCAAAAACTGTTTACGATTATTTGATTGCAAGTGGAATCCTTTCCAACCGTCTATCCTACAAAGGATTTGGCTCAAGTTTACCAATATTAAGCGACGAGGTAATTTCAAAATTAAGCTCAGAACAAGAAAAAGAACAAGCGCACCAAAAAAATCGTCGAACTGTTTATAACATACTTCCATGAGGCATTTCCTACGATTAATTAGAGTTGTCAATTTGCTCATCATTGTGTTAACTATGATTGGTGTTGCTTTTAACCTCTTAAAAACAAATGACTACTTATTAGTCGATTTTCACTTATTGGATTATACTTTATTGGTTTTTTCAACGGCTATCATTGCGGCTGCAGGAAACTTAATTAACGACTATTTCGATGTGAAAGCAGACCGAATCAATAAACCCCAAAAACTCATAGTATCTAAGTATTTAAAAAAACGCTGGGCTATTTTAATTCATTGGATTTTAAATCTACTTGCCGTTTTTATTTCGATACTTTTATCCATTCGCTACAATAGTTTTCTCTTCGTTTTTATTCACTTAATTTCTATGAATCTATTGTGGTTTTACAGTGTTTATTTCAAAAAGAAATTACTTATTGGAAACCTAGTAGTTGCACTTTTAACAGCATTAGTTCCGCTACTTTCTGTTTGGTATTTCAAAATTTCCAATGAAAGTTCAGAACCATTTTCTGCTTATCATCAAGAAACTTGGTCCACTTATTTAAATTATTCTTTTATTTACTTTTTTGCAATCTGTGCTTTTTTTCAAAATCTTTCAAGGGAAATTTCAAAAGACATTCAAGACGTGGTTGGTGACAAGTTGATTCACGTTTATTCACTTCCGATGAAACTAGGTGAACGAAAAGCCGGATTCATTTCAGTTACGATTCTTCAATTTCCACTAATCATTGGAATTCTAGCAATTTCGCAAGGTTGGATTGAGGTGAATTTAATTTCTGGCTTTTTATTACTCATCTCCGCATTGCTCAATTTAGCATGTTTTATTCTTTTTATCATCCGCAGACCATTCCCTTTTGAAATCATTAACACAGTAATTAAATGGAGTATGTTGGTCGGAATCAGCGCACTTTTCACCAATGCACTATGAACATCATTTTAGGTTCAAGCTCTCCAAGAAGAAAAGAATTACTTAGTTCTCTTGGATTTGAATTCACGACTTTAAACCCTGACATAGACGAATCATTTTCAAACGAAATACCTGTTGAAAAAGTAGCAGCTTATCTTGCAGAACAAAAAACTAATGCACTTGAAAGTCAATTAAAAAAAGCTGATTTGTTAATTTGTTCAGATACTGTTGTAGTCATCAATAATCAAATTTTAGGAAAACCAAAAGACGAGCTAGATGCTTTTCATATTTTAAAACAACTCGTGGGAAAAACCCATAAAGTTATAACAGGAGTTGCATTAAAATCACTAGAAAAAACACACGTTTTCTCTGTTGAAACCACAGTAACATTCACACATCTAAGCGACGAAAAAATTAGATTCTATATTCAAAATTTTCATCCCTTCGACAAAGCAGGTTCCTATGGAATTCAAGATTGGATTGGATTAATAGGCGTTAAAAAAATCGAAGGATCTTACACCAACGTGATGGGTCTACCGACTTGTGAGTTGTATGAAGCAATTAATGACTTTAGTGGAGGCTAAACCTTCGACAAGTTCAATTCAAAAAGAGGAGAGTGATTTTTCGTGATCTAGTCGAAAGTGAGAAACGGAAGTCGCCAGCAATCGGCAGAAGAATTGAAAGCTTATTTTGTT
>Ga0105050_10004068_pt1 | contig 19687 bp, 15 predicted proteins | sample FRY01_FD_78088 | JGI IMG/M metagenome (GOLD analysis project Ga0105050, IMG submission 78088) | Freshwater microbial communities from Lake Fryxell liftoff mats and glacier meltwater in Antarctica - FRY-01 | ecosystem: Environmental > Aquatic > Freshwater > Ice > Glacier meltwater ...
GGGCGAAGGTCCTCCGGTGGTGCTGATTCACGGCTGGCCGCTCTCGGGCGATAGCTGGGACCCGATCAGTCACGCGCTGGCCGAGGCGGGCTTCACCGCCATCGCTTACGACCGCCGCGGTTTTGGACGTTCGGACCAGCCTTCGGGCGGCTATGACTACGATACCTTCGCCGATGACCTTGCGGCGGTGCTGGATCATTGCGCCAAGGGTCAGGACGCGGCGCTGGTCGGCTTCTCGATGGGAGGTGGCGAGATTGCGCGCTATCTCTCGCGCCATGGCGGCAAGGGGGTAGGCCGGGTCGTGCTCATCGGGTCGGTGGTGCCTTATATGCTCCAGACCGACGACAATCCCGAAGGCGTGCCGCAGGCGACGTTCGATCAGATGAGCGAAGGCATGCTGGCCGACCGGGCGCAGTTCTTCACTGCGTTCTTCAAGGACTTTTATGGCGTCGGGTGGGTCACTCAGCCGGTCAGCGACGAGCTGCTTCACTTGTCGTGGATCACCGCGATGCAGGCCGGGCTGCGTCCGACACTGCTCGCCGCACAGGCTTTTGCGACCACCGATTTCCGTCCCGATCTCGCCAGTTTCACCGTGCCGACGCTCGTGATCCATGGCACCGCCGACAAGACCGTGCCGATCGACCCGACCGCGCGCGAAGTGGTCAAGGCGGTGCCGCACGCGCAGTTGATCGAATACGGCGGCGAGCCGCACGGTCTGTTTGCCACCCAGACCGAACGGCTCAAGGAAGACCTCCTGCAGTTTCTCAGCGATGGTGAGGGGCGCAGCGCTTTCGCCGGTCTGGACGACGCTCCCCCCGAAGCACGTCAGGACATTATCGACGAGGCGACGCGGCAGAGCATGGTGACACCCATAATGTGAACCGCGCCGGGGCTACGCACACAGTCCCTGCAGGAACCATTCCGGGGCGCCTCCCCGCCCATCGCCTGCCAGTCCCAGGCGGTAAATCCAGTAGCGCGCGCCCGTGTCGTCCTCGATCCGGTAATAGTCGCGCAGCCGTGCCGCGCCGCGTTCGCGCCACCATTCGGGCGCAATCCGCTCCGGGCCTTCGGCGCGCGCGATCTCATGCACCGTGCCGCGCCAGCGGAACCGGCGGGGCATCCCGTCGGGGGTGGCATAGAGCACCGCTATCGGTTCGGCGCGGTCCAGCAGCTTGAGCGGGCGAGCGTGGAAGGCCAGCTCGTCCTGCGCGGGCGGAGCGGGAGCCAGCGGCGATTGCCAGCGCTGGGCGCGCTCGGGAATATGGCTGGCGTGGATCACCGGGCGACGCACCGCGCTTTCCCCCAGCCGCACCGCGATCCGGTCGATACAGGCGGCGAGGCTGGTGCCATGCGCCTCCGCAGCCGCCTCGAAATCGTCTTGCCCCAACGCCAGCGGCTCGGCCCACGGCACCCGCAGCCGGACCAGCTCGATCCCGAACCCGGCGTCGATATCGTCGAGCCGCCCGGCGAACAGGCGGACGATGTGGGCCGCATCGCGGCTGGCGGCGGCAAGTTCGAGGCGGCGCACGATCATCTCGCCATCGACTTTCCACGCCCCCAGTTCGAGCTGGCGGGCACCCAGCGCACGGCCTTCGAGCACCCGCACCAGATCGGCGGCGAGATCGGCCAGCACCCGGTCGAGCAGTTCGCGGTGGCGGATCGGCTCCATCAGCCGGCGCTGGACCAGCGGCGCTTCGACCGCGACGACCGGGAGCAGCGGCTCGGGCACGGTGCCCAGCAGCTGGTCGAGCCGGATCAGCGGATTGGCGGCGGCCGAGCGCCGGTTGCGGAAGCGCCGGGCGAGCGCCGGGCGATCGATCCCGGACAAGTCGCCGAGCCGCTTGAGCCCCAGGCGGCGGAGCAGCAGCAGGACGTCGTCGTCGAGCCGCAACGCGGCTACCGGCAACTGCGCGAGCCGCGCGGCGGGGTCTTCCTCGGCCCCGAGAAGGGCATTGGCGGGACCGTGATGGGCGAGCGCCCAGGCCGCCCCGGCGGTCGGCGCGATGGCCATGCGGACCGTCAGGCGCCGCTGCGCGAAAGCGCGCGCGGCATCGGCCAGCAGCGCCTCCTCGCCGCCGAACAGGTGTGCGACCCCGCTGGTATCGACCACCAGCCCGTCGGGCGGATCGAGCGCGCTCCAGCGCCCCCAGCGCTGCGCCCACAGCGCGAGGCTCTCCAGGAACGCCAGATCGCCTGCCGGATCGGAGGGACGCACCGCCAGCCCCGGACACAGCGCGCGGGCATCGGCGAGCATCGTTCCGGCGCGCGCGCCCGCCGCGGCTGCTGCCCGGTTGACGGCGGCAAGGCGCGGCCCGTGCGCGGTCTCGGCAATCAGCGCGAGCGGTTCGGCATCGGCCCCCTCGCCCTCGGCGCAGCCTTCGGCCAGACGCCAGCGATCGAGCGCGAGGCGAGCGAGCCAGATGGCAAGGATGCGGCGCGGGGGCATGGGCCTTCGGTCGGCTCAGGCTGAGCAGGTTATGGGATTCAGATCGAAATCCCGATCAGGCACGGCTGGCCGAAACGCGCCCGCGTCCGCCACCAAAGCCCTGTCATCGCGCAGCACCCAGCGGCCCGGCTGGTACGTATGCGCGCGGAACAGTTCGGCCTGCCACGCGGGCGCGCCGGGGGCCGCCGCGTTCCAGCGCGGGGGCAGCGAGGGAGCCGAACGCACCGCCCAGCGCAGCCGCGCCGAGCCGAGATCGCGCAGCGCATCGAGCCGGACCAGCCACAGCGGCACCCCGTGGCGCTCTGCCGCCAGGCTCAGCCGCCGCGAGGCGGTGAGGCCAAGCGCGCGCGGGTTACCCGCGATCTCGCCGATCACGAAGGCCAGATCGCGGCAGCGCAGCCCTTCCTCCAGCGCAAACAGCGCGTCCTGGGCGCTATCGGCGGCAACATGGATCAAACGATGGCGCAGGCCGCGCGGCAGACCGGGGCGATAGGGCCGCCCACCCAGCCGCCGCGCCGCCTTGTCCTGAACCCACAGCCAGGCCCGCTGATCGGGTGCATCGGACAGCTTGTCGAGCACGAGGCTATCAAGCGCGAGGGCCAGCGCCAGCCCCGCCCCGCCCGCCTCGGTAGCAGGCGCGAAAATCTCGCCATGACGGCAGGTCGCGGGTAGCCCCGGCCGCCAGTATTCGGTGCGCGTGGCAAGACCGGCGGAAAAGCCGCGCGTGAGACCGGCAGTGGGAAGTGAATGCGGCATGGCGAATCGACTCTGTTGTTCTTATTATGTTCCAAACTCTCCCCATCCGCAATGCGCTCCTCACAGCTTCGTGCCGGAACCAACCCGCTCCCTCTCCGTTAGCCGCAGAGACCCTCAGTCACTCGAGAGCACCCCACATGAAATACACCGATGGCAACCCCGCAGAGATCAAGGAAACTTTCTGGAAGGCGCTCAGCCATTCGCCGTTCCTGATGCTCCAGCTCGATGGCGATGCGGATTCGGCCGCCCCTATGACCGCGCAGCTCGACAAGCACGCCAATCACGCGATCTGGTTCTTCACCAGCCGCACCAACCGTTTCGCCGCGCTGGGCGCGGCTACCGCGACCTATGCCTCCAAGGGCCACGACCTGTTCGCGCGGTTCACCGGAACGCTGGTCGAGGAGACCAGCGCGGCGGTGAAAGACGAGCACTGGAACAATTTCGTCGAAGCATGGTTTCCCGCAGGTAAGAACGATCCGGAGCTGCTCATGCTGCGAATGGACCTGGGGGATGCCGCGATCTGGAGCGGCGATCTGGGCCTGCTCGCCGTCGCCAAGATGGCGCTGGGCATCGACGTACGAGACGAGGCTAGGGGAAGTTACGCCGAAACCACCCTTTAAGGGTTTTCGGAATCCCCGGTCGCGCGAAAGGGCCGTGCTCCTCCCCCTCCCGGAGCGCGGCCCTTTCTATATCTGTCATCCATAACGATAATCGGGACGTCCGGGCTCAGGGACGTCCGGGCTCAGGGACGTCCGGGCTCAGGGACGTCCGGGCTCAGGGGCGCCCGCGATCGCTGATCCCGGGAATGTCCGGCTCGAGCGCGGCGATCTCGGTCTCATGGACCTCGACCAGCCCGCGTCCGACATGACTGCGGCGGCGACTGTAAACGAAATAGATCACCATCCCCAGAAGCCCCCAGATCGGCAGCACCAACATTGCCGCAAGCGGCAAGTTGAAGAACAGGAACATGCAGCCCGCGATCGTCCCCGGCCCGATCAGCCATAGCGCGGGGGTGCGGAAGCTGCGCTTAACATCGGGCGCGGTCCGGCGCAGGATCATCACCGAGATAGCCACCATCATGAACGCATAGAGCGTGCCCGCATTGGCGATGTCGGCAAGCTGGCCGACCGGCAGGAACGCGGCCGCCACCGCCACCGCAACGCCGGTGATCGCAGTAATCACGTAAGGCGTCTTCCACTTCGGGTGGACCTTGCTCCAGGATTCGGGGAGCAGCCCGTCGCGGCTCATCACGAAGCCGACCCGGGTCTGCCCATACAGCAGGATCAGGATCACCGATGGCAGCGCAACAAAGGCCGCGATGCCGAGCAGATTGCCCACGGTCGAATAGCCGATCTGGCGCAGCACATGGGCCAGCGCCTCGTTCGAGCAGACCAGCATTTCGGCATATTGCGGCAGCGCGCACTGGCGGGCGAGTTCCTCGGACCCCGCCGGGAACGGCACCCCGTTCGGGCCCATGATCGGCTGCCCGCCGATCGTGCCCACCGCGCCTGCGGCCACCAGGATATAGAATACGGTGCAGAACAGCAGACTGCCGACCAGCCCGATCGGCACATTGCGTTGCGGATTCTTGGTCTCCTCCGCTGCGGTCGAAACCGCATCGAACCCGACATAGGCGAAGAAAATCGTGGCCGCCGCGCCCACCGCGCCGACCCCGCTGCCAAACCCGCCAAACACGCCCGCCGGCAGAAACGGATTGAACTTGGCCATTTCGACCTGGGGCAGGGTGAGAAAGATGAACGCGGTCAGCGCCGTGACCTTGATCAGGACCAGAACCGCGTTGAAAGCTGCAGATTCGCGGGTTCCGATCATCAGCAGCCAGGTCACCAGCAACGCGATGACCAGCGCGGGCAAGTTGATCACCCCGCCCGGAGCGCCGCCCAGCGCCAGCGGCCCTGCTGCCAGCCAAGGCGGCAATTGGACTCCGAAGAATTCGTTGAGGATCGTCCCGCTGAAATATCCCGACCAGCCGACCGACACCGCGCTCGCCGCGACCGCATATTCAAGCACCAGCGCCCAGCCTACCGTCCAGGCGAGAACTTCGCCCATCGTCGCATAGGTATAGGTGTAGGCCGAACCCGAGACCGGGATCATTGCCGCGATTTCGGCGTAACACAGCGCTGCAAAGATGCAGATGGCTCCGGCGATAGCGAAAGCGAGCATCAGCCCCGGCCCGGCCTTCTGGGCCCCCGCAGCGGTCAGCACGAAAATCCCGGTGCCGATGACACAGCCGATCCCGAACAGAGTAAGCTGGAACCAGCCGAGCGTGCGGGTAAGCGATTTGCGCTCCGCCGAGGCAAGAATGGCGTCTAGCGACTTGACGCGAGCGAACATATATTTCCCCTACAACCCGAAAACGCCCCGCTTTTGCGGTTGCGCCGGAAATCTCCTTGTTGGAGCGGAGGCTAGCGGCCCGGCCCCGCAGCGCAAGCCGTTTTTCCCCGCCTTTCGCCCGGGACAACGAGCGGCTAATAGCCGTCCCCATGTCCACGACCTTTCAGATCGACACCGCGACCAGTCGCGCCCATCCCACGCCCGCGCCCATGCGCCGGCTGACTGTGCCCGCGATTCTGCAGCGCAAGGTACAGGGAAAGACCGAGCAGCCGCTGGTGATGCTGACCGCCTACACCGCCCGGATGGCGCAGCTGCTCGATCCGCACTGCGACATGCTGCTCGTCGGAGATTCGCTCGGGCAGGTGATCTACGGGCTGCCATCCTCGCTTCAGGTCACGCTGGACATGATGTGCGCGCATGGCGCGGCCGTGGTGCGCGGCAGCTATCATAGTGTCGTGATCGTCGACATGCCGTTCGGGGCCTACGAGGCATCGCCGCAACAGGCGTTCGCCGCCGCCAGCCGGATAATGGCCGAAACCGGGTGCGCGGCGGTCAAGCTGGAGGGCGGCGTGGCAATGGCCGAAACGATCGCGTTCCTGGTCTCGCGCGGCATTCCGGTGATGGCCCATGTCGGCTTGACCCCGCAGGCGGTCAACGTGCTGGGTGGTTACAACGCGCGTGGCCGCACCCAGCAGGAGCAAGAAAAGATCATCGCCGATGGCCAGGCCGTCGAAGCCGCCGGAGCATTTGCGGTGGTGATCGAGGGGGTGATCGAGCCGATTGCCATCGCCCTGACCCAGACCCTGCAGGTCCCCACCATCGGTATCGGAGGTTCGGCACGCTGCGACGGGCAGGTTCTGGTTACCGATGACATGCTTGGCATGTTCGAGCGCGTGCCACGGTTCGTGAAGATTTACGAAAAGCTGGCCGAGACCATCGGTGCCGCGGCGGCGAAGTATGCCGCGGAGGTACGCGAGCGAAGCTTTCCGGGAATCGAGCAGACCTACCAGCCGAAGTAAGTCAGGCCGTTCTGGCAAGTCGCGCCGCCAAAGGAGCGGCCAGCACAAGTTGCAGCAGGTGATAGGTCAGGATCGGCAGCAGCACGATCCCCGCCACGTCGGGCGCGAACAGGACCGTGGCGAGCGGGGCGCCCATCGCGATGCTTTTCTGGCCGCCTGCGAAGAGGAAGGCAATCCGGTCGCCGTGCGACAGGCGCAGCGCCCCGCCCAGCAACCAGGCCCCGCCATGCGCGAAGACCAGCAGGAGCCCCACGAAGACCAGCAGTCCGGCCCAGCCCGCTGCGTCGATCCGCGTGCCGATGCCCCCCGCCACCGCTCCGGAGAACGCGACATACACCGCGATGGCAATCGAACTGCGGTCCATCACCGTCACCAGCGGGCGGTGAGCGGCGATCCAGCCAGAGAACCATTTCTGCAGCAGTTGCCCAAGTAAAAACGGGACAAGCAGGATCACCACCACCTTGAGCAACGCTCCGCCATCAAATCCGGCTTGGGCCGATCCGGCCAGCGCCGAAAACAGCGGCGCACTGATGAACACTCCCAGCAGGTTGAGCAGCGCCGCTGCCACCACCGAACTCGCCACGTTGCCCCCTGCCAGCGAGGAATAAGCGGTCGCCGACTGAACGGTCGAAGGCAGCGCGCCAAGGAACACGAAACCCAGCCCGAGCAGCGGCGGCAGAAACCCCGCGCCGCCCTGCCACACCACCCAGCCGGCCAGCGCCATCGCGCCATAGCACCACAGCACCAGCGGGATGAGCAGGCGGTGATTGCCCAGCCCGGCCAGCACCTCGGCACGTGGCAGGCGCAACCCGTTGAGCAGGAACAGCACGAACACCGCGGCATTGGCCACGAACTGCGCGATTCCGACCGCCGCGCCGCTCACCGGCAGCGCCCAGGCCAGAAGGATCGCGGCCAGCAGCAACCGCACCATCGGATCGATGCGGCTCACCAAGTCAGCGTCCAGCCAGGCTTACGGGCGGCGCAGGCGTGGCGGAAAAACGCGGTGCAGGCGCAGGCTGGACCATCCCGCCGTCCTCGACGAAAGTGCCGCGCGCCGCGTTGTGCGGATGCAGCGGGGCCTCGCGGAGCGACAGGACGGGCGCGAAGCAGATGTCGCTGTCTTCCATCAGCGCGCACCATTCGTCGCGGGTTCTGGTCAGGAACAACGCGGTCAGTCGATCCTTCAGCGCGCCCCAGTTCGCCCGGTCGTGCTGCGCGAGGAAGCCGGGATCGTCCTTCAGCCCGGCACGATCCAGCAGCAGGGCGTAAAACTGCGGTTCGATCGACCCGAGCGAGATCCACTTGCCATCCGAAGTCTCGTAGGTGTCGTAGAAGTGCGCGCCGGTGTCGAGCATGTTGGTCCCGCGCTCATCGTTCCACATCCCGTTGCCCAGAAAACTGTAAGTCATGGCCGAGAGGATCGCCGCGCCATCGACCATCGCGCAATCGACCACCTGGCCCGTGCCGGTGGTCCGCGCCGAGAGCAGCGCGGCGACCACGCCGAACGCCAGCATCATCCCGCCGCCGCCGAAATCGCCCACTGCGTTGACCGGCGGGGTCGGCTTTTCGCCTGCGCGCCCATAGGAATGGAGCGCGCCCGACAGCGCGATATAATTGATGTCGTGCCCGGCCAACGGCGCCTTGGGACCGTCCTGACCCCACCCGGTCATCCGCCCGAAAACCAGTTTCGGATTGTCGGCCAGCAGCACCTCGGGGCCGAGGCCAAGCCGCTCCATCACCCCGGGACGAAATCCTTCGACGATCGCGTCGGTGCCTCGCACCATGTCGCGGATCTGCGCGATCGCCGCCGGGTCCTTCATGTCGAGGGTGATCCGTTCGCGCGAACGGTTGAGGATGTCGCGGTTGCCGCCGTCGCCATACCGCCCGGTGGCACCCGGCCGCTCGATACGGATGACCCGCGCGCCATGATCGGCCAGCATCATTGCGGCGAATGGCGCAGGGCCGATCCCGGCGAATTCGAGCACCGTGATTCCGTCGAGTACGCCCGCCATGATATGCTTCCTCCGCTTGTCGCCGGTGCGCCTTGCCGCGCAACGTGCAACCTGTCGAGAGATCAGCGCGCCGCAGCCCGGCTCATGTTGCGGATCTGGCCAGTGCTGGGGTTGGCGGGCTGCAAGGCGAACGCGCTTGCGGCGAGGCGGCGTGCTTCCCCCTCCTCGCCTTCCTGCAATCGTACGAAGGCGAGATCGGCCAGTAGCGCCGGGTCGCGCCAGCCGCTGCGGGTGCCGAGCCAGGTGAGCAGGTCGCCGCTCTGTGCCCAGCGCCGCGCGCGGCCCTCGGCATTGGCCAGCATCCGCGCCGCAACCAGCGCGTTGGGATTCTGCAACGCCTGCGCCAGCAGCACGGAGTTGGCCTCGCGTTCGCGGCCCAGCGCGCGCAGGGCGGCGTCGAGGCGGGCGGCCTCGGCCTCGCCAAAGCGGATCCGCGCCGCCGCCTGATACGCTTGCAGGGCGAGCGGGGCGCGGCCGGCAACCAGCGCTACGTCGCCCAGCATCAGGTGCGCGTCGGGCGCACCCGGGTTGGCAGCGCGCAGCGCTGCCGCGGCGGCCAGTGCCTCTCCCACACGACCGTCGCGCAGCAGCGCGCGGACCAACGGCACGGTGGTGTCGGCGCGGCCCGGCGCATCGGCGTGGCGCACCGCCAGTACCCCGATCGGCACCTCCACAGGCAGCGCCATCGGTCCGCCGCGCGATGGCTGCGCCGCACGGGCCAGCAGCGATACCGCCCGGTCCCGCTGGCCCAGTTCTTCGAAACTGCGCGCCACGATTGTCAGCAGATAGGGCGATGCGTCCCCGCGCTGCGCCAGACCCTCGAATCGCGCGATAACCCCCGCCGCGTCGCCGCTCGCAGCCAGCGCGCGGGCGAGCAGGTGGCGGGCGTGAACGTTGTCGGGCTGGAGCCGCAGCAGTCGGTCGAACTGGGTAACCGCAACCTCGCGATTGCCCGCGCGCAGTTCGAGCACCCCGGCGAGCATGATCGCACCGGGCACGTTGCGCATCGTCTGCTGGTTGCGATAGAGGATGCGCCGCCCAAGCTGATCGCGCCCGGCGCGCGCGGCCAGCACCGCTTGCAGGTAATAGACTTGGGGATCGGCCGGCGCGACCTTGTGCAGCCGCCGGACCGCCTCGAGCATGGCCCCGGCGCGTCCCATATCGCCCAGCGTTGCGGCATATTCGCCCAGCAGCGCGGGATCGTCCGGAGCCTTGGCCAGCGCCGCTTCGAACCATGGCAGCGAAGCGGTCAGGCCGTATTGCGAGCGGATCAGGATGGCGCGCAAGGCGAGTGCGGAAGGCTCCTGCGGGGCCAGCGCGAGCGCGTGGTCGGCCGCCTCGATCGCCTCGCGCTGTTCGCCCCCGGCAAAGCGCAGACGGCCGATGTCGGCCCATAGCCGCGGGTTATGCGGGGCGGTCGCCAATGCCCGGTCGAAGGCGCGACCGGCGGCAGGCAGGTTCCGCTCGCGCAGTTCCAGCCGACCCAGCATGCGGAACCCATGCGTCGCGCTGGAACCCGCAAACCCCCCGCCCTCCAGCCACTCGCGCGCATGGGCAAGGTCGCCTTGTGCCAGCAGCGCTTCGCCCATCAGGGCGCGCACCCCGTCCGCCGTGTTGCCCGCTTTCAGGGCCTCGCGCAGCCGCGCCTCGGCGGCGATCCCGTCGCTGATCGCCAGCGCGGCGCGGGCGCGGTCGAGCGCGGCGTCGCCACCCGCCGCAAAGGCGCTGCCCGCAACCAGCACCAGCGCCAGCCCGAGCGTCATTGTCCGCCTATGCGTGCAGGTCATACTGCTTGAGCAGATCGTACAGCGTCGGGCGGCTGATCCCCAGCAGCCGCGCGGTGTTGGAGATGTTGCCTTCGCTACGCGCCAGCGCATGACGGATCACCCGGCGGTCGGCATGTTCGCGCGCCGACTTGAGGTTAAGCGGTGCGTCCCCGGTTTCGTCGGGTGAGACCAGATCGAGATCCCCTGCACCGACCAGCTTGCCATCGGCCATGATGACCGCCCGCTTGACCCGGTTTTCCAGCTCGCGGACGTTGCCCGGCCAGGCCCAGGCGTCGATCGCCGCCAGCGCATCGGGGGCGAGGCCCTTGACCGACGGGTTCATCTCACGCGCGAAGCGGCCGAGGAAAACCTTGGCGAGCAACGTGGCGTCGCCGGGCCGTTCGACCAGGCTGGGAATTTTCACCACGATTTCGGCGAGCCGATAGAACAGGTCCTCGCGGAAGCGGCCTGCCGCGATCATCGCTTCCAGATCCTGGTGCGTTGCGCACACGATCCGGGTATCGACCGCAATCGAACGCCGTCCGCCGATCCGCTCGATTGTGCGCTCCTGCAGGAACCGCAGCAGCTTGACCTGCAGCTGGAGCGGAATGTCGCCGACCTCGTCGAGAAACAACGTGCCGCCGTCGGCCAGTTCGATCTTCCCCTCGGTGGTCTTGACCGCGCCGGTAAAGGCGCCCTTCTCATGCCCGAACAGTTCGCTTTCGAGCAAGTTCTCGGGGATGGCGGCGCAATTGATGGCGACGAAATTACCCTTGGCGCGATTGCTCGCGTCGTGCAGTCCTTTGGCGAGCAGTTCCTTGCCGGTGCCGCTGGCACCCAGCAGCATCACCGAAACCTGCGCGTTGGCCACCCGCTCGATCGTGCGAGCGACCCGGACCATTTCGGGCGCGGCAGTGATCAGCCCGCCCAGCACGCGGTTTTCCGCCCCGCTCTTGGCTGCCAGCGCGCGGTTCTCGGCCTCGATCCGGTGCAGATGCAACGCCCGCCGCACGATCAGCCCCAGCGCCTCGATATCGACCGGCTTCTGGCAGAAGTCGTAAGCGCCCTTGGCAATCGCGGTCAGCGCGCTTTCACGTGCGCCATGACCTGATGCGACGATGACCTTGGTGTCGGGCTTCAATGCCATGATCGCATCGAGCACGGCAAAGCCCTCGGCAGTGCCGTCGGCGTCGGGCGGCAGGCCCAGGTCGAGCGTGACAACGGCGGGTTCCTCGGCCCGCAACGCAGCCAGCGCGCTTGCCCGATCGCCCACGATGGTCACCTCGAAATCCTCGTAAGCCCACTTGAGCTGCGCCTGGAGGCCGGGATCGTCCTCGACGATCAGCAGCCGGGGCAAAACCTTGGTTGTCATGTCGGCCATTACGCGGCCTTCCCTTCTTGAGACCGATCCGGCCCTTCATGCGACAGTTCCGGATCGGTTCCGGCGCGGGAGTTCTTGTTGGTGCGCGGGCGATAGAGCCCGGCGGTGGCGGAAATCGGCAGACGCACCGTGAAGCGGCTGCCCAGCCCCTCGCGCGACTCGACGTCGAGACGTCCCTGCATCGCGCGGACCAGCTCGCGCGCTTCGAATGCGCCGATCCCGAACCCGCCGGGCTTGGTCGAAACAAACGGCTTGAACAGGCGGTTGCGGACGAAATCGGCACTCATACCAAAGCCGCTGTCGGTCACTTCGATCGCGCAATGGAGCCCGGTGGTCGAGACCCGCAGCAGGACCGGACGGTCGGGCGGGCTGGCGTCGATCGCATTCTGGACGAGGTGGGTCAGCACCTGCTCGAGCGTTTCGCGGTTGCCGATGGCGCGGCAATCCTGCCGCTCGACCAGCTCCACCGGATGCTGCCCGGCCCGCGACGCCACGATCCCCTGGGCTATCGCGCCCGGATCGATCGGTTCGAGCCGGTCGAGCGCGCCGCCGCCATAGCGCGACAGCCGCGTCAGCAGCGCGTTGAGCTTGTCTGCCGAATTGCGGACTGTCACCAGCATGTCGGCGCGGAACTCGGGGTTCTCGCCATGGCGCTCGGCGTTGCGACCCAGCAGCGCGAGCTGGCTGGCAAGGTTCTTGATGTCGTGCATCACGAAGGCGATGCGGCGGTTGAACTCGTCGAACCGGCTGGCGTCGAGTAGCGCTTCCTGCCCGGCGTGCTCGGCTAGATAGCTGGCGAGCTGGCGTCCGACCACGCGCAGCAGATCGAAATCCTCCCAGTCCAGCTGGCGCTCCTGCGCGGGCCGCGCCAGCACCAGCACACCGACCAGCCGTTCGAAGTGGAGTAGCGGGACCAGTGCCCAGGCGCGCTCTTCATTCAGCATCCACTGGGGGATCGCGTCGGATCCATGATGCAGCGGCCCCCCTCCAGATGCGCCCGCGCGCAGCCGGTCGAGCGCGACAATGAACCCGTCACGCTCGAAGAAACGGCGCGCGTCGGAACCCATCGCTTCGGCGGGGACTTCAGCCGTGCGCCAGCGCCAACGCGCGGCCAGCGTCAATTCGCCATGTTCGCCGGGCATCAGCAGCAGCCCGGCGGGGCTGTCGGTGATGTCGGCGACCGCCTGGATGACCCGTTCCTCCAACGGCGCGCCCGCCTCACCCCGTCCTATCGTCTGGGTGAAACGCAGCCATTCGGCGCGGTAGTCATAGCGATGCTGGAAGAAATGCTTGGCGATCGTGACTTTCATCCAGCCGCGCAGCCGCCCCGATGGCAGGACCACCAGCGCCAGCACGGATGAAGCAATGACAAAGCCGATCTGGGCAAGCGGGGCCAGCCCGTCTCCGAACAGGGCGAGCGACTGCGCCGCCGCCACCATCGTCACCAGATAGGCCCCGATCACCAGCAGCGAGAGTGACTGGAACGCTACCGCGCGCGACGGCCGCAGCGGCCGGTCGGCGCGGCGCAATCCGGATACCGCAAGCAACAACATGGTCAGCGCGGTAACGGCCCCGCGCAGCGCCCCAAGACCCTGCGGCTGCGCGTCGATCAGATAGGTCACGGTGTAAAGATTGAGGTCGTAGAGCCACATCGCGGCGAGCGCCACGGCGGACCAGCGACGCCCGCCAGTCGAGCCCGATCCAGCGTAAAGATTGTGCAACAGAACCAGCGCCCCGGTCGCAAACAGGACGCGGAACATGACCGCGAAATGAAAAATCAGCGCGTGGGTGACATTGCCCGCCAGGACCGGACCACCGAGCAGGTGCAGGCCCGGATGGAGCAGGCCGACAAAGGCCAGCGCTGCGAACAGCGGGCGCAGTTTTTCGAGTGATTCGCCGGGCGTCCCCAGCGCGAACAGGCGATAGACGTAAAATAGCCAGGCGAGATTCCGCATCGTTTCGCCAAAGGTCGCCACAAGGCTTTCCGGCCCGGCCAACGCGGCGAGCACGCACCACAGCGCGGTCACGGCGAGCGCGGCCAGTCCGGACACACGCTCGGGCCGCGCTCCATCCCGAAAGCGCCAGACCCCAAGCACCGCGCAGGCGAATGCCCCGGCAAGGAACGAGCCAAAACCGATCGCCGCCCAATTGCCTTCACCAAGCATCAGTCAGTTCCGGGCATCAGCGTGCGCCCTCGTGCCACAGCACCACTCGCAGCGTCTGGAGCAGGATCAGCAAGTCGAGAAACGGGGTGTAATTCTTGGCGTAATAGAGGTCGTATTCGAGCTTGTGGCGTGAATCCTCAAGATTGGCGCCGTAGGGATAGTTGATCTGCGCCCAGCCGGTGATGCCCGGCTTCACCATGTGACGCTCGGCGTAGTAATCCAGTTTGTCCTCAAGGTCGGCGACGAATTCCGGGCGTTCGGGGCGCGGTCCGACGAACGACATCTGCCCTTTGAGCACGCTCCACGCCTGCGGCAGCTCGTCGATTCGCAGCTTGCGGATAAACCGTCCGATAGCGGTGATGCGCGGATCGTTCGTGGCCGCGAACACCGCCTTGCCATCAGCCTCGGCATCGGTGTGCATAGAGCGCAGCTTGATCAGGTCGAAATTCTGCCCGTAAAGCCCGACGCGGGTCTGGCGGTAGAACGCGGGTCCCTTGCTGTCGAACTTCACAAGCGCCGCGAACAGCGCAATCACCGGCAGAGTGAAAAACAGCAGCAGGCTCGCAAGGATGTCGAACAGGCGTTTGGCCGCGCTGGAGACCATCCGGCCGGAGGAAAACCCGTCGGAAAAGATCAGCCAGCTCGGGTTGACTGTGTCCAGATCGACTCGTCCGGTCTCGCGCTCGACGAAGGTCGAGAAGTCGTTGACGTGAACGCCGGCGGTCTTGATCCGCAACAAATCCTTGAGCGGCAGCGCATTGCGCCTTTCCTCAAGCGCCAGCACGACCTCGCTGACACCCAGGTTTTCGACGTGGCGGGTAAGATTGTGAAGCGCCGAACGGGGAATCGCTTCTTCGACCACCGGGCGGCTGTCGCTCATCCCGACATAGCCGACGATGACGAAGCCGCTCTCGGGCCTCTCGCCCAGTTTGCGAAGTCGCTGGGCGCGGTCTCCCGCACCCAGCACCAGCACCCGCCGGCGGAACGCTGCCGCACCCAGAAAGCCGCCGAGAAACAGCCGGTTGGCGAACAGCAGCCCGAGCGCGATGAACATCGCGTAAAACAGGTTTGACCGCCACAGGGTCTTGCCGGGCAACAGGAAGTACACCACCGACAGCGCGATGATCCCCAGACTCACCGCCACCAGCAACCGCGCTGCCGCATAGCGCATCGAGCGCAGGGCCTCCGGCCCATAGACCCCCACTGCGATCATCGACATCTGCAGCAGCAACGCAAAACTGAGCAATTGCGGCCACCGCATCGAGATGGTGCCGGGGTCGATATCGATCTGGCTGGCGCGGAACAGCCAGCCCAGTTCGCCCGCCGTCATCAGCAAGGCCAAGTCTGCCAGTCCGAGCAGCAGCACCGCGTGGGGTACGTAATGTTTGAACAGGCGGATCATCATCCCCCGGTCTAGGACGGGGGAGTAAAGTGTCGGTTAATTTTACAGCCGAGGGTTAATCGTTTTCGACCGCTTTGGGCAGCTAGTTACCTATCTTCTTGGCGGCATCCTGCGCCGCATCGCCGACCTTCTGCGCGGCGTTGCCGACGTCATCGGCAGCGGCGGCGACCGCGTTGTCCTTGCTCGCCGAGGCATTGGTGCCCTGCATCAGGAAGTAGCCACCGACTGCCAATGCGATGATCAGCAGGACACCGATCATCAGGCCCATGCCGCCGCTGCTACGCGAGCCACGATCAACCACAGTGTGCGTGGTATGCGTGTTGCCCTCAGGCGTTTCGACTTCGACGATGCGTTCTTCGATGGCCATGCGAATTCCCCTTCGAAACATAATAAGCCGTGAAACGCAAAGGGTCGCCCGCGGTTCCGAGACGGGCAGCTCATGCCTCAGGTGGCCGCGAACTCGAACGGGGTCAGGCCGCGCGCCCGCTCGTCGAAACGCAGGTTGGCACCGCGCGGGGGGAGCGAGCGCTGCATGCAATCGGGACGACGGCACTGGGCGCAGCCCGGCCCGATCGGGATTGCATCCTCGGCGCGCAGCGAGCGACCGCGCGCCGCCGCCAATTGCCCGGCCAGCCCCGCGTCGAGACCCAAAGCGACGACGAAATCGGCCTGTTGCCCCAGGCCGCCGCCGCCCGAGCCGTCACTAGGGCTCCGGCCCGCCCCCTGTCCGCCCGCCCCGCTTCCCTGGACTGTGCGGGCCAGCGTGAACCAGCGCGAGCCGTCCTCGATCGCGACCGTGTCGGCCATGATGCGCCCGGCGCGCTCGAACGCGGCATGGAGCGGCCAAAGCGGGCAAGTCGCCTCGCTTTCCAGCACCAGTGCGCCGCTTGCACCGGCAAACCGCTTGGACACCTGGCCCGCGCGATCGACCCGCAGCATGAAAAACGGCAAGCCGCGCTGGCCGACCCGTTGGAGCGTGGTCAGGCGGTGGGCGAGCTGCTCGAAACCCACTCCGAAGCGGCGCTGAAGCACAGGCAGATCGTAACCGGTCGCCTCGCAGGCCCGTACGAAGCGATCATAGGGCATGATCAAGGCCGCGGCGAAATAGGCCGTCAGGTGACGCTGGAACAGCCGTTCGGCGGCGCGATCGGCAAATCCCGCTCCCTCCGACAGCGCCCGCACGGCCTCACGCTGCTCGAGGCTGGCGAGCTGGATCGCGATGTGGAAATTGCGACTGGCCGGATCGAGCATCTCGCTCAGCTGGAGCTGGCGCGCGTGCAGGTCGAGCCGTCGCAAGTGCTCGGGCATCACTTCGGTCGGCAGGATCCGGAGGCTGAGCTGGTGGCGCTGGCGCAGCCGTTCGGCCATGGCCGCGCCAATATCGCCCGCCGACAGGCGCAGCTCGTCGGCGAGCGCCTCGGCCGCCGCATCAAGATCGGCAAAGTGATTGCGCCAGCGCTCGATCTCGCGCCGCGCCAGCAAGGTCGGGTCGGGCGCGCTGCCCGGTGCAGCGCTGCCGCCTGCATCGTACAGCCGGGCGAAAGCGGCGGCGGCGCGCGGCGCGGCGGTCAGCCACTCGACCACCTCGTCGCGGTCGATCTCCAGATCGGCGAACCGCGCGTCGGATAATCGACGACGCAATCCCTCGATCCCGCCGGTCGCCTCGTCCTGCCGCAGGCTGCGCGGATCAAAGTCGAACCCTTCGGCGAGGCTCAGCACCAGTCGCGCCGACAGCGGGCGCTGGTTGCGCTCGATCAGGTTAAGATAGCTTGCCGAAATGCCCAGACGCGCAGCCATCGCGGCTTGGGTCAGCCCCTCGCGCCGGCGGATGCGGCGGACATTGGGGCCGCCGTAAAGCGATTGGAGCACCGGCGTTGCTCCGGCTCTGAGATCAGCCATGTAAACATCCATACAGATTTACAGATGAGATACCAAGTTTGGCTGCAATATCACAGATAATTCTGTCATTTGTATTACCGCATGAATGCGCTGCAGCGCTAGGGTCGATGCAACAGTTTCTCCACGAAAGCCCGACTCATGACGTATTCTGCCAACATCGCCCAGACCGACACGCTGATCCGCAGCCATCACGGCACGTGGGACGGCATCAGCGCAGAATCCGTGGCGCGTATGCGCGCGCAGAACCGATTTCGCACCGGGATCGACATTGCGCGCTACACCGCCGGGATCATGCGCGAAGACATGGCCGCCTATGACGCCGATCCGGCCATCTACACCCAGTCGCTCGGCTGCTGGCACGGGTTTATCGCGCAGCAGAAGATCATCTCGATCAAGAAGCACTTCGGCACCACCAAGGGCCGCTACATCTATCTGTCCGGCTGGATGATCGCCGCGCTCCGCAGCGATTTCGGTCCGCTGCCCGACCAGTCGATGCATGAGAAGACCAGTGTCCCCGCGCTGATCGAGGAAATCTATACCTTCCTGCGCCAGGCCGACGCGCGTGAGCTCAGTCAGCTGTTCCGCGATCTCGACAAGGCGCGCGATGCGGGCAATGCGGTCGAGGCCGCGCGCTTGCAACAAGCAATCGATAACCACGAAACCCATGTCGTCCCGATCATCGCCGATATCGACGCGGGCTTCGGCAACGCCGAGGCGACCTATCTGCTGGCCAAGAAGATGATCGAAGCCGGAGCCTGCGCGCTGCAGATCGAGAACCAGGTTTCCGACGAAAAGCAGTGCGGCCACCAGGACGGCAAGGTCACCGTGCCGCACGAGGATTTCAACGCGAAAATCCGTGCCTGCCGCTATGCCTTCCTCGAGCTGGGCATCGACGACGGGATCGTTGTCGCGCGCACTGACAGCCTCGGCGCCGGACTGACCAAGCAGATCGCCGTGTCCAAGGAGCCGGGCGATATCGGCGACCTTTACAACAGCTTTCTCGATTGCGAAGAGATCGACCCGGCGACGGCCAATGGTCTTGGGCGCAACGGCGACGTCATCATCAACCGCGATGGCAAGCTGATGCGGCCCCGGCGGCTTCCGTCGAACCTCTATCAGTTCCGCCCCGGCACGGGTGAGGACCGGTGCGTGCTCGATTGCATCACGTCTTTGCAGAACGGCGCGGATCTCATCTGGATCGAAACCGAGAAGCCGCACATCGAGCAGATCGCGGGCATGGTGGATCGTATCCGCGAAGTGGTGCCCAACGCGAAGCTGGCTTACAACAATTCGCCCAGCTTCAACTGGACGCTGAATTTCCGCCAGCAGGTTTATGATGCCTGGTCAGCGGCGGGCGAGGACGTTTCGGCCTATGATCGCGCGAACCTCATGAGCGCGGACTACGATCAGCACCAGCTCGCCGCCGAGGCCGACGAACGCATCCGCACCTTCCAGCGCGATGCCGCAGCGCGCGCCGGCATCTTCCACCACCTGATTACCCTGCCGACCTATCACACCGCCGCGCTCAGCACTGACAATCTGGCGCGCGAGTATTTCGGCGAGGCGGGGATGCTGGGTTATGTCAAGAACGTCCAGCGTGAGGAGATCCGCCAGGGCATCGCCTGTGTCCGTCACCAGAACATGAGCGGCAGCGACATCGGCGACGATCACAAGGAATATTTCGCCGGCGAGGCCGCACTCAAGGCGGGCGGCGCGCACAACACGATGAACCAGTTTGCGGCGTAAGAGCCTAACGGAGAACATCTCGCGGCGCAGGCCCGATCAGCGAACCTGCCCGCCGTGTGATCCCCGCTACAACCGTCTCCTGGGGAGGAGACTACGGCCGTCGGGGAAGTGACGCCCCGGCGGCCGTCGATTTGTGGGGTCCACCGATTTGCGTGCTCAGCAATATTTCCGAAACCATAACCGCTCGCAGAGCGTTAAATGACCATGACTAATGGACAGAATGACCATCATCGCCACCGACCCAAATGCGGTGGGATGGCGAAGGAACCGCACGATATGAACCTGTCCCGGATCATGGATACCGACCAATCCGAGCGCAGCCGCATGGTCCGCGCCGCGCTCGATTGTTTCGCCCCGCTGGCGATCACAATCAGGCCCAAGCCCGGCATATTTGAAACCTGGGCAAGGCACTCACAAGCGAGGTAAGCGCGCGAAGCCGGGCCTATGGTTCCAGCGTCGTTCGCGCGCAAAACGGCTTCCGCCGCCTCATTTTTCACGAACGGCATTTGCTCAAAGCAATTGCGGTTTTTTCGTAAAACGGATTGCGCCGTCAGGTCTTCGGCATCAGCCGCAGCGCCGCGCTGGTCAGCGCCTCGGCGGCGGCGGCGATGACCTTTTCTGCGTCGGGAGCCCAGAACGGACTGTGCAGCGACGGCAGGACGGTCCCGTCACGGCTCGCGGCGGCAATCGTGGCGGGATCCTCGCCACCCACCCACAGCATCAGCGACTGGATGCGCTCGGGA
>Ga0105050_10004069_pt1 | contig 19679 bp, 17 predicted proteins | sample FRY01_FD_78088 | JGI IMG/M metagenome (GOLD analysis project Ga0105050, IMG submission 78088) | Freshwater microbial communities from Lake Fryxell liftoff mats and glacier meltwater in Antarctica - FRY-01 | ecosystem: Environmental > Aquatic > Freshwater > Ice > Glacier meltwater ...
AACTAACATTGATTCTTGCAAAAACGTTGATATACCATGCGCAATTAACCCATCACGTTCCATTTCACCAATTCGTAATCCACCATCATTTGCTCTTCCTTGAACTGGTTGTCGCGTTAATGCTGTTCTAGGACCTCTCTCGCGGTAATTAATTTTATCCTTAACCATATGTTTCAAACGCATGTAATACGTTGGTCCCATGAAAATTTCAGTTTGTATTTGTTCTCCCGTTTGTCCGTTATATAAAATATCATTTCCGCTCGAATGAAATCCATTTTCGGTCAATAAATTGCCAAATACTTTCGGCATATCACTTTTATTTACAAAGGCAGTACAATCCCCAAACCCCCCTTGCATACAACATGCCTTCCCCATCAATGATTCAATTAATTGTCCTATAGTCATTCGCGAAGGAATTGCGTGAGGGTTTATAATAATATCTGGCTTAATTCCATCCGCAGTAAACGGCATATCCACTTCAGGAATGATTAAGCCAATCGTACCTTTTTGACCACACCTACTGCAAAATTTATCACCAATTGCCGGAATACGCTCATTGCGTATACGCACTTTGGCAATTCTAAATCCTTGCTCGCCTTCAGTCATAAATGATTTATCGACATATCCTAATTGCCCTTTTTTAGGTAAAGATGAAGCATCTATAAATGTATCTTTATCTACCATATTTGTTGTAGCCTTCCCTATTAATATCGTCTTTTCATCTACTAGCATATTTTCTTTTATTAATCCATATTCATCTAATTGTGAATAATCACATCCAGCTTTCAGTCCTACCATATTTTTACTTTCTATATTTACAAAATGAGAATCAATGTTTGATTTACCTACATTCGAACTTTCTTCATGACTTTCATACACGCTATAATAAGTCGTTCTAAATAGCCCTCTTTTTAAAGAACCTTCATTAAATAAAATAGAATCTTCAACATTATATCCATTAAAAGCCATTATTGCAACTATCGTATTTTCACCGCAAGGATGCTCCTCGTTATTTATATATTTTAAATAACGGCTTTTTACTAAAGGCACTTGTCCATTATTTAATACAATTCCTGTCTTATCTACACGTACTGGATAATTCGAATGATAAAGCGAAATTGCTTGACGTGATTGTCCGCACGCAAATAAATCACGCGGCAATTGATTGTTTTCTGGAAATATAACTTGATTTCCCATGACACCTAACATTAATGATGGATGAATTTCTACATGAGTGTATCGTTTCGCGGCTCCCTTTGCTATATCATAATCCATTGCAATTAATGCTCCTTCGGTTTCTGATGTATCAATATAATCTAATATTGCCTGTGATGCCATTAAATCTTTTTTATCTGTCACATTATACAACTCGCTTACGTTCTCATATAAACGACTTGAATTTATTCTAAACATTGGATCCTTCTTTTTTGCAAATCCAGTTATTAGTTGCTCCCACGTAAAATCATTTTTACTTATCTTTTCCAGTATAGATTCATTCATATAACTAGGCTTACCTTCATTTACATAAAAAATAGGACGACATATACGCCCCGCATCAGTATAAATATATAAACCACTATGACTAATATCCCAGTAAACACTTGTAAATGTCGGTATAACTGCAACTCTTCTCAGAAGTTTTATATCTTTTTCCACTTTATGTGGCTCTGATACAACGCCAGCCCATTTACCATTTACAAATACTTTACATAACCTTGAAATAATTAACGGCGTGCACTCATTTAATAGCAACATATCACCATGCACACGTAACCATTTTATTAATCCTACGCCGCTATAACCTTTGGTTATTGACGCCATTATAGTTAAATTCTTGTGCAATCCTACATTACCACCATCTGGCGTATCAATCGGATCAATAATTCCCCATTGAGTCGTATGAGCCAACCGCGGACCAATAATTTTTGCACTAGCATCCAACGGCAAACTCATTTTACGCAATTGAGAAATAAAAGAATTAAAACTCAACCTATTCACATCTTGAACGACGCCAACACGTTTCGTATGCGATGTTGCTCCCCAATTGCCTTTGAATGCCTTTCTGAACCCATCTGCCACAATTCGTTCCCCAAAAAACTCCTTGTAATTTAATTCAATGAGAGATGGAAAATCACTTTTATACTTATTTATTTTCTGTTTTTCTCTCTCTTTGTCCTTATCGTTTTCCCCCCAATAATATTCCCTATCAAAACTTTGAAAAATATTCTTTAGCTGAACCGAATAATATTCCTTAAATAAATCATATAATAAAGAACCGGTTAATTCTATTCGTTTAAATCTAAAATTGTCTCGGTCTGTCGCCTTTGTTTCATTTGTTGAAACTTTCAATAACTCACTTACCATATATCCTATAAAATAAGCTTTCTCAATGAAATTCATTTCACCTATATGTGGAAGCAAATAATTTGCTAATATTTCTAGAGCATGTGGTATTGTTTTACCTTTTGTTAATGTCGCAATATATTTTAACGCCATTGTTTGATTGAATATTCTACCAGCATCATGAATCGTTGGTATAAATAAATCAACATAATGTGCCTTCATCTCTCTATCCAGCAAACAATAATCAATAATATCGCGGTCTGATTCTACTCCAAGCGCTCTCATCAAAATAAAAAGAGGCACAGGTTTACGTACATTCGGTACTATTACTACTATTTGATTATTTGTTAATGTAACACTTGGTGATACTATTTTTATTGATAATGTTCTTACCGGCTTTGAAGCATCTTCAGAGACTGACCTTATTTCCGCCGAATGACTATATTGTTCATTTCCTTTATCCCTAACATATAGCATATTATCTGCAAATTTCTCTTGACATACAATACATTTTTCTTTTCCGTCAATTATAAAATAACCGCCTTTATCATTACGACATTCGCCCATTCTAAAACGTACTTGTTTATCCAATCCATTCAAAATACAAAAATCAGATTGGATCATAATTGGAAAACGTCCTAAAAAAATTTTATCCAAAATGATTGAACTTTCGACTACTTGCTGCGTATCTGGGTTCTTGATTAAAAAATCAACTTCTACGTCATAATGTATCGTCATTCCATATGTCATATTTCGTAAACGAGCCTCATTAGGATACATAAAATGCTCACGATTTTCATCATAAATCATCGGTTTTCCATAATATAATTTATCGCCATTTTTTCCACCTAAGTACATATTACATCTCAACCCAAATTCTTTTGTAATTGGGTCTTGTGCTTTCATTAATCGAATCGGGTTCTTTTCTTTTAAAACGCGTTTTATCCCTTCATTAAAAAATGAATTGTATGATTCCAAATGATGAGCTACTAGATTATTTGGATTATCACTAAAATATTTATCTATAATAGACCAAGGAAAACGCTCTTCCATTTATATTATAACATTAGTATAATTTTTTTATACTAATATTTTAACTAATATATTCATTCTTAATTAATTCATTTTTAACTAATATATTCATTTTTAACTAATATTATACTACTCCTTGCGTAATCATCATGGCTCCAATTAAAACAAAAAACAATAGAAAAGGTAACAAAACCAAAAACCAAGAAAAATTCTTATATCCCGCCTTACATATCGAATCCAATACAAAAGTCCAAAACGCAATATACAAAAATTCCATTAAAAATATTAAAGATGTATTATTAACAGGGCATGTATACGAACCCATACAATAAGTGTTTGTATTTCCTTGATTCTGGAATATTAATAATATTAAAGTAATTGTCGATATCACTAAATAAACATATGCCGGAGAACATAATTTCTTTATTAATTTTAATGTCATTTATAATATATTTAGAAAATAATATCTTTTTATATTGCTCTTACGGTAGCATTCGCTGAATCATATATTTGCTTTAAATTTACAGGAGAAATCGTGGTAGTTTGATTTATATCTGTTACGTGCGGTTGTTGTGTTGGAAACACATGCGATGAATGAGGCGAAATTTCACCATTAAATGTATCAATCATATGTCCTATACCTGCTGGAAATGCTCGACCAATATTTACCATTTCATGGGGCAATATACTAGATATAAAACTACTTATTCCGCCGCCCGTTTGTCTTTTTCTACCTTTTTTTCTTTTACCACCTCCAAATTGCGAATTAGACTGAACCGGCGGGTCTACAACATTAAGATTAATAGGTAAATAATTTCCACCAGGTAATGATTCTCCTACATTGTATGGCGCACCCATGTTTGCTAATCCATTTGCGTTATTATTTATGGGTTGGGTATATCCTTTGGGGTATGCGGATGCGCCTGCGCCTGCAACATTTCCTCCTCGCATCATTAAATTTCTATTGAACCGCATTATTGGCGTTTTTTCTAGACTGCGTCTTGCATTTTTCCTTCTTCGAGTTCGTCTTATTCCTTTCTTTGATTTGTTGCGTCTTGTGCTTTTATTTGGTCTATTGCGTTTTATAGTTTTCTTTGTTCTTTTACTCCTTGTTCCTTTATACATTTATATATTTAATGTATACAAAATAAAAAACGCAAATAATAAAATACAATTGCAATATAGTTTATTCAATTTCAACATGCGTCAATAAATGACGCCGACAGCACATCTTTTTAATCATCAATGTGTCTAAAACTTCACCTTCAGCCGTTTTTTCAGTTTGATACTTTGTCAAATACACCACATCACTTACACCTGATGTTATCTTTTTCTTCCGCACTTCTCGTTCATATGCTCGGTAGTAGCTACTTATTTCTTTGCCGCATGTAAAACATTTAACCGGAATAAGCATTTTGTGTTAGTATATAACGTATATAAAATTACTTTATATATAAATCAATTTTATTCTTAATATAATATAATGAAAAATATTTTCATAATTACCATATTAATTATTATTACTCTTTTAGTTGGAATACTACTAATTCCAACCGACAATAATGTTACGATTTCAAATAAATCAGTTACGAGTCCATGTAGAACGAAATTAACCGACGAGGAATACTTAAAACATATGATACCACATCATGAAGTTGCAGTTCATATGAGCAAACAACTTAAAACACAGAACCCAATTATTTTGAAAATAGTGAGAAATATAATTAGAATTCAATTATATGAAATTGCAATGATGAGAGATTATATGATTACCGGTTCTGTTTACGATGACATGAGCGATGAGAATATTAGAATGAATACTAAATATTATCCAACCCAAGGAGATTTCGCAATCCCAAATACGCTTGAAATATCAGATACATTTTGCGACCCATCATTTTTCCATATAACTCATGAATTACATGATATGACCGATGAATCATATATGAAACATATGATTCCACATCATCAAGTTGCGGTTGATATGAGTAAAAAAATATTGGAAACAACCAAAAATGATTTTATTATTTATATGGCATATAGAATCATAAGAGCACAACAACCAGAAATTACCGAATTAACTAACTTATTAAGCTCGACTTATATGTATAAAAGTTCTATTCTATAATTGGATTTTTACATATCTATTTTTTGCCCTCCTCTGCTAACATCTGTAAAATATTAAATGCGGGAGCTTCTCCATATGATTTATTATTCTTTAAAATCATTTGTTTACCTTCATTATTATCATCAACTAAATCCATTATTCTTTTTTTGCAATTTGGCATTACATTCTTCCATAATGTATCGTAATTGAGATTAATACACGGGTCGTTGAGTTTTGATTCTACATCCGGCCAACTATTTGGATTTGACCCATAACATGTAACACGATTTGAAAGAAAATGATCCTTATTTTTTTGAAATATTTTTCGATATTCGGCAAGTGAAGTTTTTGATTCGCTTTTGTTGTTTTTGATGGTATCATATAAAAAATACTTTATAAGGTCACTATTTGGACATTTGGTTTCATCACGCCAAATTTTACGTGCGCACATAAATGGAATTTCGTCTTTGGAAAAAACAGCAGTTTCAGCCACGCCTAAACATGGATCCGGCCATGTTGATTCATCACGGCCATAACATTTAGTATAAGAATCTACATTTATCCCGTTCTTGATTTCTGCAAATTTGTTAATCATCGCCGATTTTGGTTCCAATTTATTATCCGCAACATAAACATCATTTATCATTGAATTATTAGTACATCCCACATCGTTATATAATTTTGTCAAACAACGTCCCGATAAATTAAAGGTTGATGGTTCAGTGTTATGACAAGCCACCGGCCAAGGGTTCGAACCTCCTTCTGGTCCATAACATTTATCGTAATTTTCTTCCAAAATCGCTTCTTTAAATTGTCTTTTAATTGAAAGCTTACTATAATCCTTTAACTCTGTTTCACGTTCATTCGTTATATAGTTATTAGGACACTTATTTTGGTTCCATAAACGTTCTAAACATTGTTTGGATACATTCGGGTCTATGTCCTTATAAGCACTACACGGATTTGCTGATTTGCTGTTACCTTTTCCGCAACTGCCATAACATTCATTTTTATGCGAATAATAGGCATAATCAATATCATTGTTTTCATTGTCAACTAAAAATGTTGGTCCGTTAGCATTTCCAGCGACACATGTTTTGCCGTTTAATAAAATACAACAATTACTCGTACTGCAATTTTCGTTAGTTAAACGAGCACAATTATTATTTAAATCAGATGGGTTTTTAGCATATGTTTCGCAAAAACCATCACTGAAATCGATTCCTTCAAAAAATGATTTATTCGTGCATTTATCTGACGTTGTATTTATAACTGAGCCAGATAAATCCATCTCATTCGTAAATACATTATTTCCTTCCCTAGCTTGATTTTCTTTATCCATTAAATCAGAAAATCCAGTAGTTGCGGCACTTAATGCGGATTCCAAGTTTTCCGTAGGTATATTTGCAGCCGACAATTGATCCATTCCAAATTTCGAAATATCTTTTCCCATTTCTTCTGCTTCTGCGGCTGTAAAATTTTCTTTTAAATATGTTTTATTCAATACTATTATCCCTAAAATTATTATCATTCCTATAACTAATGTAATCAATAAAGGAATAATTAATTTTTTTTTATATTTCATTTTTATACTATAGAAAGAATTTTATATAGAGTTTTTATGTACAAGTATTACGATACATAAGTATATTTTATGGCGATTTCTACTCATTATGTAAATCGATTTTTTCGCGTTCAATCTAAGCGACAAATGTTTGTATTATAGCGTATAGTTTCTTTTGTGTATTTTCTAAACTTATTTTCCTCGGCTTCAGTTATTGAAGTTCTTGGGCAACTTGATTCCGTAAGCATTTCTTCGACACAATCCTTTGTTACGTTTATATCATCATCTGTAAATCTATCGCATTTTTTAGTTGGTCCATAACATAATATACGACTAGCATCTTTATCTGAATGTTTATTAATATACTTAACTGCTTCTTCTAAATAATTTGTAATATAACGTCTTGACGAACGACTAAAATCTATTACCATATCATCATTTATAATTTCATCTGGATTTTTATTCGGACAACCCATATTATTGAACATTTGAATCATACATTCCTTCGATACTCCCGTACTATTATTTGCGTACTTTATGCATTGGCTCAATGAATTATTATCTCGATCACATTTTCCATAACATTCTCCTTTGTAGTTATAATATTCATAATCAATGTTTTTCCCTTCTTCTGTTAGAAACGTCGGTCCGTATAAATTTCCAGAGACACATTTACTATCATTCAATAAAATACAACAACTCGGTATTTTACAATTTATATTTGACAATTTCTTGCATTTTTCATTTATTTTAGTGTAATCGCCCTCATATTTAGTACATATGTCTTCTTTGTATTCACTTGTTAAGAACCCTTTTGAAGAACAAGAATCGTTGATTATTTTTGAGGTATCTGGGCGATACTTGATTTCCATGATATGGGTTGGTTTATCTCCAGCACCATATATATCTCTCCATTCAGGTATTTTCTTTTTCTTCTTTTTATCAATTACAATTGAACCAATAGCGTCAAAAGCGCTATCAATCCCATCGCCAAGATAATCCAGTGAACCTTCTATTATATCTGTTACTTCAACCGCATCTTTTTCCAACCCCAATGTTATTTCATGTATTTCTATATTCATTTCATCTACAAATGTTTTATTTTCTTTCTTTTTTAATTGTGCCAATTCTAATCTTTTAGTTTGTGAACCTTCCTTATTAGTATAACCTTCTTTAAAAATCATTGTGCTACAAAACCAAATGCCTAAAATAACCGCGAATATAATGCTTATTACAATATACTTTTTTTTTGTTTTGTCTGAACTCATAATTTAACTTATAATATGAAGAGAATTAATATTGATTTTTTTTTCATAAAGAGGATAAAATATAGCCTTCATTCGTTTTCACAATCTTGTGTTGTGTTTTTGTTTTGTGAATTTTCTTATGACACGCCTCACATATATTTAATAAATTAGCAACATGATTTTTATGGAAATTTAAACTATTGATTTCATCTACTATATATTCATTATTTGCCTTTGCGTTCTTTTGGTGATGAAGATGATGAACTTCGCTAGCTTTATTTTTAATACATAGTTCGCAATTTCCAACTAATTTTTTTGAATTGAAATGTGTCGGTGAGAGAGAAAGAATATTTTGTTTATCTTTGTTGTATTTCATACGAATATCATGCGCTCGTTTCAAAAAAGCATCTGGTAAGTTTAATGATTTACATACTTCTAGACCATACATACTTTCACCTGGTCCTTCGCGCAATTTACGATCATACACCAACACATTTTTTTCCTTATTATAATGCACTGCCATATGCATCATCTCCATCTTGGTTAAAGCGTTAATTTCATCGTATTTATTAATTTCATGAAAATGTGTTGCAAATAAAAAAGTGCTCTCTTTTTCATGTAATATTTCTAATCCTGTTGTAAAAATACTAAGCGCCGAATCGCTTTCTGTCCCTGAACAGAGTTCATCCCCTAAAATCAAACTATGTTTATTTGCCATAGTGAGAATTGTGCGCAATTCTGTCATTTCAACTGCAAATGTCGAAAGTCCTTTAAATATATTATCATTCCCCAATATACGTGTGAAAATATTCAGGTAGGGTTTATAAATTAAACTACTACAAGGAACATATAATCCCGCCTGTGCCATTATAATCATAATTCCGATTGACTTTATAAAACTACTCTTTCCGACAGCATTCGTCCCATAAAGTAAAATACCATTCATTTCATCTCTACCCAGATTTAAATCATTTGTCACATATAATTCATTTGTCTGTAAATGTTCAATCAGCGGGTGTCTTATCCCTTTAAATGAAAAAAATGATTTATCGCATTCATTTTCGTAATCAATTTGTGGTTTACAATAATTATATTTGTTCGCAATATAACATTTACATTGTAGCATATCCATTTCTATCACATATTTGGTAATATCTTGTAATTCCTTCTCAAATTTTGAAAACTCATTAATGTATTTTGAAAAAAATAGCTGTGTTTCACGAATTAGTTTTTCCTTAATGTCATCATTATCGCTTGATATCATACGTATTTGATTGCTTGTAATTATCATATCGGTTTTATTATTGCCGTGTTTAATATAGTCCAGAGCACTAAGGTCAAGCTCAAATGTTTCATTCTTTTTACTATAATTTGACGTATAATCTATTGTATGACCTTTCTTTGTATTCAATGCCTTTTTTAATAATACCATTCTTCGAGTTGTTACAATAAGAACTGCATTACTTTTCGCGGTTTCGTGTAGTTTTACATATTGCGTTTTCTTTGACGATGCCGCCGTTTTTTCTAATGAGTGTATTTGTTGAGATAAATAACTACAAATCGCATTCAGTTTATCGCGCCCGTCCATATTCATTTTACACAAGGTATCAATCGTTGGATTGACATCTTTGTTGAAAATAAGAGAGATTTCGTTTAAATCCGATGTATCGCGGCAAATATCCAACGCAAATACACGATGTAAATCTTCATTTATTTCTTTACATTTTTTACTTATGTCTTCATTTGCCAAGTAGGACATCAACACATCATCATCTTTTGTATTTGTGTATAAATTCTCAAGCCGAGTTAAATCATCCGATAAGATTGTTATATTTTTTGGCATTATATTTCGCGTCACCATCTTACGTGCAAGTTTTTCTAAATCTGATATATTACTCAATTGGGTTCGTATCATTTGCCAATATTCATCGCCTTTTAGTGTTAATAAATGGTCGGTAATATCGTATGAGGATTGTAACATTACATTATTTGTTAATGGATAATGTAGGTTATACAAAAATTGACGCTTTCCCATAGTTGTAGTGCAATTGTTCAAAAAACTACTAACTGATCGTAGCTTTCCAGTATAACGGGAATCATCTATAATATTCAATTGATGTAACGTATGATTTGATAATATAAGCCGTTCTTTATAATTCTCAAAGACAGGATCTGCTAACTTTTTTACCAAGTCTGGGCTATGCTGATAAACAAAATCCAGAAGAAAACAAAATGATTGCAACGCAATATAATGAGTTGGAAACATATCATGAAATGAAGAGAGATGCGGGAAAAACTTTTTAAGAATTTCAATCTGAAATATTTGCTTTTCGGCCTTCTTTGCAAATAAAACCATCTTGTTTTTACTTGTATCTATTGCCATAGTGTTCACCTTATGGATCTTTGCGTTTTCCAAACCCACAAAACTTATAATTTCATCCACTAATCCTTCCGGCAAATTTGACAAAAACAAACATTCGCTTGGACGATATGCCGAAATATACCGCTCTAACTCGTCATACGTTGCCGGGCTATGTGTATAATTTTCCGAGAACTGAAACATTGATGTTTTTCCTGTGTAAATATCAATGTTTCCTATACCTATTGTTACCTGTTCTTGCTTGATTCTCGACGCATTCGTTTTATGAAGCCAAATACACATCATATTATTTGATAGGTTTGATGTCTCACTTGGGAAAAATGTGCCTGGAGAGATTATTTCGGATAAACTTCGCGTCGTATTTTTTCCATTTGTATCTTGCCTATAAAATACAAGCGTATAACCATTTTCTTGTAATCGCTGAATACATTTATCAACATACGCCGTTCCTACACCCGCCATTACTACCTGACAAGTATCAACCATTGCATTTTTTTTAGCAATCACCATATCATTTATTTTTGAAAAATCTTCAATACTACTGCCTTTATAAGTTCCATCTGGGTTTATAAGCGCATATACTTCAAAAAAACTTCCCACTTCCATCAAAATAATCGTTTGTTCTCCATATTCCTCTTTGTATTTTTTAGTCAACTCCAAGTATTCATTAATAATTGACATTTTATATATGTAATATATCATTATTTATCTTTATATTATTTATATTATATATAAAATTGAATTAAATATAATCATACTAGTATATATTAAACTATCATCATGCATTTCTGTTCCGAATGCCACAATATGTATTATCTTAAAATCAAAGAAGAAGGTGAAGACGTTGATGAATCTAATATTCTTATTTATTATTGCCGAAATTGTGGGCATGAAGATGCCACTCTTAGTGCCGAAAGCATTTGTGTTTCAGATACACAATTTCGTCGAAGCGAACAAAATTTTACACATTTTGTAAATGAATATACCAAACATGACCCGACTTTACCTCGCATTAATACGATTAAATGTCCAAACCATGAATGTATTAGCAATACATCTTCCATGGCCGGCGGATCCAAAACAGACAATCCTGATAAGGAAATTAACAATAGAGAAGTTATTTATATTCGGTACGATGATGTTAATATGAAATATGTCTATTTATGCGTTCATTGTGATACCACTTGGAAAACAGATAATCATCGATAATAACTGATATATATATATAAAATTGAAATATACTTAAATTTTTTTTATATATACATAATACAAACGAACATGAGTAATATACAAGGAAAGAAAAAATTTATTATAAAAAAACCTATAAAAAATGACGCCATTGAACAAAATATCGTAATAGAAAATGATGACGAAATAAACGATATATCTGAAGAGGAAGAAGACGACGACGACGATGAAGAAGAAGTAGCAGAAGAGGACGACGATGACGAGGAAAAAGAAGAGGACGAAGAAGAAGAAGACGAAGAAGAAGACGACGACGACGAGGAAAAAGAAGAGGACGGCGAGGATGAAAAAGAAGAGGGCGACGACGAACCTAATCAAAAAACCAAAAAGTCTTCACAAAATAAATCCAAGCGTTCTACCGCTCTTGTTACTGGAGTTGAAATGTTAAAAACGTCAACAACGGCTCCTCACTCAAGCAATATTGATATTGACGACGATGATGAAGACGACTCCGCTGACATCGATAATGAAAATTATTTACAAAAATTTAATAATGAAATTCGAGATAATTTTATCATAAATCATCACCCAGAAGCCAAAACACATAATTATGAAGAAGTTAAAGCTTTATCGCGCGTTGTCAGAGATAATCGAGGCATTATTATTGACCCTATGCACAGAACTATTCCTATTATGTCAAAATATGAAATGACGCGTATTATTGGACAACGAGCTAAACAACTTGATTCTGGAGCTAAATCTTTTGTTAAAGTTCCTTTAAATGTTATTGATGGATATACAATTGCTATGATTGAACTTGAACAAAAAAAAATACCATTTATTATTAAACGCCCTATTCCAAATGGCGGCGTAGAATATTGGAACATCAATGACTTGGAATTGCTAATTTAGATTATAAAAACAATTTTATATTATTATACCACTTTAATGTGTCTTCGCCTTCTGTTATAAATTTTAATATATCTTCTCCTGTAATATCCATTTTTTTTATCGTTGATAAAATATCTAATTCTGTTACGATATAATTATATATTATATCATATATCAACTCATATTCTTTTTCTTTTATCAATCCTGATAAAAATGTTTTATACGTTAATGGTAATTTATTCAACTGCCAAACTAAATATTTATCTTCTTTATCTTCTTTATCTTCTTCTCCATTTTGCTGAAGCACTTGCAAATTACGTGCTTCGCGCAATAACCCTATATTTACATTTTTAAATTTAGTTGTAATATTATTTATCATCTGTTCCTTTTGCCATTCTATCATTTCATGCATATCAATTGGGTATTTTTCTCTTTCTATTTCTTCTTTTTTTTCCATTCCAATAATATGATAATAATTAAACATTTTTATAATCGGACGTTCATTCTCTTTTTTTTCTATGCGAAATGGAAAATAAGTCTTTAAATCTGTCAAGTCAAATGAACACCCATGGTCTTCTCGCATATTCATTCCATATACAATTTGATCCGTTTTATTCAGAAAATTTTTATCATAGTCAAAATATTCGGCCAATGGCGCTACCGACTTTCCCGTAAATAGTTCAAACAACATACTTCCGTTTTTTTCTATTATGAAACTATTCAAATCCCGCATCATTTCTATTGAATTTGTTATTTCATTATTATTCTCATATATCTCGATATCTGTATGAGCATATTCTCGGTAAATAAACGCATTCAGTGTTTTATCATCGCTACTATAATGAGACGGAACTTCATCTCCATTGTTTTTAGGCTTCAAATTGTAATCAACTGATACTCTCGGCGGATTTTCTTGGAAAGGATCGATTAATACCAAAAATACATGTAAATTCGGTATCTTATTATATAAATCTTGTACGAATGGCGGATATTGATGATAATTTTTTTGTTCTAATTTAATATTATCATTACATAAATTACACGCAACACCTAGACCTACATAAACAAATAATGGATGATTTATATCAACTAATGTTATTTCGTTCTTCAAATCAGTAAAATTCATTTACTTGTATTGTATTTATACGTTTATATTATTTTACATGACTATATTTAATGTTTTCTTGTTCGTTTTACACGCAATTTCCCCTTGCGAATAGCTTTGGATTTAGTTTTCCTCTTACCGCGACGGACACTACCTCCAGCCTGCTCCAGCTCTTGCATTGGCTCTGGCCTTGGCATTCGCTCCAGCTCTTGCATTGGCATTCGCTCTTGCTCTTGTCCTTGCTCTGGCCTTTGCTTCATTGTATTTTGCTTTCTTGGTCTCTCAGACTGAAATGAATTCTTATAACATTTGTTGTATATAACAATCTTACTTTTCAAATCTATCAATAGCTGAATCGCACCTTTCATCTCTGGTGACAATTCACGATAATCCTCATTATTTTCACTATTATACTTCGTAAAGAAATTTTTGTCTATTTTGGTCGGTTTCATTTCAAGAATAGCTTCCGGCGTTTTCCCTTTAAATGATTTTGGTTTATAATTAAAACTAAAAAAATCCATTATATAATATATATTATATATTATATATTTCCATAAATATAACACTTAACATCTAAACGCATACGCAAATACCGCTACTCCAATTATCCCTAAAACCAACCCTCCATGATAATAAAACTGCATTGACCTATACATCTCTACCCACTCTTTTGATTGTTTTTGACTTTCTATATGGTTCAACATCCAGTCTGTCTTTGGCGCCAATTTGTAGTAAAAGTAATTCGTTAGAAAACTCGTCGCTATCACCATACATACCATATTCGAACTTCGAATTCCTTTAGTATTGTAGTAATAAAATATTATTAAGAGAGATAATACAAATCCTAAAACATAACCTTGAATACTTATATTTAATCGTTCTTTTGATATTTTATTATAAATCTCTCTTTGTTCCGGATTTAGGGTCGCTCTATACCTCTCAGTTACCCCATTCTTATTCGTGGCATTATAGAAAAATATCATCCCTATAATAAATATTGTTGATATTGAACACGAAATTGAACATACCATTTATTTTATACAGATATTTTATTAAACATTCGTTTATCTTATTCACTATATTATATTACACATTATAATACAATGTATCACTTCTTTATTAAAAAGGGCGTTTCTTATAAGGAATTCTTTATGCACGATTATATTTATACCTTGAGCCTATCTTCCGACGGCGTTCTACATATTCCGAGAATTATTAATTACGACGCTAATCGCAAAGAAATGACAATCGAAAAAATTAATCATATTAATCTCTACGATTATTATGGTACGAATGAGTCCAATATCAAACCGGCACTTTTTACTCAAATACATTCCGCTATTAACTATCTCTATAATTGTCACATCATATATCCTGCTATTATCCCATCTAATTTTATCGAATGCGGAGGCAAATTGTGGATTACTGATTTTGAACATTGTGATTTTTTATCCAATGAAAAAAACGCATTTGTAGAAAAATTTATTACTGACCTTCATTATAATAAATGGAACCCTCTGTTTACATTAATTTAATCTTTTTTTAAGTGTTTTTTTTAAAATATTAATAAGTAAAATTCATAAAATTCATAAAAACAGAAAATCAGAAAATCAGAAAAAAGGGGTTTTGAGGCTGGCGTCGAGTTTTGGGTTTTGGACATTTATAAATGTCCATTTCGTGAAAGTGCCTCCTTCCTTTTTTCAAAAAAAAGTGAAAAAGTGACTTGTGACCATAATGCTCTCATTTCAGTTTTTGAATGAAAACATTTGTTATGATAAGAAAATTTAATGTATTTTTGAAAACTATTTAGGCGTTTTTTAATATTTCCATATATATATAATGGAAAACGCCGAAAACGCCAAAAAAAATAGTTGCGAATTTTGTGACTTTACTTGTAGCAAACAAAGTGACTGGAGCCGTCACATCGTGACACGGAAACACCATTTGGCAATAAATGGAAACATAATGGAAATGAAAAAAAACGCACATAGTAACCAATGCGATATTTGTAGTAAATACTACAAAACCAACTCTGGATTATGGAAACATAAAAAGCATTGTTTTGACAAAGTAGAGGAAGAAGAATTAACAAAGGATCATAAAATTGATATTCTCATAAAGGAAAACACGGATTTTAAAAACATTATCTTGGATTTAATGAAAAATAATGGCGATATACAAAAACAAATGTTTGATGTTTGTAAAAATGGTATCAATACTATCAATAATAACAATAGCAATAATAATAACAAAACGTTCAATATGCAAGTGTTTTTAAATGAAAAATGCAAGGATGCCATGAATATTATGGATTTTGTTAACTCGATGACTCTCCAACTCTCTGATTTGGAAGATGTGGGCGAACTCGGTTATGTAGAAGGCATTAGTAAAATTATGATTAAAAAACTTAATGAAATGGATGTATATAAACGCCCAATTCATTGTAGTGACTACAAGAGAGAAGTAATGTATGTGCGGGATGATGATATATGGGAAAAAGAGAACAGCACATTTGATAAGATCCGGAAGGCAATAAAATACATAACAAAAAAAAATGGTGATTTGATGATTCCTTGGCGCGATAAACATCCGTTGTGTATGAATACGACGCATAGACTGAATGATGTTTATTTACGTATTATGAACCAATCGATGGGCGGCAAAGGCGAGTTTGCGGATAGCGAGAATAAAATAATCAAGAAATTATCCAAGGCTGTTTACATTGATAAAAATGAGTATTAAATTTTTAAAATTGAAAATATATATCAAAATAATATTTAAATATATATTATACCATATGGAGAAAATTAACGTTAAAACAATTCAAAACCTAGTCTACATTGGACGTGTTATTCAAAACCTTTCAGGTTCTAAGAACAAATGGAAGGTTGAGTATCTATGTGATAAAATTACACAGAAGAAAGAGAATGGGCGGGTCTATTTAATTGTAGTGAATGACGAAATATACAAGATCGGTTCATCTGCCGCAAAAGGGGGCATTAAATCTACATTTGGGTTTTACGAAGGAGGGCTTGGTGGTTCACCCTCGATTCGAACCTTTGGTATTCATATGCTAATTCATAATGAATTTTACCAAGGACATGTAATTGATATTTATTGTTTCTTCAATGACCCAATTAAAGTCATGGTTCAAGGATTAACGCAGACGATCGAGCAAATCACGTTTCCCGATGTTCGTTCGATGGAAGATATGTGCCGCGAAGACTATAAAAAAATATATGGCAAGTTTCCAGTGTGGAATTTTCAAGAAAACAAAGGGAAAGAATGGCCGGACTGGGTTAAAGAAGCGTTTAAGGCGCAAGTGAATAATCGCGGCGGAAAAAAAAAGGCACAGGCAGAGGCAGAGACGCTGGCACCGGCGCCGGCGGAACTTCACGAATTAACTATTGCGGCCAACTAATAATAAAAATTTCATGTGATTCTTTGATATTATCTTTTTTATCGCCTTCTTTCCTATTTTTACCAATACGCGTCTCTCCTTGCCCATACGTATACTGCCATTCTGGGTATTCAAAATGAGAGTCTTTATACCATTCTCTAATGGTTGAGCAGTTATTATAGGTTATTAAAAACCCACCTTTGTGGTTTTTCAGTAATTCGCACATTTGTTTATGATTAAACTGATTATGATGAATCGCAAAATTACAATTTGGGTACATCCCTTTAAACATTTTACTATCACCCTCAAGGTAATAAGGCGGGTCAAGGAAAATAAAATCATTTGGGTGATTTGTTATGACATGTTCAAAATCGCTACATTCCACACTTATATTTTTCAGATTTAATGATTCCAGTTTTTTGAGGCGCCTTGCAAATTTTTCAGGGTTGATTTCATTTGAACTCGGCCAACCAAGAAACATAGGACCATATGAAAGGGTCATATTGTAATAATAATAAACAGCTTGTAAAAGAGCGCTTTCATCCAATAAAGTTAAATGAGCTTGTTCTAATTCAACCTTTTTTTTTGTTTTGTAATGCAAATCGGAAGGCTTAATTTTATCCCAATAATTCAATAAAACATGTCGGTTATATGTGAATTCATCAGTGGTAATTTTGAATTTTTTTAATTCTTTAATGAAATTATCTTTATCGTGGATTAATACATTCCAAAAATTCGTTAACATTCCAAAAATATCATATCCGACGATTTCAATTCCTAATTCCTGTGAAGCACATAATTCAAAAGAACCGCCTCCGAAAAAAGGCGATATGATTTTCTTTTCTTTTAGTTTCGGGAGATTTTCAATAATTAACCCAATTGCTTTTGATTTGCCGCCGGCATACCTTAGTGGCGAAAGGCAAACGCGTTTATATTTATTGTCATCCTTGGTTTTAATAGTAGAAATATAGGCTGATACATAAGGTTCGGTTTTTTCATACAATTGCGCATGTGGCTTTGCGTGAGCATCAGGGACTGCCATAGTAATATTATAGTATTACTTGGTGAGAATTTAAATTCAATTTTATGTTTTTATAAATTCATTCACATTTTTTACAACTTTAAAAATTACTAAATATTATAGTTTTAACTAATTTTAGGTAATTATTTTATAAAAAATTGATTTAAATTTTAATCTTTAATTGTGTATTATAACTAAATATGAGTAAATATAATTGTGAAAAGTGTGGTAAAGAGTTTAACCAAAAAATTCATTATAAAACTCATATAAATAAAGAAAATCCTTGTATAGTTGAGAGTAAAATTAAAGAAATGATAGACTCTGATGTAATTGAAATTAAAAAATTAAAACCAATTGAGTTTGAAATAATTGATGAAATTGATATTATTTATGAAAATAAACTTGTTAAGGATATTAACCATAAAAAAATAACTATTCCTAAACCTATTTTGAAGTGGGTGGGTGGAAAAACACAAATTTTAGATAAATTGATTACTGAATTTCCAACAAACATAAATAATTATCGTGAAGTATTTTTAGGAGGAGGTAGTGTGTTATTTACCTTATTAGCATATGTTAGAAATGGTATTATAAAAATACACGGAAATATATACGCTTACGATTTAAACGTACCTTTGATTTATATATATAAAAATATTCAATCAAATCATAATGACTTGTATTATCAAATACAACAATTAATAACTGAATTTAAATCTTGTGGAGATGGAATAATAAATAGAACGCCAAAAAATATTGATGAAGCAAAGGAAGCAAAAGAAAATTACTTCTATTGGATTAGAAGCGAATATAATAAATTAAGTTTTACTAGTAAAAATACTATAATAGGTTCTGCGATGTTTATATTCTTAAATAAAACTTGTTTTAGAGGTGTTTTTAGAGTTGGACCAAAAGGATTTAATGTTCCTTACGGACATTATAATAATCCTGAAATTATTAACAAAGAACATTTAGACGAAATACAAGAACTAATAAAAAATGTCATATTTGAATATTGTGATTTCAATACATCATTAAATAATGTTGAACCAAATGATTATGTATATCTTGACCCTCCATACGCACCTGAAACAGATACTTCCTTTGTAGGATATACCGAAAATGGATTTAATATTGACAATCATAATAACTTATTTAATTTAATACATAAATTGACCGAAACAAATAAAAAAATAATGTTAAGTAATGCTGATGTAAGCTTAGTTCGTGATAATTTTACAGATGAAAAATATAACATATCATCTATTTTATGTAAAAGGTCAATTAACTCTAAAAATCCAAAAGCAAAAGCAAAGGAAGTTATTATAAAGAATTATTAAACCAATTGTCAAATGTTTCAAAATAATTTTCATCATCGCCAAATAACACAACAATATTATTTTC
>Ga0105050_10004072_pt1 | contig 19671 bp, 28 predicted proteins | sample FRY01_FD_78088 | JGI IMG/M metagenome (GOLD analysis project Ga0105050, IMG submission 78088) | Freshwater microbial communities from Lake Fryxell liftoff mats and glacier meltwater in Antarctica - FRY-01 | ecosystem: Environmental > Aquatic > Freshwater > Ice > Glacier meltwater ...
AACATTAAAATTGAATTATGCAATGAACTATCATCCACAATCAACAAACCATGAATACACTTACAGCAAGCATCGAATCCGCTATGAAGTCTGCCTACCAAGAGTATGCAAATAGCATTGTTGACAAATGTGGAATCGATCCGCAGGTCTTGGAAGATTTGTGGAATGAAAATTCTAAAACCATGAAAATCTCTATCACAACCCGCAAAAAATACAAAACAGTCAGTTCAGTCAGTTCTTCTGATACTTGTCCTTACATGTATGTAAAAGGTCTAAGCTGTGGAACTGTTTGCGGTGCAAAAATCAAAGAGGGTGTTAATTTCTGTTCTTTGCACAAAAACTACAAGAATGTTTCAGTTTGCGATGAGGAATGTTCCAATAATTCCAACCACAATGAATCCAGCGATGAAAACAAAAACAATGAATCCAGTGATGAAAATATGCAAGACTGCGAACAAGGGGTAGGGAATGAAGAAGTGGAGAAAGCAGTGGATGACGGGGCTGTATTGAAAAAGCGCAAAAAGAAATACGACATTAATGATAAGAAAACTAAGTATGATATCACAGTTGTTGATTCAGACGGTGAATCAACTTCATATAAAAAAAGTTTTGGTAAAGTGTTGGGACATTTGAAAAATTTTGTTGCAAATTCAACAGGGCATGAGATTATCGAGGATGGATTAATCACGTATATTGATAAGGTTTCAAATCAGAGCATTCAGATCAAGATTGATAATCCGAACCAACTTAAGAAAATGATTAAGAAAGAAGAATGGGGAGAATATTATGAAGGTTTGACTCATGTTGAAAATTAATAATTTAAATTTAAAAAGTTTATCTGCACTGATAAATGAAAGATAATTATGATGACATTATAAAAACTTTAACTGACCAAGTTGGTAGACTTGATGCAGGTTCTACAACTAATGATAGTGTAATGTCTAGTGTATCGAGTATTACAACTAAACTTAAACCATCTCATATGTATATTCTTGTAGTAGTAGTTGTATTTATAGGTTTATGTTATTTCAAGCCGTCTTCGATTATGAAAGAGGTTAGTATTGATGGAGATTATCCGACCAAGGTAATTGACAAGACTAATTTAATCATGGTTACATTGATTGCGAGTGCAATTATTATTGGATGCATATTTATTTATAAATATAAGAAAAATAGTGATGTATAAAGATGAATACGACAAATGTAAAAAGTGTAATGGTTGGTGTTATTTTATTTATGATTGGATATATGTTGGGTGCAGTTATTGACTACATATTTATGATGCTGGTTCAGATGGCTACGAGTACATACTCAAAGATTTTGTTGGTTATTTTGCAGATATTTGTATTGGTTGCTGCAATACGCTTGTTGTTTTCTTTCTCTGGTTATAAGAATATATCGGAAGATGATAAATATTTTGTGCGGTTTAGTTTAATATCGTCTCAATTATTTTTGTTTAGAAAATCAATCAACTATATATTTCCTCGTGTAATCTAAATATCAGATAATTTATAATTTCGAAATTATAAATTATTTATAGTATCTGTTCCATGTATATTAATGAATTGCATTGAAGAAATATATAAAATTATCTACAACAATCAACCAATGTCGTGTGCAGAATTACATGCTATCATGAAAGATCCTCCTCCATATAAAGACCTCTTAAATATTTTATGGTTCCATACCCCTGGAATCCGTGTTTATAAACAAAACATAAGCCTCTCAGCGTATTTCACGCCAAATAAATACAGCAATCCAGAACGATATGAACAAATGTTATTAAAATACAAAAATCGAAAATAGACGATTACTTTGCAACTTCGTCGAATTCTTGAGGCTTGATGTATACAGAGATGGTTCCGATGGTTCCTATTTTTGAACAAAAGAATAGTGGAAGGTCTTGAGCTGGATAAATTTGTATGGTGTTGCTAAGTCCTGCGATTTTTATTATTTTTGAGAATTGTTCTGTTGTGAATTCTTCTGAATATTCCGGAGAGTCATCATCGTCATCATCGTCTCTTTCTCCAAAATCAACGTGTCGTTTTATGATACCACCTTCCGCATCGCATCGGAAACATATGTAAGATTTCTTTGATTCAACGCGTATGATTGGTCCGTTAATTCCAATCAAGTCTTTTATAGTTTTTTGAAATTCGGATGAATTAACAACGACCGGTTTTCCATACCCGGTTGGAATTTCAATATCAAGAGTTTGTATGTGTTGAATTTTTATTGTGGAAGTTCCGATGCGGGTGTTTTCTTTTGCAATTGTTTTAATTAGGAGATCTGTAGGGTTTTCTTCTTCAATTACTAACTGCAAGCTATCCTTTTTCTTTATATTTTTAACAAGTTTGTATAAATGGTTTAGGTTCAAACCCATGTTCATTTGTTTGTCCTTGTTATATTTGAAATGATTAAACTCTTCTCCATTGAGGAATAGATCAATCAGTGTTTTTCGATGCGAATCTATTTGTCTTAGAACTAAACCTTTTTCGCTAAGTTCGAAGCAACCGGTTTTTAAATTATTTGAAAGAAACTCTGCGAGAACTTTAATTTGATACGCGTCTCCGGTTTTTGCTTTTAATCTAATTGACATTTTTTTCATATTTTTTTACTTTAAATCTATCATAAGAATTTTTAATATTTTACTTAAAATTCTTCATATAATAAATGTCTTCAGAAATAAAATATTTTCAAAAACCAATTTGTTATTTGCAGGCTTCCGATTTCGACAGCAGTGGAAACATTACAAATAAGAATATTCCAAGAAATATCCCAGTCGTCATCATGGCCTTGTCAAATCATTGTGGTTACTGTACTGTTGCAAAACCAGCATTCGACGAGTTTGCAAACTCGTACAAAGAAGAAGTGTTTTGCGCATGCATTCAAGCAGACGGTAACGAACCGGGGGAAGCAGAACTCGCTGGAATGATGCAAATTTCAGGCTTTCCGGAATATATATTATATCGAAACGGAAAGAGGGTTGCTAAAGAGATAACTGGTAGAGATGTCCAACAATTGAAAGAATATGCAAATATTTGATATCAATTTATAAATTTGTTTGTAAAAGTTATAAATTGATATTAATAAATGGTGAAGTTTAATGGAAAACAATTCAAAATTTATGAACTCGATACGACAGAAAGCATTATTGAACGATTAGCAGGGTCTATGAATACTATACCCAAATACATTTATTTCGAGGACCGTGTTCCAACGCTTGAAGAATACCACTCAGATAAAAATATACAATTTATTGATATTCTTGATATTGTTAAGACAACAACAAAAGTTTTGGAACTCAAATCACTACTAGCAGATAAAATAGAACAACAATCATTAGATATGGTTTTAGATGTGTATATTCCATTCTTTACCATGAGCGATGTTATCGCAACGTTTCCGGTAGGCTATGAAGGAACCGCGATTGAAGCAATGGCCGCCGAGCTAATAGAAAATAATCATGTATCAGATAATGATCTTGATACAGCAAGAATTTTATCCGAACTCAAACAAACCCAAAAACATTATCAAAACCAAATAAACGCAAACAAAACAAAAGTCGCGGATAACTTGGTAATGCACCGAGAATATGGTGCAATCGATATATTGGCAAAGCATACTACGTTCAATATCGAACGGTTGCAATTTACCATGAAACTCTTTACAGACGTTGAAGACCTATCATTGTTAGATCTTTTCAATCATATACTCCTGACAGAGCATATACCATATGCATCGATTGGTAAATTTTACAAAGTGTTCAAGGGGCATGTTCCAGACCCATCATGGAACATAACCCTTGATGACGGTATCGTTATGAAAATGATTTATGACCAACAAAAGAAGCAATATTTTGATATTATAGTACAGAGAAGCGGTAAACATTTTGAGATACAAGTTAGCATGGATTTTTATGACAAAACTATCATTGAGGAAACGAATAATCATATTTTGGAAATTTTTGTTAGGTTTAACAAATTAACAATTGGAGATCCTCAAGAAACAAAAGTGGGAGGTTCGTATTATTATCCAAACGCTACAATGAATAATTCTATATTGTTGCACATGTTATTAAATAATCGGGTGTTTTCATATTTGATGTCAACCGATGAAAGTGAAAATGCATCAAAGTCTGTAATTCACGTAAAATTTAGAAACAATAATATTTTGGTAAATGCTACGGTGATTGAATATACTGTAAATAAATTGACTCCAAAAAAGTTGATAGGACCGGATCTTAAGATGAATTCAAAATATGTTAGGGTTTTTATAAAGAGTGCAGAAAATATACAGGTAGTTAATAAGTTTCAAACGATTTTCAGCAAATGCATGACTTTGTATAATAACAATAAAGGCGGAATTATTAATTTCTACTCAAAATATCTTCCAACATTTGCAAAAAAATCGGAAGTCGTTATTGCAATAAAATCAGGAAAAACCCTAACTAAACAACTCCCCGAAATATTTGCAAATAATTATTCTTCCATATGTCCTACAAATAGATGCCCAGTTATCGTACCACCCGACAAAATAGAACAAGCGAAACAAGATAATATGCAATTAATGAATTTCCCAATAGATAAACCAGGTCAACCAGAACGAACTTATGCATGTCCGAACAAATCATATCCGTTTCCAGGTCTGATCTCAAATAATACACTCCGAAACAAGGAAGAATACCCACTTCTTCCTTGTTGCTTTACAAAAGACAGACGGAAAACACCAGACTATGTCAAATACTATCAAGGGATTGATGTACAAAATGAGAGTATTATCTATCAAGATATATATAAATCAGATGTAATCATTCCAAACGAAACAACCGGCAACAAACTACCGGACAATGTTAAAAAGATTTTTTCCATACTCGAATTAGATACTAATAAATCTTACATAAGAAAAGGCGTTGTTCGAACCACAAGTAGTTTACTAAACTGTATATTGAACTCTCAAAATATAGACAACATTCTTCAGGTGGGAAACGACGAACTACCCAATTTCATACAGAAATACAGGAAATCTCTATCATCAGTCATTAATGCAACCCTCTGCAAACAAGAAATGTTTGACTACTCTGTCGACGAAATTAGACAATACATATACGATACTGATAAATATATGGACCCGTCATTATTCACTTCCATGCTTGAACAAATATTTGAATGCAATATATACATTTTCTCAAGGCTATCGGCTGGAGACAAGGGAGAAATAATTTTACCGCGCCATTCGCAAGGTTATTACAAATTTGATAGGAAACTACCAAGTATTTTCATCCTCGAACATATAGGTAGCAAATCTGATAACGCAGAATATCCTCAATGTGAATTGATTGGAAGACTCGATTCCATAGCAAATGAAGCTTCTTATATATTTGATTATGATGAACCAATTGCAGAAAAAATAAGAGACTTGAACGATATGAAAAGGGCCTCATATTCTCTAACAAAAGAAAATACTCTCACTAACTGGGACGACAAAATAAAAGTTATAGCCCAAATGATAGACACAAACGGAAAATGTAGATTGATCCAAGTCAGACATGAGAACAAAGTCATATCAATCGCAACCGACCCAATGCCTATTTTTGGTGCAATTGAAATTGGCGAAGAGGAAATCGTAAGAGTGAACATTGCAACGGCTGTACAGTTTATACAGTATTCTCAATTCAATATACTCGGACAAATAGAAGAGAATGGAGAAGTTGTAGAAATCAACGGATATATAGGAAATACAAACATGTCAATACTTATAATCCCTGCAGTCTATCAAGATATAGAACTTCTCAGTATAAGTCCTAAAATACCAGTATCCAAACAAACATCAAAATTAATTAAGTATAACATCTCCAGAAAAATTGCAAGAACTCTCACAGAATTTTTTATATGGGCCTACTCAAAATACGTCGACATGAATCCTTCAGCCGGAGACCAAACACAAATATTTCCAGAAAAACAACTTGAAAAATCTATCGTGAAATTCGTAGACAACTCTGTCGTAATCAACAAGAATGTGATATATACTCTATCAGAAAACAAATTTAATAGCTCTAACAGTATCATGAAAAATGGAAAAATCATTGTATCTTCCCTAGAAAATCTTAAGAGACTCGTATACATTCTTCGACTAGAAATAACCAGAAATCCACTAAAAGTAGTAAATTATAAAAATAAAGAAATCATAGACAACTACTACAAGGAAATATCAGACTTCGATGAATATCCGTCTCAAGTTATTCTAACAGGAGAACACGCAATATATAATTGGATCGAAGAAAACTTAGACAAAAATATATTACAAGACCACATCATGATATACATTATCGACGGAGAGACAAATAATGATGTAATAATCCACAATTTTAAACAATTAGAAGAATACATGTTCTTCATACCAGAATCTGGCAAACCTTACTTCTTCAAAAATGTTTTAATTAGCGAAGATATTATGTTAGCACAAAATACAAACTCTTTAGAAAGTGCAAAAAGTATCGCAAAATACTGGACAATATACAACATAAACCCAGGCGGAGATTATACCGGAGATTCCGACATTAACTATTACCTATATGAATACAAAGATCCGTCAGATATTACTACTTCAGTCGTATCAACAAATTCAATAGAACCGGACGGTCATATTGTAACTTACTCAATTGATGGTGTAGACCAATACACCGTTCTATTACCGTTTAAATAAATATTCCATATTTAATAAATGGACAATTATTTCGACAAATATATGTATCTTCAATGTAGCTTCTGTACAGACATCGCTAACACTGTATTCAAACAAGATTCAAATCACATTATGACTAAATGGTATACTCATAATGAAAACATTCTAAATTTCTTATCTTCTTTGGACGTGGAAAATAGACAAAAACTTTTCTTGTGGGTAGAACAAACATATAATAACCCCTAATTATAAAGATTGTATATTCTACACAACGTCGAATATACAACCCCCACTTCAGACATAAAAATTTGTATCTTTGATAATGTAGATTTGGAATGTTTTCCAGGTCTTTTCTTATACCATATCATCAACTCAATTGAATTAGAATAACATTCACTAAATTCTCCAACTATTGCATCCATATTATTATAATCATCACATGTACTCTTATACAACCCAACCATTTTTTCCAAATGATCTCTAAACCTCCGTCGCTCTTTTACATCACTCTCACGAACTTTCTGATCCATGCGAAACAATCCCCAACAATCTTGAGCCAATTGCGTTTTAGTCTTCAAATACGCTTTTATCTCCAAATAATGTGTTATTCTTTTATCATTGCTACACTCACAAAACATTTGCTTTATATCCATATATTTTTATTATTCTTAAAAGAAGTTTTTTAGAATATAAAATGCTGTTAACGATTTCTCTTGCATACTTCATGTCTACCAGTGGTAATTCTACATTTTCAACACAATTAACTTAGTTTCGATAATACAATGAACTTTGTTGATTATAAACTTAAAAAAATTGTTGATAAAAAAGAAGAAATTATAGTAATCAGACAAAGTATGGGTGGTGTTGTTGGTAATAGTCTGCATACTAAAGGCTGGAACATAAAATTGTCTATTAGTATCGGTTCGCCTCTTCATGGAGCTTATTTACTCAGGCAATTTGATAATATATTACCTAAGATGATTAGGGATTATTTTTACAATAAGAAACCGAGGGTTTATGATTACTTAACGACAAAGGAGTCGACAGAAGAGCCTTACCATTCAATAAGTATGGCCTGGCCTTTTACGGATGTGTTTATAAGAGTGAGACAATGATGAACGAAAGCAAACATACTCATCTTAGATGTGCAGATCCCAGATTATGGGTACTTGTCCATAATATAATACATAATAAGAATCAAATTTAAAGAGTGTATAATATTATTTTAAAATAAATATTTATTTTTATTTTAATATATAAAATGTCGAGCTACGAACTTGAAGAAAAAGGAAAATGGATGATTGCTGGATATACTGCAATTGTTTTCATACTATTGTCTCTACCCACTGTTTACAAAACCGTTGGAATGGTACCAAAGGCTGTTGGAGTTAAAACTAACGAAAATGGATGTCCAACCTTTAACGGGATTATAATTCATGCATTGGTATTTATGTGTATTGTTAGATACATGATGAATGTCGAGTTGCCGTTTGTTAAATAGAAAACATATTAATAATTAATACTTGATCACAAAGTATTAATTACGTTCTGACAGAATATTATTTGTTTCTACATTTTGAATATAGTTTATTTAATTCATTTTTATTCCATTCTTGTAAAATTCTTTAGTCCCTAATTGACCATCTGGATACCATGATAACTGTTCTTAGACTTTAAACGCGTTGCTTTCGGCTACACCGTTAGTCCCCGGAGGTCCTTCTTTGTTCCCTTCCTTGTAAAATTCTTTTGTCCACAATTGACCATTTTCATGCCATGATAATTGTTCCTCTTCCATTTTTCCTTCTTTGAAAAATCGTGTAGAATTTAATTGACCATCTTCATACCATCTTAAATGTTATCCTTCCTTTTTCCCGTTTTTATAAAAATCTTTAAACATTAATTGACCATTGTTCCACCATTCTAATTGTTCCCCTTCCTCTTTCCCGTCATTGTAAAATTGTTTAGACCATAATTGACCGTTTCTATACCACCTTAATTGTTCCCCTTCCTGTTTCCCTTCCTTGTAAAAGTGTTTAGAAAATAATTGACCATCTTTATACCATGTTAATTGTTCGCCTTCCATTTTCCCTTCATTGTAAAATGATTTAGAAAATAATGGACCAGTTCTATACCATTCTAATTGTTCTCCTTCAAGTTTCTCATCTTTATATCTTTCTTTATATTTAAAACCGCTTATTCGTCGTCCTTCTTCGATTTTCCAAAACAGACTATACAAATGATTCATATCCGCCTTAATAACCTTGTTAAAATCCTTGCTTACGAGCAAAATATCATCAATGATTTTTCCTGTTAACAGCGGACATATAACATCAGTAAAAATATTGGTATCGAGAGTATTCATTGTTGTTAATACCAAAAATATAGTTTACTAAATTCATTTTTATTGTACAAACCATGATAAAATTGATTATTATTGCAAAGTAATTAAATTTAATTAACGTTATATACCACGACAGATATGACAATCACTCAAAATCTTACTTTCAAAGATAGACTGATGATCCAGATATCAGACCAACATATGAAAACCGGACAAACTGTTTTTACATTGCAAGAAATTTACAAGCTAAGCGAAGACCTGAAACAATTCTATCCAAAAAACAACACGTATTCCTCTACGATTTGCAGCACCATGCAAATCGTAGTGAAACAAAAAATATGCCAACGATTGAAAAGAGGTGTCTATCTTTACGTCACCAACACAAATAACGATTTAATTCAAACAGTTTTGACCCACTGGACTGACACTCCGCAATTGTCCGTGGAAACCATCAACAAATCAATTAACTTTCCAAGTTATGCAATCTTAACCCCAAACGAACCAGAATACCAAGAACCCTGTTTGCTCGAATCATACGAACCTATGGTTATGAATAGTATGCTTCAGTCAACAGAATAATTATAATCTAAATAATGTTATTTAGTGATAAATGGTAAATATATCACGATCAGCTAAACTTCGAAAATACGAAAAAGTATACGAATATCTTAAAACATCAGAACCAAAAACAAAAAAAGATGAAAAGATTGTAATTAAAAAGGAGAAACCACCGACCGAAAAAAAGGCGAAAAAGATTGTTGAAAATAAGGAAAAGACGGTTGTTGGTAAAAAGGAAAAAGTTGAAAAGAAAGAAAAGAAGGTTGTTGATAAAAAGGAAAAAGTTGAAAAGAAAGAAAAGAAGGTTGTCGAAAAGAAGGAAAAAGTTGAAAAGAAAGAAAAGAAGGTTGTCGAAAAGAAGGAAAAAGTTGAAAAGAAGGTTGTTAAGAAGAAATTAACAGCATATCAAGAATTTGTGCAGATGGAGAATAAAAAACCTATTTATGCTGGACTACCTGGTAAAGATAGGATGTCCTTGATAGCAAAAGAATGGGCAAAGTATAAAAATAATTAAAATTAATCATTTTAAAGAGGAATATTAATTTTAATTAAATGGATGAATTTATTAGCACATCTATTAAAACTCTTGACAGTGATGATGAAATATTGTCAAATGTAAATGTAGACAACTTACCAGATACAATAATGGATTTATCGTTTGATGAAGACGTGAGACTGAAAGCCCTAGAACAACACTATGATTTAGTCGGACACGAAGCCATCGAAATTGTAAGCAAACTTACAGGAATGTATCAATTCAGCGGTACCAGAATCATACAAGAATTCTTATATAGCATATGTACCATTAGCTCTCTACCAACTTTCTTCAAACTGGAGGCCGCTAATAGTTTACTATCGTTTGAAGAATGCGATTACGATTCAGACAACTCCGAAAATACACAATCAGAAATTAAAACCAGAAATATAAAACGTAAGAAATATGCTTATGTTGCTCTGGATTGTGTATGTTCTAATCTATCCGATATTCCTACTCCTTGCAAAGTCGAATCCATTTTTAATTTAATGCACAGCGAAGATTTTATGGATAATTCCGACACATATTTTAGGCAGTTCATAGGAGATAATTCAATCAATTGTGATTATAGATACAAAACAATTCTATCGTTAGCTAACAAGGACGTGATAAATCGGGATTATTTTGTTAAAAACGCAAATATGGACTTTTTAGAAAATTCAGAAAATATGACAATGTATAGAATACTCGCAGCCCAAAAACTTCTCCTCGACAACAATGAATACATAGAGAAAATATGCAAATATGTCCTGCAGTTCGCAACCGACACTGAGTTGGACTACAATCTCCGAGCAGACGCAGCAGATTTATTATTAGGCCTCGGAACTCCCGAAATGAAAATTCTTGGCCGCGATATCATTATCAAGCTCGGCGGAGAGTTTGGAACCGTTAAGACAGTTTTTGATAACGCGCAAAATGTCCACTCTGCAGATATAGAAGAATCCGTAGCAGAAACACTCGAATACCTTGCAACTTTTCCAACAATGAAAGTAAACGATTCGGATATTAAATTCGAATTCATAAAAGAACAAATCGAAACAATATTAATATCTGAAAAGAAGAACTTACACAAGCCAAACAAAAAACATCTGAAAAAATGTTGCAACCATTGTCCAATTTGCAAAAAATGCATCATCAGAAAGAAAGACGAATGCTGTTCAGAAGCTTGCACAATAGTCCAAGACAGACATTCAAAAATAATCATCTCTCTCAATCGTATCTTTATCGACAGAATGCTATACTCACAATTCAACAACACACTTGTAAATATTCTTATAAAGGTGTGGTCATATATAGATTCAAACGAATGCAAAGACGAAATTATTAAAAGGCTATTAGAAGAACTATACGACATGTCTGGTACTTGCTCTACCGGCTTTGCATCAAGACTCGTTAATGTGATGTCCGGCTTTGACGGTTTTAATATCCGCATTTCTTGGGAGGACCAGATCGTTGCCAATATTTCTGGAAAATTAAATACTCTTGCACAAACAATAACTTCCCCGGATTCAATCTTCATGACCAAAAAGGCCGAACAAATAGTATCAGTGTATCTTACAGAAAACGAATCACTAACAAATGAATTAATCTCAACAATCCAAGCGAGGACAAGCGGGGAGCATGATGTAAAATATACAAACAACGATGAATCCAAAGAATTTAAGCATGTAAACGAACAGTCTGTCAAATACGAAGAGAAAATCCCCAGCATGAACGAAATAGTAGCAGAATATCTATCCAATAACAGAAAAGAAAAGATTGCAGACTGCGTGGAACTATTTTCCGAAAATGTGTTGGTAGAAATGACATACAACACTTTCGAATGGGAAAAAAGAGCAAATTTCTTGCTGTTTTTCAGGTCGGTGTTTTCAGATATCAAAGAAGAGATATATGAAGACTTTAAGGAATTTCTTTCCGATGCGGATGTGGACCTTTACACTAGGAAGGCGATTGAAATATATGAAGGGGCGTCATAACTTGTGATATATATGGATGTTTTTCTGCAAACATGCGCATAGTATATGAACACGCTTTAAATACCGTTGCTGTTGTATAAAACGTAAGTTTCCCTACGAAAACAACATTGTTTAATAGATTTGTATATTTGTAAACTTGATACGCAATTATACCATAGTATATGTATTCACTCATTTTATTTAATATATATTTTTGTCATTTAATATATATTTTATTATCATGCTATAATAAATGACAACCAACTTTTCTAAAACCGTAAACGACATAAATTATTCCAACATCCAAAAACAAATTATGAAGAAAAAGGGCAGTTCTCCATATTTTGCTACAATCGCAGACGCCAGTAGCGTTCTCACCGATTATGATGTTTTCCCCTATAATAGATGGTTCAGAGGTGTTGCTCAAAGCACTAAACCAATCGTCGCCGAACGAGAAGCCGGATGGAGACCAATCCATAACAATTGCTACGACGTGCAATACCCCTCAAACTATAAAGAAGACCAATACCCAAATCATTGCATCCAAGGCTCATGTTCCACAATATATCCTTGCAACCCCGCTCAAGATGGATACTTCAATAAAACAGCCAAAGATATTTCAATTAACAACTCTTGCATAGTTAAATACAGATAATTTCAATCACTCTTATTAAATAAAATCAATGTATCAATCCACCCATTCACAGAACCAATCTTCATATTAGGAATTTTTGATTGCTCTTCCGACATTCGAAGCGCCAGATATGCAGGATTCAACGGATCTGTCTCGAATTTATACATTTCATATTCCGACATTTTACCCCCCTGATGATCGTCCAAACTAATCTTACTCGCAGTCGACAACAAATTATAATAAACTTTATACTTTGACACCATATACCGCTTGGCATTAACATGATTCTCAACCATCTTGCATACATCCTCATCAATATTCAAACCCCGCAAATAATCTGATCCAACTTTATCATGATTCTTACCTCCGTAAGACACCCCTTTCGTCATCATCTGAGGCAACTCATTTTGCAACGCAACCATATGACCAACATCATGCAACAAACACCCCAACTGTACATGCTTATTATATTTTTTACCCCTAGCCCACATTGCAGATTGAACCATGTGAGATTCTAAAGATATCGGTTCCGTGTAGTCATATTTTCCATATTTTTTAAATAGATTCTTCAGAGATCTAATTGATTTACCAGTATTCATTATTTGTATTCTTAGTATATTATATACTAAGAATTCGATTATATTATAGTTATAAAATTAAATAATCAACCAATTGCTAACACCATCAGATATTATCGTAAAAGCATTGTTGTTGTTAGTAATCGCCGCCGACGTATCTCCCATGATTGTATCTCCTCCACCCCTATTTATAGTAATGTTGTTTGTACCAGCGTTACCCGCATTATCAACTATATTATACTTTTTCTTGTTACCAGTCAGTGTTGATATAGCCGGCAAGGTTATTGCACAAGCTCCAGTACTTGTATAATTCACTAATAATATATAGTCTGATACAAGAGCAGTATATGTTGCAGTTGATACAAGGGTATACTGATAATCATCTATCGACCCTGTTGTAACTATCGCAGACAACATTGCCTCCTCTGCAAGAGTCATAAATTTATTTGTGCTACCACTCGGCAAATCATCCGTGGTTTTGCCATTAAAATATTTGTTTGTTGAACCCTCTAATATATTATCCAAATCTATGTTAGCCTCCACCAAAATCAAAAACAACTTCGTTGTTTCCTGCATCATACGTTACAGACAACTTATTACTCGCAACATTTACACTATTAAACTGCAAAGCCGTCCCAACCTTTTGCTTGTATATATTCACTCCAGCAACTCCCACATTACTACCAGTATTCGATTCTCCTCCTCCAGCACTTATATCAACTTCAACCCCACCCGAATCAGGCTTCCAGAATATTCCATCATTTCCTGTCTTTTTATACAATTTACCTGTACCATCACTCCCGTTAGCAGGTTCACTCGTATCGTTAAAATTATATAAACTGAATCCTTGATCATGCGTTTCAGCTATTTCTGTTTTAATAGTCGACAATTTAGAATGTATCTTGAAAGACATTTATTATACAAAAAATAATAATAATCTTAAACTTCTTCGCGACTTGATAATGCTACGTCAACAAATGTAGCTGTACCGGATGATGCTTGTCCTGCTAATGTAACGGTCTCACCAGGTTGCAAATTAAATGGAACTGGAAAAGTAATATTCACACCAGACGTCTGACCTGTTTGAACACTGTAAATAACCTGATCATTGTTAGAAAAGGTACACGTTGTAGCAGCATTATCCCAGTAACAACAAGAACTTGTTGAATATTGTATAAAATTTGGAGTTCCAACAAGAGTTGCATTTTTTATTAAGTAAAATGATATTGGAGTGTTGTCGTCATTTGCAACACTCAATCCTGTAAAATATACAACAATTTGATTTGCTCTATTTGTTGCAGCCGAAAATCCAAATGTCCAATCATTTCTAATTGTAAAAAAACTATAATAGGAACTTGTAGAAATTACGTTATTTGTTCTCTTCGTATACGTATAAAATGGACCTCTTAGAGGTGTGGTTCCTTCTACAAATCCGGAAATAGAACCAACCGAAACAGATACATTTGTTGTACTACCAGCCGATACTGCACTTGCTGTAAACGGAAAACACGGTTGAATAATATTAACTGTTGATACTGTATTTAAATATAGTATGGAATGCACCAGTGTATACGCTGGTATATTACGAACAGTTATAGTTTTTATATGAAAAGTAATTGCTCCGTTATATTCTATGCGTATTTTATATGCATTTATATATTGTTCTACAAGCGTATTACCAGATAAGCCTGTCCCATCCATAACATCTGCATTCCACGAAGCTCTAGGTATCCATACATCTGTAACTGAACCTCCTGCTTTTGTTTGAGAAAAACTCCCAGCTGCTGGTGTTACTGCTCCAGCTTGTGCAAGTGAATAAGTTCCACTTGTCGACCCAACAACATTTTTCAAAAATACCACGGTTGAACCACGCTGAGATACACTCCACCCAGTGTATGTCCCTTTAGAAATTTCGTAAGCTGTTTTTACCGTCGAAGAATTGCTTGTTGCGGTGATTGAATATGCGGTTGAATTTAAAGTAACATTGTAATTATTTGTAGCAGTAGAAGCCGTTGATACTGTAAGAGTTCGTATTTCTCTTATCCCACCAGTTGAATGAAGAATGCAAAATGATGTACCATTATACCCAAAATATACACCCGACTCAGATGTGCCAGCACCTACAACCTGGTAACTACTTGCAACAGGAGAAGAAAATGCACATGTAAATTTTGAGATAACACCTTGGCCTGGTCTATAAGTTATACGTTTTTTAGATTGTATAGTTCCCAACGAATATTGTGTTGTACCAGTTGAAGCAACTAGCATATTATTGCTATTTGCTACAGTTGCACTAGTTGTTCCTGGAACGTTTATACCTAAGAATGTAGCTATTTCTGAGGGATTTACTCCGTATACAAAATCAGTCTGAAAAACAGGTGTCATATTTTCAACGTGAATGGACCCGCTTGGTAAATTTGGTCCATGAACAGCTACTTCCAAATGACCTTCTCCTGTAACTGATACGTTTTTAAATTCGGTTCCCTCAGTCTGTCCAACAATTACATTTCTACCCAGATTTGCAACAACGTTAGTAGGGATATAAGATGTAAGACCTAAAATTTGACCTGATATAGCATTGGCTAGAGCCGACGTTTGTAAGTAAAAACTTGTTTGTCCTGTACCACCATTGGTATAAGTATATTTTAAATATGTACTAAATAAAGGTGCAGAAAAATATGCAATCTCTCCAACTTCATCTCCTGAATAAGGTCTTGTAAATGTTCGCACCAATTGTGTTCCAGCAAGATCATTATACCATTCACCCACTAAGACTCCTGCAACATCTGCATATAGTTCAGTAGATATCTGACTGTATCCACTTAGGTCATTAATTGCTGTTGTATACGCTGTACCAATTGACAATGGAGTACTTGTTGTAAAAAGTGGTCCATTCTGTACTATGTTATTATAAACACCCGCCGGGTTTCTTGAAATATTTACACATCTTACCAATGTCGCATCACTATCATCTGAAATACTTTGGTCGAGCGGTAAATTACCCTGTCTGAATGCACCATATTCTGTATGAACCCTAAAAGCGGTTGTTGTGGAAGATGAGCCGTTTTCAAACCGGAGTCTGAAATACCTTGATCCTTTTACAGCAACATGGAATTCGTGTATATTTGCAGATATATTAAAACCTGAGACCGGAAATGTGTCCCAATTTGTGTTGTCGATTGAGAAATCAAAATATTCAGTTCCAATTGTATCTGATTTAAGACTTACTAATACTTCAGTACGAGTATTTAATTCCGATGTTCCAATGTATACACCAATTGCGGACGAACCATTCGCGTGTGTTGCATCGGTTGTGTTGAATGCACCTCGCGTTACTCCGCTTAACACGGTTCCACTATTGGCAGTGTAAGTCATAAATTCGGATTCAATCTTAATAGACCCTACCGCTGGGAACATACTGGAATCAGCAAACGTTATAGTTGTGTCTCCCGCAGTGGCTTGTGCTGATATATTTGCTGAACCTCCAACATTTGCAGTCGAACTATTGGAAACAGATGTGATCGATGAATTTGAACTTGTTGTAAAAGTCATATTTATATCAAAAGACTTTTTTTAAAATCAAATAAATAGTTTATGATAAATTTTTATGACTTGGCTGACAAACCGAGCTTATAATTTAGAGTTGTATTAATTCCAAGCATCATATGAACCACGATACCGATTGGGATTGCGAGAATTATAGCAAATCCTGCAAATATCTCGGGTGCAATGGTTGGGTATTTATATTTCTGGAGTAGGAGAGCTGCGAGAACGGTTCCAACGAGAGCAGTAACGAGATCGAAGATAGCGATGTCGCAAATTCTATATTTTCTGATTTCCATCATTTATTTAATATAATATTTATAAACTAATTATAAAGTAATTAAATGGATTTCACATTATATGTAGCTTCTTTTGCATTTGGATCCAGTATTGCAATCGGTATGTGGATACTGGAAGTGTGTAAACGTAGAAATAGAAAAAATGATGATAGATATTACGGGTCTGACGAACCGTTGCTCGAAGAATATTCGGTTGATGAATTGTAGGCCAATCGTTTAAAGAAATATAAATTCTGATAAATGAATTTTTCAAGATTTGAAAAAATGACTGTATCAGAATTAAAAACTTTATCTGCAAAAATGGATTTGCCAACTTCAAAGAACAAGGAAGAATTGGTGGAAAATATTTGTGGTGCAATGAGGGAGTACGAGCGGTACAAGAAGAAAAAATTAGATAAATATATCAGAGGTGCACAACTTGGAGAAAAAGGCAAGGAGGGTGTTGCGTATGTTGTAACTACGAAGATCGGAACCGAGTATGCTATGAAAACTTTTAAAAAGTCCAAATCTTCTGATAAATTATTGAAGGAGGTGAGATTGCAACAAATGGCTGCGAGCGAGGGGATTGCACCAAATATCATAGATTTTGATACGGTTGGAAAATATATCGTGATGGAAAAAATGGATCGTAGTTTATATGATTACATAAAGGAGCAAAATGGAAATATTACTGAAAAACAACAAACTCAGATGATTAGGTTGCATAAAAAATTGGATAAAGCAAACGTCTTTCATGGAGATAGTAATATATTAAACTACATGTTTGTTAAAAATAGAATGTATTTAATAGATTACGGATTAAGCAAGGAAATCACCCCAACGATTATATCTCAAGTGGGTAGCAAAACTCCAAACTTGGATATATTAACGTTGGGAATAATTCTTAAATTGAAAGAACTAAAATGTCCACCCAGTTCGTACAATATTTTGAAGACAGTGATTAAGAAAAATCAACAAGAACAATTCAACCTGTAAATTTTGACAGAGTTGTATTATAATTTTACTATTTTTTATACGTAATTTGATTATCAAAATAATAATCATAATAATAATTAAAAGTCCAATCACAACTAACCCCCCAATTATAATATTTCTATTTCCATTACCTGAAGTTGTAGCTGGGTTTGTAACCGGGGCGGTTGGATAAACTGGATCGGGTATAACTGGGGCCGGAGTACCGATATCACATACTATTGTATTACCGATAGTAATTTTATTTGTTTCGCCTGCTGGAAGCTGTTGGTTCCGACACCATTCTGTAAATTCCATTGTTAAATTCTGATGCGTTAACCTTCTGATTTGGGTCCCAACCATTTAATTCCATCCTGTTTCCAGTAAGATTTATTTTAAATTCTGTGTTTCTTAGAATTTCATATATTTGTTGATCAGTTTTAGCATAGAACCATAACCAAAAACGCCTCTCAGCATCATCATCAATACTTGCTAAGGCATTATTTGTAATTTTAGTATAGTCCAATAAAATTGATTTTTACGATAAACTATAGAAAGATAATACAACCTCTATCATGCAATTCATCAACACCTCCGACATGTCTCTCATCGACAACGACAACGACAACTTTGAGGATGAAATCAACGATAACGACCCATCTTTCAACCTCGAAATCGAAGACGAGTTTGGTGAAGTTTCCTCAGACACATCTCGGTATCTCTTCTCTGAAGACCAAGATTATGACTGCATGCATTCAAGCGGTAATCGAGGAGCGAAAATCAACCCTCTCCATCCATTCAATCTATATTCCAAAAAGAGCGAAAACGATTGCAATCCATTCCAACAAACCATGGTCTCAAAAAAGGTCAAAAACAAAAACAAAAAACTCACCCCAATCGTCGTCCAGCCAGCAATTTCCACTGTTGCACAAGTAGTCAACCCAACTTCTGTCCAAGAGACAACTGGTTCAACTGCAGAGTCAATCATTGTCAATAAGCACCGCCATCGCAAAAACAAGGGTAAAAAGTCAAAAACGAAAACAGTTGAACCAAGGGTTGAGAATACTGAGGCATGCACAACAAAGCCAGTTTCGTTGAGCGAAATCATTTCTTCTGAAATCGTTGCAAAGGCGAGACAGGCCGAGATTAAGATTGCAAACCAAGAAGAGGATGAAGAGGAGGCTTCTTATGATTTGACAGCACTGGTTGGACGCAAAAGAAGTCCAGTAAAGCCAGCATCGAGTATGCCAGACCCAATCTCTTGCAAGCGTTGCACTCGGGTTTGCAAAAAAATCGCAGCAGGGGAAACATGCCATTTTGGGAACAGGTGCAAGTTTGCACACATTCATAGCGACCTTGTAGTCAGCGAATGCAGGCATCGATCTCGATGCTACAACAAGCAAGCATGTGCATACTGGCACAGCGAGTCAGAGACAAAGACAGAATTCTACAATAGAGTTGGTTTGCCAAAAATCAACAAGGCTGTAAAAGGAGCATATACAGACGATGCTGGCTGGACTACTTCCTATGTCAGGAAGTAAGCATAGGACATGCATGAAAAAATAAAAATAGTTTTGCAAATTAAATGTTATA